>Ga0209976_10001699_pt1 | contig 12871 bp, 11 predicted proteins | sample SumtaG_FD_182806 | JGI IMG/M metagenome (GOLD analysis project Ga0209976, IMG submission 182806) | Deep subsurface microbial communities from Indian Ocean to uncover new lineages of life (NeLLi) - Sumatra_00157 metaG (SPAdes) (version 2) | ecosystem: Environmental > Aquatic > Marine > Oceanic >...
ATATGTCTACAGAGGCATAACGGACGACGAAGTAAAAGCCATCAAGGATCTAGGCAACATAATAGATGTAATCCCTCAGTACAAGTTCAGAATGATTCTCATCGGTAGACCGATTAACGAATTTGAGGACGAGGAAAGGAAGGCAAGACTAAGTGACGGCCAAGAATAAGCGACGAGGCAACGTACTTGAACACGAGGTAGTGGCTGCCGCAAAAGAAGCTGGACTCGATGCAGTTCGTGCATGGGGCAGCGATGGCAGAGCATTGGGCGAACATCCAGAGGTCGATGTCATGATTGGCACATGGAAAGTCCAATGCAAACGCCGCAAGAGACTACCCCAATGGCTCATACCAAGCGAGCATGTGGACATACAAGTTGTGAGACAGGATAGGGGCAAGCCATATGTGGTTATGCCACTAGAAGTATTCCTTGAATGGGAAAAGGAAACGTTGAGTTACGATCCCAACGATTGCTAATGGACTGGGAAGAATTTGAAAAACGTGTATTGAACTTACCAGACTCGATTCAGATTGAGTTATTCGGGAACATGGTAGACGCGGAACTCGAAGGGTGGGGGTCGCAAATAAACGGTCACTATTTAACCTTGCAAACCTTCTCCCCGGAAGGATACCATGTCAAATTCACCATGTTCGACGAGGAAATAGCGAAGCTGAAATGCCTATGGAATACACCATAGATACATACCATATACATACCATATAGGAGGCATATACATGACAGTGTATAAATACAGGTACGGGGGAGAGTGCCCCAAGTGTGGGCAAACTGTAAAGCAAAGGCTGGTAAGACACATGGAGAGATGCGAAACTCTACCGTCTGCAAGCGAGATAGACGACATGCTACAAGATCCCTGTAGCACAATCAAAAGCATAGCACGAGATATTGGCACTCGCACGAAATGGGTTAAAAGTATCCTCCTCTCGGGCGATAATGATTGGACTCCTCAAAGCATACAAGAGCACAACTATGGAGCAAGGGAGGCAAGGGCGCAGGCGATTAGAGATAAGCACGGAGATAGCGTAACTCGCAGGCATATAACCATAGAGGGGCCAAGGTGCGTGTGCGGTATTCTGGTTGAGAAGGAACAGGATGTCTGTGAATGGTGCGTCCTTGAGAGCAGGGGTATCAAGAGCTATCATGACATGGCAGGAGGCGATGGTGGGCGATGACAAAAAAGAAAGGCTGTCAAGGGTAGCATCGGCCAGGAAAAGAGATAAGAATGGGAGGTTCCTTCCCTACGAAAAAATAAAACACAGGTGCCCCCGATGCGACATAGGCATCGAGGAGAAAGAAACTAGGTGCAAGTGGTGTATCTCGGAGGGCTACTAATTTTTCCCGTTGATTAGCCTATACCCAGGCTTAGGATATAGCCTGCCTGTAAGGGGTGTAGTAATTGTCTCCCTTTGCACATATATAACCTCCACCATTCCACTGGACATAAGTTCTTTAATAACTTTCCGCGCCTTCTTGTCCGACATTGCCAACTCCTCGGCTATTTCGGCCATTGTAAGTGCATCGTCGCTGGCCTCCTCCTGTACCCTAGATTCAAGGATGGCCTTAAGTAAATCATGTTCCGTCATGTTCTCTATGTCTTTAGAGTTCATTCTTTGTCCAATACCTCCGGTGCTTAGGTGTGTATGATAGCTTGCGTAGACTGTAATTCCCCCTATCGCATGTGAATAGTAGCCCGCCTATAGGCATTAACCTACCACTCATGCCAATCCTATGGCCGAATGATGTGGTTAGTTGCCAAGGCTCTGTAACTATGGCGCGTATAGGATATGTTTCTCCACTATCAGAGAACAAATGGTTGTGTGATCGTATCGCTATGTCAGGCGTTTGAGATGGGTTGCGGGCATAGTCGTATACCATGCGTGCAGCTATGCGCCCTGCTGGGCCATGTGCGCCATGTGGTATAAGGCTACCTGTACCCGGATGGTGGGCTACATCAAACTTAACTCCACCAAACTCCCCTCGCATCCACCACCATGAGCTTGTACCATCGTCAGACTCAACAGCATCTATGTCTCTGGCGAATAACTCGTCCAGGCTTGCGTTGTCAAGGGCGTGGGCCTCTGTGCCGCGTGTAACAAACACATGATCCGTCACCTCTAGGCATGGCTCAAACACATGGGAGCACATCTTTACGATGTCTGCTATGTTTGTTGTTATCATCTGGGAAGTGGAGTGCTTGTTGAGGTCGGCCACATCGCCGTTGATTATGGTGTATAGAGTCGCCTTGGAACGGCGCTTTTCTTCAGCCACCTCATTCCAGAATTGTGTCCACTGGTGCCATTGCCATCGCTGCGCCTTACTAGCCTTAATGGTGTCTCCGTCATCGAGTTTCATCGACGGGGGTAATAAACCCACGCGAGAATTTATGTGCGTATCAGATACGATACATACTAAATCAGTCATGTTTTCTCCGAATCATGTTGCTGCAAATAGAGGGGATGTTAAATCAAATATAGTTTCAATGTATATTTCTGGGACACGGCCACGAATTAGAAATGTCATGGACGATCTTCCTTCTAGGAAATCGGATGTGCCACCGTGCATGGAGCCAATAGACAATATGTCGGTGCTATTTCTTATAGAGGCAATCCCACTAGCTTGGCTCTCCATTGTCAGAGCGCTATCACTTGGGAGCGCAAAATACAATCGCATATTTCCACTGGGCTGCCACCAGCCAACTAAATAAAACCATGTGTCCTCCGGTGCAGCAAAACTGGAAGCCAGGTTGACATTGTTAATTCCATCGGTGCTTAGTGTAAAGTTAATAAGCGAAGACGCGGAGCCAACATATAATCTATATGCCTTATTGCTTCCGGTTGAGTTCCACTTAGCTATAAGCGCCTCGTTAGTAACACCAAGGTTGCTAACTTGCCACCACCCACCCATAGTTATGCCATGATAGCTGCTGCCCATGTATGTTTCAGTTCCAGTTATATCAAATACCGCAGCATCGACATGCGATGTATATGCGCTGCCCGCTATGTCGAATTGTGCATACGGCACTATGTTGTTATCGTACTGAAGGGTCTTTACTGTGCCAGCACCAGTAAGTCTGTTATCGTACCCGCTAAGATCTCTATCTGCATGAGGCCAGAATCCAACTAGACCCGCTATGTTCTGTATAAATGACACAGTATGTGCATGATTAAGCGCAAGATCGTTTCTCCTATGGAAATCCGGGGATAGATTACGTGTTAATTCGGGGTTGCTTATCTGTGCCATTACATACCCCCTAACCCTAGCCTGAACAGCTTTTGCTTAAGCGAGGAGATGCGCCCACCAGTAATATCAAGCGAATATGGCATAGAATATGTAAGTGTCTCTATGAATATGGATGACACTATTGCCCTTGGGTCTGTCGTGGATAAATTATGCCCACCCAACGATAAATCAGATACAGTGAGCCATTGCCCAGGAGTCACTCTCCAGGGATTGACTCTCAACCCATACTTATCTAATATAACACCGCCACCCTCAGACATTGTAAACGCATAATCAGATGTTGTGGGAGCGGGCGTGTACTGGAATACTCTATCATTGTATACGCCCCATAAATACCGGGTGTCATTTGCATCACCCCTAGCAATAAGATCGTCTATAAGACCTCTTGCCGTTTTCTCTCCATCCTCATACTCTATGACCTGCAAGGTGTTCTCCTTAAAGGTGGTATCATTAATGGTATAATACAGGTTTGGATCTGCCGAGACTATGCGATTAAGTTTAACGCTTAGGTTAATTTCATTTGCGGTATCGGTCTTTGAATAATAGTATTTGTCAAACAAAGCGGAATATCCAGAACATTGTACCGTAACCGACGGGGTATTCGATCCCAAAAACGAAACACTATGAGATGTTTCTGGGTACTTGAACTCAGCCAAGTATGTCTTGGCTATCTCCTCTGCGTCGTCTTCGTGCATTTCACCTGATGTAATCACAGTCTCTATTATACCATAAATGTCCTGCATATCATCATCTTCAAAGAATTGTGTCTGCGCTGCCTTGCCGCCAAAGTTAATTCCAAGTGGATCGTACCTAACCGTTGTATACTTACACGATACCTTGTTTCCGATGCCCAAAACAGGCCCGCGAACAATTGATATACGGCCAAAGTTTAGGGTAACGCCATTAACAAAGCCCTCCCACACGATATTGCCTGCTGGCTCCGCAACCGATATATGCCGCATTAAACCCGTCGTTAGCCAATCATTAATTATGTTCATATTTGCAGCAATTTCAAAGGTCGCGCTAATATATCCGCCGATTGCTGACACAACATGGGAATAAGAGTTGGCGATAATGGCCGACTCCCTTAGTCTGCCACCAGCGGCAAGGGGTTCATGTACATTAATCGCAAATGTTGGGGTATATGGCAGGTTAGCAGAGCCAAGCGTGCCAATTGCAGATGTCGATGCCGATTCTACGGAGCTAGAACCATTCCCCCCCTCTGAGCTTTCGGATTCTACCCCGGCGAAGAATAATAAGAGAGACATTTATCCCCCTCCGCGTAACGATAGATACTTCTTTTGTGCACTAACAGATATTTCGGCAAGCGCCCAAGGAGAAGATCTCTCCCCGAACTGAGAATCTGATTGGTCTCTGTCCACGGTGTAAAAAAGGAAATACATTCTTTGAGACTTATTCTGCGACAGCACGACCTCTTGTGAAAATGCAGTTAGTATAGCCTTGAGAGAGCCACTGGCAGATAGATGATACGCATTTATCGGTCTCTTTTGATTTGACACACTATCCAATACCGCAGTTTCATTTCCGATAATGGCGTTTTGTATACCATCTTCGGTTTTTACATCCCCAATCCACTCGTCAGACGGTATCAAAATAAGATCGTGGATACGTAATGTTCTACCCGGAACAGATGCCGCAGCAGCTATTAGGAAAGATATTTTGTCATACTCTCCAATGGGGTTTTGCGGCACACTTATCAAGCCGAGATCTACAGGCAAAAGGCTATCAAAGTGCGATCTTGCCCCGTCAGTGGGGTGGGCAAATCTGAACTCGGCAGATGTAAAACCAAATTTGGTTATACCAGAAGATCCTGTTCGTAATGCTAGGGCAAAATCCGCCGTTTCCCCAGATTGTAAGGTTCCAGACACTCTAAGGAACGCCCTGTATTCACCAATATACTCTTGCGCAAGCAAGCTGTCTAATGTAACTATAATATTATAATCCTTATCTTCGGCAGGAACATACGGACTAGGAACAGGCCAAGGCATAGATTCCCCCGCTACAGTTTCCACAATTATAAGCCTGTTCCCGGCGGCGATACCACGATCTTGAAAAAACGCCGTTTTGTTTACCGCTATATCTATACCGGGTTGCTTTTGCCAGTCACTCATGTTTATATGAGATACAAAATTAGTTCCCCTTGATTTATCTCTAACTCCGGCAACAATTCTATTTATCCACACGCCGCCCTGCTTATCTTGCCAGGTAATCTCAAGAGTTGGCGCATCATATGTAACGTTGTCAAATGAGGCAAAGGCATAAGATGATGTTCCATCGCTTATTTCGTCCTCTATAAATATAGTTATGTCACTACCGGATTGAAATCCCAAATCCACAATTTCTTGGAAAACATTTGATATATCAGGAGTCCTATGAACATTACCAGCAGCCGTTTCTCCAGTTATATGCCAAAGAATCTCTTCTGTTGTTCTATCTAGCGCAAGCCATTGAGCGAGATTGTATGTTTCTAGTGACGGGCTATTTAATATGTCCTCTGCTCTTATTCTTAGTCTTGAAATTGAGGTTGGAGTGCCGGTTGCTGCGGAAGTAGCGACAAGTCTTATTTTCGCAGACAATATTTGCGAGTTTTCACCTATCGCTAAACCCTGAAATCTAAGTCCGGCAGAGTATTGCCAGCCCAAGTTTATGACGGTAGCTGCAAATTCATTTGTACCCACAGCAGTATCAAAAAATGTGTCAGATTCCTGATCGGCAACCTCTAAACTGATCACCGTTTCAGCCTCGCCGCTTTTATTCTTTACGCTAATCTTGCCACGTGCCGTAAAGTCGCCACCAATAGGCGATGCCACTGTACCCAAGTCTACATACGGCCATGTAGTAGTATATGGAAACGGAGTAGAAATTTGCGGCCTGTCACCGTCGACCATGGTGCCGCCAGTCTTCCGTATTCTAACCCAGTATGCCTTTTCCAGTGGCACACCGGCAGCCCCACTACCCTCTCCGACAGAAAGAGTCGTCTGCAAACTTTGGGGTTCAAACTGAGCTTGGGGATTCTCCCATGATACAGAATTGGTTCCCGCGACAGAAAAAGCCTGAGTCCTATCTACTTCAGGGAGAACAGTCCATACGACACTATTCCTCCAATATTCCCATAAAAACGTTGGGGAGGTGCCGCCAATTACAGAGCTTATGTTGAAGACCAGATTATTAAACGGGCCGCCATTCCCCATCCAGTCATGCGGCGAAGGAAAGGTGTCGTCGCCACCAGTAATGCCAAAATATGTGGCTTCATCATCATTTATCCCGGTAATAGCTTGCGGCGATGCCTCGTACAATAGGTTGTTAGACCATGCTCCGTCATTATAGGTATATATATAATTTATTACCTGGTGCTTCTGCGCATTAGAAACAAGTTGAGTAGTTGAATCTGGTATCGCGGCATTTGCCATACCGCTTTGAACAAATAATTCTGCCTGATCTACATAAAATGTTGCACCGGAACCAGAACTACGAATTGATACCTGGGACAGGGCATTAAGAGTATGCGTTATAGAAAGCTGTTCCCATTCTCCGGTAACAGTAGATAAAGTTGATCCTAGATTGGCAAAGGTGGCATCCGTAGATAGCTCTACGGCGACAACTCCACTCTCGACATACACCCATGCAGAAAATGTGTATGTAGCATCTCTCTCGGCATCAACAATTGTCTGTTGTATACCCTCTCCGGCACCAGCCGCCACAACATAAAAAGACCCTTCTTCCCGATACGATCTAGTCTTGCTATATTCGGCAGTTGACGGGCCGCCTGTCTCCGACCAAGTTGGCAGATGGCTCGCATTTGTTTCAAACGATTCATTGCCAACAATGTTGTGATTGGGTGCATCTACGCCAAGAGTAATATCCTCACCGGAAGATCCGGGCACAGCCCCTTCCCAGGGGTGATGCTCTACGGTCAACGTCATGTTATCTAGCACGGGATCGGCGCAATTGGTAAATGGTTGAGCCATAACAGGGCCGACATTAGGGATACGCCCCCTAATTATAGTAGCATATCTAGCAGATGACTCCCTGCTGGCCTTAGCTACAATATATACCGGAGTGTTCGCATATGGATTTATCCAATAGTTAGCTGCGCTTTCCAATAGGTTTTGCAGGGTTCTTAACGTTCGGATGGTATCATCTTGTGTCTTGTTAGCTATCTTGATACTAAATGCGTCAGTTACAGATTCAAGCTGCTTGTATACCAGCCTACGACTTTCGCCAATTGGCGAGTCGGCATACACTCCGCCACCTTTATAATCTGGTATAGAAGGCAGCCATGACTCAAGGTATATCGGGCCTCTAATTAGACTCACACTGGTTGTGCCGTCCGTAATCTTTAATATGGCGCTCATATTATAGCTCGTTCCTTATAACTTGTTGGGTAAACATCATAAACTCGGCAGCATCCATGCCGTTGTTGATTGTTTGTCCACCAAAGTTGACGCTACTGGTTGTATTGTTAGTTACTCCAGGGTTAACTGGCAGGTTGGTCATGTTAGACGCATTCATCATGCCCTGTCTTGCCGACGATCCTATATTTATTGCATCTAATAGCGATAGCGAATTAGTTAAATTGCTCACGGATAATGCAGCGTCATTAAACGCATTCTCAAACTCGGACGGGGAATCTTGGGCGACCGCATCTGGAACTTTCCACGGCTTCTGGAACCATGTCCATGCTTCTTTTAGCTTGGTAATAACATTCTCTACAGCACTCTGTATACCCTTCCACGATTCTTCAAATGGTTCTAGCACTTCGGTAACAAGTCCCTGTATTGTTTTCCCAAGGGATTCGTCATCACCAAATAGAATATCTATTAGCTCTTGTATCCTAACTATGACCTCATCTCTTATGAAGTCATGTACATCTTTAAGCCTTGCATGGAACCAATCTTTTATCTTGCCTGCAACATCAGTAATTGTCGTCTTTAGAATTTGGAGCTTAGATTCGAGCTTGGTCCCTATCTCTGGGATAAAGTGATCGGTTAGATAATCTTTGGCCTCGGTGATTTTAGTTATGAGTCCTTGCATGTTTACGCTGCTGAACAAGTCCATGACGCCACCGACTAAAGTCATGGTAGACGAAAGCGTGTTAAAGCCACCGCTGCCTCCTCCCCCTTCTCCTTCTCCTCCGATAAGAAGACCTACAAGGTCTGTAACGCTACCTATACTTGGTGACAGGCCAGTAAAGAAGCCTATAACCGCGTTTTTGTTTTCTTCAGAGAACGCTCCTTCAATGGCAGTTTTTATACCCTCGGCAGTGAAGAAGGCGTTGAACTTGTCCTGGAAGCCGTTGAAGTTATCTATACTTTCTTGGCTAAAGATTTTGAAATCAGGCAAGGGCGCTTCTTCCAGCGCTGTCTGAATGTCTCCAAAGAAACTGCCAACGTCAAACGCAATTGGCCCCGCACCACTACCAAATAAAAATTGATGCAAGAACCCTGCATCTTCTTCGCCAGTGCCTAGCTCTGTTGCGAATGCGTTTGTGACTTGCCCCCACATGCCACCAACGGCCATCTTGATTCCCTCGGCAATTATGCTGGATAAGACGGTGGCAAATCTACCGGCAACGGTAGAGTCTTCATCAAGCTCGTCTATAGTAGCTTGAACATAGTTAGTAAAGAACTTTCTATCTGCTGGATCGACATTGGATAAATCGTCGGGGAAAACCCCATCTAATATAAACCCTATAAGCGGTGCCCATGCCTTACCCAACTCTTTCAATTGCTCCTGAGTTGGCTTAAATATTTCTGCTAGCTTCGGTTTCACATCCCTGATAAGTTGGTCTATTCTCTCCAGTATTGTAGGGGTGAACTCGGTATCCATTAACCCCCTAGCAAACTTTTCGTTTTCAAAGAACCTGTCTATTCTGCCCTGTAGGGCAGCGCCAATCCCGCCATCGTCATCTGTCGGAATGCCAAGCCCGCCTGCGCCAAAATCAGCATCGCCTGCTGTCTCCTTCAGCTTCTCGTTCAGGCTTTCGATGAGGTCGATTTGCTCCTTGATTAACTGATTCTCTTTGGTCTGCGCAGCAAGCAAAGCCTCTAGTCGCTTGAACTTTGTGTCAAGCATTTTCTGCTCTAGTTCTGCTGCCTTTAGCTTTAAGTTGGCGGCATCAAGCTCTATGTCTCTTTGATCCTCTGCTGTGCGAACCTGTTTCTTGAGAGCTATTTGTCGCAGTTCTAGTTGCGCCAACTCTTTAACTCTCTGAGGTGCGCGAGGATCTTTTATCATCGCCATGAGTTCTTCTTTGCGCAACTTGTCAAGTTCGTCCTGGCGTATATCGTCTATATCTTTTAGTTCGTCTTTGAGCGGTTTTATAATCTCGTCAAATTTTCTATTTACCTCATTAAGTTCTTCCTGTGCCTGAGTGACAGCACGAGTGGCAAGCTCAAGCTCAAGGAATGTTTTTACATACTCCTTAATGACACCACTGTTGTTGCCTATACTCTTAGTGAGATCTCCGAGAGCTTTGCCTGACACTTTGCCAGTCTCTTCAAAAACATGAATAAGATCTAGCAATTCAATGCGCATGTTCCTTATCTCGGGAACAACCTTAAGGTCGTCAAGCCCGAGACTTCGTATAAAGCCCTCAAGCGTGTTAGATATGGTATTAAATACAGCGAAGTCGGCTTTCAGGAATCCGTCAAGCCATGCCTGTATGGTCGCCGTGCCCCACTTATCTATATCGGGCAGCAATCTCGGCGGGCTTAATGCTTGTAGCCAAAACGCAACCGCGTTGCCAAGTTCTATTAAAACATTAAGAACCGCTACGGCAGCAGCAGCCATGCCTTGAGCAAATGCAAGAATTACACCCTCGCCCCATTTGAATGCCCTAATTGCCAGTATGTCTGCCCTGACTTGCCCGGCATCTTGTGCGTGTAAAAATCCAGCGACGAGAGAACCACCTATAGCGGTAGCTAGTAGAGCAAATGCTCCCACAAGAAGAAGGGGCCATGCTAGAAGTGCGGAAAAGGCAGTGCCTAGTGCGCCAACAGCACCTATAAGCGTGCCTACTGAACTAATAACAAGGCCAAATACAATAAGCAACGGGCCAGCAACGGTAACAAGGCCAGCCATTACGCCAATTAATTTAATAAGACCGGGATTTGCCTCGCCAAATCTAGCAAATGCCCCAAACAACTTTGTCACGGCCTCTAGCACCTGATTAATTCCAGGCAATAATATCTGCCCGAATGATGTAGCAACCACAAGGGCGGAAGCCTTTGCTTGCTGAGCCATAAATGCTGTAGTTTTAGAGACTGTCTCAAATCCATCTGCTGTAATTCCGGCAGAGTTTTCAAGCTCGTTAAGAATCTTTATATAAGATTCTGATAAGTCGCCGGTAACAGCAAGGACGCCAGTCAAGCCACGAGCGCTACCAATTATGTCACCAAATGCTTCGTTGTCTTGCTCTAGTATAGTGGCCAGCTTGATAAGAGTTTGCGCTAGTCCGGCTTCATCTATGCTTGTCCTAACATTGTCCATAGAGAAGCCGTATTTTGCCAGAGCCTCTCCGGCTGAGCTAGTGGGTTTAAGTATGGCAGTAAGAGCAGAGCGTAACGACGTAACTGCAACAGCAGCAGGCACACCAAGCCTTGTGAATGTGGCTATAAATGCACCGACTTCCTCAAAGGATATACCCATTTGAGATGCAAGCGGGATTACGCGGCCTATTGATGGAGCAAGTTCCTCTGCCTGAGTTTTACCCTCTCTAACCGTAGCCGTTAATATGTCTGTGGCCTCGGCAGCAGTAATGCCACTAGATGCATATGCCTGCATGATAGATGTAACTGCATTGGCAACATCTTTAACACTGCCCATGCCAATAGCGGCGGCCTTAGCAGATATTTCTAGGACATCCATAGCGGTTGTCGCATCTCTAACACCTGCACTGGTGATGAAGAACAAGCCCTCGGCTAAATCCTTGGGCGTTTGCCCCAGCTTGGGGGCAAGATCTAGCAATTGATCGGACCACTCACCCACTTGTTTTTGAGACACACCAACAAGCGTATTGATCTTGACCATTTCTTTCTCAAACTGTGCAGCCGCATTAATAACGGAAACCATAGCTCCAGATGCCAAGAAGGTTAATTGGAATCCTAGAATGAGAGCCTGGTTGCCAAAGTTCCTAATCGACCCACCAGTCTGGGCCAGAGACGAACCGAGTCCCTGGCTCTGTTGGGTTGCACGATTAAGAGCGGAGCCTGTAAGCCCCATTTGCTTTCTTAATGTGGAAGTCCCTCGGTTGAAGTCTCCCATGCCACGGATTACAACTTCAAGACCAATTTGAGAAAAAGCGCCAGCCATTATTTCCTCTTATTTATTTTTCATACTAGAAGCAACAGCCTCGTCCTTATGCGATGCTATCTGCTTACTAGCTATATGCCATGCTATAAGTTTGCCAAGGAACCACGATGGATATGTTCCTTCGTCTATATGCTTAAGTTCATCCATCGTTGCTCCTGCTGCTATCGCTGCATCCCATACAGCATAGCTCATGTTGTAATGTATACCTGCATTTATACCACCCGATAGTTCAATATCTCCTATCGGTTCACCATTTCTAGTCACTCCGAAACGTGCCCAAGGCGTTGTCAATGTCTTCGCCTCGCACACCGTTCGCCATTGCAACTAGGGGTAAATCAACAGTAGAGATAACAACGAGTTTCTTAAACGCAAATTCCTTATCGAGTTCATCTTCAAAATCGAACTCGCTGAGGTCGAAAAGTCCTTTCTTCTCCAGGAATCTTAGTTTATCAAGCCACTCGCTATCTTCGGGAACTCCAGCCGGATTTCCTTCTTCGTCGATTAACTCGACTCCAAACAGAATCATAGCATCAGTGGCAGCGAGTGAACGTTCTATATCCACTCGCTCCAAAGCATGTAAATAGTCCGGGTCGCTAGGATTTTCTTCTTCGCGCCCCTTATCCTCTATCATAACTATAGGGGGTTTGGGGGTTTCTATTTGAGCCTGTGCGCCATCTATAAGATGCGCCGACACCGGCCTAATTCGCACCCAGTAGCCGGATGCCAAAAGAATCGGATCGTCGGAGATACCGAGATTCGATTGCCTCTTGGCAGATGCTACTGCCGCATTTCTTTTTGATTGTCGCTTAGTCATTATGCCTCCAGTCCGAAGGGCTAACTGTCCTTCGCTAATTAATCCGAGCCAACAACGATGTAACCATCGCTGGCATCATCACCTAATCCAACACCAACAACAAAGTCAGCGTTTCCACTACATACGGCCAGTGCATTAACTTGATCGCTCAAGGGTAACACACCAGAGCCTTCCGGTGTAACAACCCAGTCATATCCGCCATTCGTGCTTCGCAAGATTCGGCCACGAGTAGCAGCCGTGTCATGCGCCATGTACAGAACGGTGGGGTTTGCAGCAACGATGTCCTGAATGACACCAGTGCCGCTACCGGGGAACGCTTTCAACGTAAAGGTAGTTCCACCATCAGTCGTGTAATACAACGCTCCAGCATCGGTTCCTATGAACCATACGCTTTTAGTCATAACCAAAACTGCATTGAAAGACACACCAACGCCAACCGGAGACGATACAGCACTGAATGTGGTT
>Ga0209976_10001700_pt1 | contig 12871 bp, 16 predicted proteins | sample SumtaG_FD_182806 | JGI IMG/M metagenome (GOLD analysis project Ga0209976, IMG submission 182806) | Deep subsurface microbial communities from Indian Ocean to uncover new lineages of life (NeLLi) - Sumatra_00157 metaG (SPAdes) (version 2) | ecosystem: Environmental > Aquatic > Marine > Oceanic >...
GGGAATCCATTTAAACCAACTGATATGAATATAGTATTAGACAATGTTATATCTTACTTCAAGCAAATAATCAAGGAAACAAATGCTTTAATTACAGTCGATCCTTTACCATTAATTATCGCTGATGAATCTCAAATGATTCAACTCTTCCAAAATTTGATTTCAAATGCACTTAAATTTAGAAATGACAAAAAACCTCGCATTCATATAACGGGAGAAGTATCTGAAAAAGATTGGATATTTTCTGTTCGTGACAACGGTATTGGTGTTGAATCAAAAAATCTTGATCGAATTTTTATTATATTTCAGCGCTTACATAAAAAGGAAGAATATGGTGGCAGAGGAATTGGGTTAGCTATATGTAAGAAAATAGTTCGTAGACATGGAGGAAAAATTAGGGTTGAATCTGAGCTTGGGATCGGAACTACGTTTCATATTTCAATTCCAAGAAGGATTACTCAAAATTATAATTAATAATTAGACGTATTTTAAAAATTATGATTCTTAAAAAAAAAGGAGAAAATAAAGAAAATGAGTTTTAAAAATATAATTAGACATGTTGAGATTTTGCTAGTAGATGATAATCCTGGAGATATACGGCTAACACAAGAAGCTTTTAAAGAAAGTAAAATTATCAATAACCTTAATGTTGTTGAGGATGGAGCTGAAGCTATAGATTTTTTGAAAAAGGTAGGGAAATATGAGAATGTTTCCACCCCTGATCTGATTCTATTAGACTTAAATTTACCTAAAAAAAATGGCCGCGAAGTTTTGGCTGAAATTAAGGAAGATAAAATATTAAAACTAATTCCAGTTGTAATTCTCACTATATCTACAGCAGAAGAAGATATTCTTAAATCTTATAAATTACATGCTAATTGCTATATAACGAAACCAGTGGATATGAATCAATTTATAAAAATTGTGAGATCTATAGAGAATTACTGGTTTTCCATAGTAAAATTACCTCCAAATCGAGATTTTATATGAAAAATTTATGTTTAAAATAAAAAACCATAGAAAAAATGAACAATCAATGGTCGAATTAAGCGAACAAGAAATAAAACCCGTTAATCTGAAAAACCATAATCTAGATGACAAAATTATAAATATCTTATTAATAGAAGATAATCCTGGAGATATCCGTTTAATACAAGAATTATTGAGAGAAATTGGGAATGAAAAATTTAAACTTGTATACCAAGAGAATTTAAAAGGCGGAATAAAAAACCTAAATAAATCCAAGTTTCATGTTATTCTCTTAGATTTAACTCTTCCAGATAGTCTAGGTCTTGATTCATTAAAATTCCTTTTGGCTAGGGTTTCAAGCATTCCAATTATTATACTTACTGGGACAGATGATCAGACATTAGCCATCGAAGCAGTAAAATCTGGAGCGCAAGATTATTTGATAAAAGGGAAAGTTAATGAAGACTTATTAGAACGCTCAAAATTTTATTCTATCGAGAGACAAAATGTAATGGAAAAGCTAAAAAAATCAGAAAAGAAATTTCGGATAGATTTTCAGCGAGCATCATTTTATAAAGACATTTTAGTTTATGATATGAATAATATCCTCCAAGGGATAATATCAGGTTCTCAATTGTTTACTCAGTATGCTATTAATAATAAAGATCTAAAGGATAAATTTGAAGTTTTAGAGATCATTAATGACCAAGTAATGCCGGGGGCACGGTTAATTTCTAATGTTCGTAAAATTTCTCAATTGGAAAAATCAGAGATTTCATTTTATCCAATAAAATTATGTGATATCCTCAAAACATCAATTAGGGGTATAAAAAACATGTTTCATATTAGGAATATTAATTTAAAAGTTAATTCAATGAAAAAAAGAATCAGTGTTCACGCTAATGAATTATTAAAAGAAATTTTTGATAATATCATGATTAACGCTGTCAGACACAATATAAAACAAAACGCAGAAATTCGGATTTCAATTTCGATATTAAATGAAAATTCAAAAAGTAATATTAAAATGGAATTCATAGATAATGGAAATGGAATTGAAGATTCGATGAAAGAAGCAATATTTCAGAGAGGAAATAAAGAAGAACAATATATTAGTGGGATGGGTTTAGGATTATCACTTGTTGCTAAAATAGTTAAGAGTTATAATGGTAAGATTTGGGTGGAAGATAGAATTAGAGGAGATTATACACAAGGGAGTAATTTTGTAATAATACTACCTGAGTTGATTTAAAATGAAATCTATACTAGTTGTTGAGGATGATATAATAATATCATTATTATATGAAAAAATCTTAGAATCCGCGGGATATCATATTATTCGAGCACATAACGGAATGGAAGCAGTAGAAAAATTTAGACTACTTCAAGTAAAACCCGACATAATTCTGATGGATCATCGTATGCCTGTTAAAAATGGTATAGAAGCTTCGAAAGAAATCATGGCTATTAATAAGAATTCGAAAATAATCTTTCTAAGTGCGGATCCAAAAGTACAAAAAGAAGCTCTTTCAATTGGAGCAGTACATTTCTTGGAGAAACCATTTTCGATAAAAACATTAATTAGAATTATAAAGGAAAAGCTAGAGTTTTCTAGCTATATTGAAGCGGCATAAAAACTATTAGATGTAATATTATAGATTTTGAAAATGTGAGGAATATATGGTGATTCAATGTTAGAATTGCAAGAAAGGAGTATAAGAATCGAATTTTTATTATTTTTCAGCGTCTACACAAAAGAGAAAATTATGGAGGCACTGGAATAGGACTAGCAATTTGCAAAAAAATAATCCAGCGCCATGGAGGGAGAATCTGGGTCAAATCTAAACCTGGAAAAGGTTCAACATTCTATTTTTCAATTCCTAGAAAAAAATAATGAAAATTTAGATATTGCCTAATATAAAGAAATACTCAGATCATAACCATTTTTTAAATTATAAATCTCCTTTTATATTTTTAGAATTAGCTCTTGGAATTATAAGAGTAAATTTACTTCCTTTTGTATAGTCTCCTACCACATTATCTTCAACCCATATCTCTCCCTTAAAACTTTTTATGATTTTTGTTACTAGCGTTAAACCTAACCCTAAACCACTATTAAATTTATCTCCTTTACTTCCTCTTAAAAAAATTGTCTCTTTACGGGAGTCTTCTATTCCTATTCCATTGTCAATAAATTCTAACTGGATAAATTCTTTATCGTTTGTATCGTTAGCGCGGACTTTAATCGTGATATCAACTATAACGTTTTCATTATGTCTTATTGAATTATGAATGATGTTTTCAAATATATCTTGTAAAAAATAGTTAGCCCAAATGAAGTGATCTGTGAAATCACACTCCACATCAATATTGATCTCACGAGGAGAATATTTATTTTTTAAATCGGCAATTACTTTTGTTAGAATAGGATAAAAATATATTGGATAAATTTTTAAATCATTCTCTTCGAGTTCGGAAAGTTTGCGAACATTTGAAACTAGCTTAGAACCACGAAAAATCTCTTTTTCAATAATTCTTAGCATATCAATACTAGTTAGATTTAAATCAGAGTTTTCCATTTCAAAACTGCAAACTTGGACCGCTGATACAATGCTTTGAAATATGTTATTTATATCATGGATGAACATATCCTTATAAAAGTTAATACGATGGAGCATATCAAGAATTTTTTTTTTTGAAGCTTTTAATTCTTCGATCACTCGATATCTTTCAAGGGTATAAAGGATTGATCGTTCCAATAGAGAACTGTTTATTTTTCCCTTAACAAGATAATCTTGAATACCAATTTTTATGGATTTTAGCGCTAGATTTTCATCTTCTGTACCTGAAATTATAATTATTGGAGTATCCTTTACTTTTTCGTTAATGAGTGCTATAGTATTGGAACCAAAACTATCTGGAAGCATTAAATCTAATAAAAGAATATCAAACTTATTCTCCAAAAAAGCTTCTAATCCTTCACTGAGAGTTGGTCGTATTTTCAAGTGTACGTCTAATTTTGGTGTTTCTTTAAACAATTCTTGAATTAATCTTGCATCTCCGGGATTATCTTCGATAAGCAATACGAAAATTTCTTTTTTGTTAATTATTATAATAACCTATAATGTCCCTTTATTTCAAAAAAATTTAATTACATAATAATAGTTATAGTATAAAAATTATACTAATACATGTAATTTTGATCCAATATTAAAATATACTATATTTTTATACACTAATTTTTTTTTTTTTACCAAAATTTATATGTAACTTCTTCTATTTTTTCTTCAGATAGACAAAAGAGATCTTAACGTTATATAAGCAATCTCTAATGCATTATAATGAGATTAATTTCGCAATAAAAATGACTCTAATAACAAAGAATAACCAAAGTTTTATAGAAATTATAGGGTTTGGATTAGCAAGAATCAAAATGCTAGACTTAAATAATGAGATTGAAATAATTTACTATAAAGGTATTGATGTTCAAAAAGTTAAAAGCCTCATAGCTATAAAGCAAAGCGAGATTTTAAAAAAAAAAAATGGAATTTTAATTGATCTCTTTAGTAATTTTACCGTATACATACATTATTTTAGTAAATCTCACGGTGAAATCATAGTAATAATATATTTTGATAAAAAAACTACAATTCTTAATTTCTCAGAGTTATATAATCTTTCAAAAAGACTTACCAGTTATATATCAGAAAATAAAAATAATCTTGAAATTCAGCATTTATGCAATAATAAGATAAAGATACCTAAATCTAATGGAGTACTAGCAATTTATATAATAAATTCTTCAGGACATTTATTTTTTTCAAAGATAAACAAAAAGAAAACAAACCTAAAAGAATATGAAATCCAAATTAGTGGTTTTATAACAGCTCTATCAATTTTTTCGAAAGAGATAATCGGAAAGGAGCCTCAAACTAAATTAAAACAAATTAATTTCGGTGATAAACATTTTTTTGTTAACTTGATTGATAATGTTATATTTGCATTTTTAGTTCAAAAGGAAAATATAACAGACTTAACAAAAAGATATATGCGATTGATTTCTAATGAATTTCTAGAAAATTATAAAGAAATAATTGCCCATTATTCTTATGATCTAAGCCTTTTTAGTAATTTTGAGAAAACTGTCGATCAGTATTTTATTGTTTGATTTTCTTAAGTATCACAAGATTTTTTTTTACTCAATGCTATAATTGAGTATGTCATTTGATTTAGATAATAAGTTGGACTTTGATTCAGCGTTTTTCGATCTTTATAAATTATCCGAGAGCTGTTATGGTGCTATTACTAAAGAAAATTCTGGCATGGGAAGTAATGCAGGTTTCATAGATTTAGGAAATTTTACAATAATTATTGACACAACTTTAAATATTGGGGCAGCTCAAGATCTAAGACGAGCAGCGGTTCAATACACAGCCAAAGAACCAAATTTAATCATTATTACACATTTTCATATGGATCATGTAATTGGAAACTCGGTATTTGACACATCAACGCTGATAATAACCTCTGATAGAACACTTAATAACATTAAAACTGAGAATCCAAAAAGAGTAGAAGAAATGAAGAATTTTGATCCAAAAGAACTTGAGAAAATGGAAGAAAGTCTTAAGACAGAACAAGATGAAGAGAAAAGAAAAGAAATTGAAAAAGATCTACGTTATATTAAGATGCTTCAAGCAGATGATTTTTTTCTACGTGGAGCAAACGCGGCTTTTAAAGAGGAATTAATTCTACATGGAAGAGAAATTAGCGTTCATTTACGAACATATCAAAAAGCTCATACTGATGGAGATGTAACAATATTTATTCCAGAAGAGAAAGTGTTATTTGCAGGGGATTTATTGTTTGCCAATGTAGATCCATGGTTAGGTTCAGGAGATCCTGCTGGATGGGTGTCTTTAATTGATGAGGAAATACTTAAAATGGATTTTAAGGTTGTTGTGCCTGGACATGGAAAACTAGCATCGAAAGAAGAATTTAACCTTGAGAAAAAATATATTGAAGAAATAATGGAATTAGCCAAGAATCGGTGTAACGCAGGTGATGATATAACACAAATAAAGAGAGAAGATTTTTCAAAGGAGCTACAATCGTGGAATAGTCCCATATTAGAATGGAACTTAAACTTTCTTTCGGAGTTCTTTAAAAAGTCTTGAGATTTATCTTTAAAACCATTTTTATTAAATTAAAGAAGATTATGTTCTCTTGCAAGTTTTAGATATTGATCACGATCCCGACGTAATACTTTTATCTCTTTTTTTATTTCAACTAATTCTCGATTTAGATTTCCCTTTTCATTGGTAACGCCTAATAATTTATTATTAAGTTTCTTGATCTCAAGATTTAATTTTTCACTTAATTCTTGATTCGATTCAGTTGTCCGTTTTGATTGTAATTCTTGGAATTTAAATCTTTTATTTGTTTCATTTAACTCTTCAACTTGTCTAAAAAGGCTTTCATTTTCTTGATTGACTTGTTTAAGCTTTTCCAGAAGTTTTACAGCACCTTCTTCTATTTCATCTCTATCTCTGATTACTTTTCTTAGTTTTAGAATCTGTTCTTCTTTTTGTTCAAGCTCTCCTTTTTGTTTAGTTGTTACTTTTGTTAGATTTCTAATCTTCACTGTCAAAGTTACATTATATTCATTGAGTTCTGCCATTTGAGCAGACCAATCATCCATTTTTGTGTATAAGCCATAAGTTTCATCCTTTAAGGCTTTAACATTTTGTAAATGCTCAGATCTGTCGGACACTAACATCGAGACTTTTTTAGCAAGATCATCTATCCTACCCTTTTTGGAGCTTAGATCCTGCTCTAATTCAAGCATTTGCTGATAATATGGATCTAATTCTTCATTCTTCAATAATCCGAAATATTTAACAAATTGATCATAGAAATTCTCTTCATCTCTTTTAGGCAATAATTCAAAGGCAATTCTCCTCACTTGTCCTTCAAACGTTCTCGGAATGACATCATCATCAGAGAGAAAGATCAGTATTGCATGATCTGGTTTACCAATAAAACTTCTATTTGAAAATCCTGTAAAAAAACTAGCGACACTTACATTTCTTTTTATTTGCATCTCAATATAATTAGGACCTGTTTTAACAATTTTATGCTGTTCGAACAAACTCATTAAACCTGAAGTAGATATAGCTAATTCGTCACAAATATTTTCTGGATATTGAACATCGATTTTTAATTCAGAAGCCTCATTTAAATTTAAAATCACGATTCCTTTCAAAGTATGATCCCTTTAGAAGTTTCTATTTCCTAATTTTGACAATATTGATAAAAAGTTCTTACTAATATTATTTAATAATAAGTCATATAATAGTTCTACTGTTCAAATGATTGATCTTATAAGGATGTACAAAAGTTTCTATAATTTTGTACTTTTATTAAAAACTGAAAAAGAATTTGAAGAAATTGCTAAGTCCTTTAAAGAATCAGTAAAAGAAATTATTGATAAATTTAAATAAGTTATTTACTTATGTTTTTAATAATAAAGGTTGAGTTAAAATGAAATGGATGCCTAAATGGATTGGTAAGTTATATTCTAAATTTTGGGCCGAATTTAGGGATAATACCTTTTATTTTAGCGATGCAGAACAATTAGCCGGAAATTTAACTCCAAACTACTTGAGTGAAATAAAAAAAGCTCAAGCTTTATTTGTATTTGAAAAAGAAGGCAGAAAAAGACTATATCGACTTGTGCCACCAAATTTATTTACTTATTCTCTATCAAATAAAATAGATTTAAGTTGGTTAAAGCAGGGTTCATACGCCAACCTAATTTTAAAGATATTATTTGCTTTCAAAGAAAAGTTTGGTCAAGATCTATTATCTTTAGGTGTATATGGTTCAATAGCTAGAAATATTGCTAAAAAAGAGAGCGATTTAGATATATTTCTTATATGTCGAGGATTTTCTGTTAATCTTGGAGAAAGATTAGATTTTTTAATAGAAATGAAAAAGATGAAAATTATTCAAGATGAATTAAATTTTCTAAATAATAGGAGCTTTTACCCTCGTATTAGTTTCTATCCTCGTTTAGTTTCTGAATTAACAATGAGTTTTTTCACAATTGATATTGCTTTTGATATGAAAATCATTTATGATGAGATGAATATACTAAAAAGATTTTTATCGGATATTAATAAAAGAATTAGAGAACAAGGTATTAGAAGAATATATTTAGATAAAGAACGATACTACTTAGATTTAAATATTAAATTTGGAGAGATTTTTGAGTTTGAATAATAAAAACTTAGCAAATGATTATCTTAATGAAGCTAGTTTTAGAGTAGAAACTGCAGAAAATGTAATAAATAAAAAAGCTTATGCTTATTGTGTTCGTCAATGTCAAGAAGCTGTTGAATTGGCTTTAAAGGCTGCTCTAAGGATTGTAGGTTTAGATTACCCTAAATGGCATGATATTGGTAATGTATTGATAAAGGAGAAAGTTAAATTCCCTGAAATTTTTCAAAATAACATTCCAAAATTAGCATCAATTTCAACTTTATTAATGAAATTTAGAGAGCTAGCCATGTACGGAGATGAAAACAGCAATAAAACACCTTCAAGCTTGTTTAATAAGGAAGTTGCTATGAAAGCCTTAAAAGATGCTAAATTCTGCTTAGAAAAAGTCGCAAATATGTTTGAATTGTTTAAAAAAGAAATTAAGAAATAACTATTAAACACATATCTTATATATGTGAATTGTTTGTGATATTCGAATGCTAAGAATGTCTGGTATTGAATTTTCTAAATCTCTTTAAGTATAGAGGTGCGTAAAAGTTTCTACTGTTTTATTAAAATCCAAGGATAAATAATTTTGTTTAAATAGAGATGTAAAGAAAGCTCTATGCTCTGGCGTAAAATATTTATAACCAAATTTATTCCAAACCGTTTCAGATTGTAGTGGAGCAAAAAGAGATAATTGATCTTTTATTACATCCATAAATAATATAACTAACTCCTGTTTTTTACTCGTAGATACTGTTGTTAACAAAATATCTTCGTTAAAAGTGTTCCAATTATCAAAAAACTGTAAACAAAACTTTTTGATGTCAATTTTATTATCAACAATTAACTTGGCTATTGTCATTATAGATGTATCATAGGTGCTTGATTTCTTCTGATTGTATAATGGGTTAGATACAATCAAGCTTGGTGGAGTTTTTAAATTCTTTTGATTTTGAGGCAGGCTATATTCGGGTAAGATTTTTATTTGGTTTAAACCCAAGATGTTTTTAACATCCATGATAGTTCCACCCGTGTCGAAAAACTGTTTATTAATTATATATATCAAGAGTTTTTCAGCATGTACATCTCCAAAATAAGGGTAATCTGAAGCAAATAGGAGGTATTCTGACCAAGTCCGATTATCTACTCGTTCCTTATTATTTGAAATGAACCATTTTCGAAAGCTTTCAAAAAAATTACCAGCTCCCGCTCCATGAAGCATTGAAAGATCTCCATACGTATTTGGTTGGACCAAAGTATTATAAACCTCATGATCATCAATATTTCCTTGAGCAAAATGAGCAATAATAACCTTAAAATGAGGTAATAAGGCGGGGTATTTTGATTTAATGATATTTCTTGTCGCTTTAATTAGATTTCCAATTTGGAGGATTGATCCTCGGCCTCTTGTGTCGAATAGAACAGGCATGGAGTATTTTGCGGCTTCAATTAGGACATTAACTACCTTCTCTGAAGAAATTTTATCGATCCAGCCTTCTGAACGAGGGTGTAACTTCATTCCTCGAAGACCTAACACCTCTCTAGCGTATTTTACTTCATTGACTGCTTTTTCTCCTTCTAATGGATCACACCTACCATATCCTATCAATTTCATTGAGAACGGAAACCTGGTAGTGAAACGGGATATATTTATATTACTTGCTCTGTACAATGCTTCAGGAAGTTTATCACGAAACACGTCTTGGAATGGAAAGCAGACTCCTTGATCTATTAGAGAATAAAATTTAGATTTTTCCTTTAAATCCGAATGCTTCTTCCCTAATTTTGCCAATTCTTCATACAATTTATCCGTGAAAGGATAAGGGGTAAAAGACCACTTAATTTTTGTAAACTTTCCCTTGACATTTGTAGTAAATGATTGTTCCCCAGTTTTCTCCCAATCTGCTTTAATCTTACCTTGAACATTACCCCAGAAGTCAAAAGTTCCGGCTCCCGGAGCTAGAGGGTTCATCATTGTAGCACCATCTACATCCTGCCCAAGGTGAGAATGGGCATCGATAACAAATATATTTTCTATTCGGGTCTTTCCATTTTGTTCAATTACTACTGTTAACATTATTTATCCTATTTAGTTATACTCCTTTAATTAATCTTAAATCTATTAGTTGTATAGAGTTCTTCTCTTAAATTTTTATATATTTTGACATCCATTTGAATCAAATGCATGTTAATAATAGATTGTAATATCGATTTTAAAAATTACATAATTTAGGAGTAGACAATAAATAGTTAAAGAAATGGGTAAAAAAGGTAATTATGAAACGATATATATTTTGGTATTAAACTCTTCATTTATTTTTTCAATTATCTTTTTATTTAATTCTTTTTCTTTTAAAAAAAGAACAGGACAATTTATGAAATGTGATAAAGAAATAGAAAAACAATCAGATAAGGCGATTGGAAATCTACATTTTATTTGACTTGCAATTTGAAATAGGAACTCTCCATTTATAAAATTAATAAACTCTTTAATTTCATCCAGAATTTTTTCTGCTTTATCCTTTCCAATTTTTCTACACATAATATAATAAATTTCGGATTTAAGTAGATAATGACCGTGAAGTGTAGTATCCGATTTTTCAGAAAATAAGTGTTCTCGTAATGTTCTTTTAAGTTCATTTTCTTTTGGTTCAAAGTATTTAATGTAAATTGCTGTATCCAGAACAATATTGTTATGATCTTTAAAGAGTTCTCTATCAATCATATTCTTATGCTCAATTTATGTCTTTTTTTAGCGGAGCTCTAAGTTCTTCGCGTTCCAATTCTTTTTTTTTTTCTTCTAAATATTCATCTAATGCGGAAGCAGGAAGGATTCCTTCGAACCGTCTAAATTCTTCCATATTTTTCATTTTTAGTATGTTAGTTTTTTGATGTCTTATTAAAAAATCAATGATTTCATTATATGTTACAGCACTTCCTTTTTCCTCTTCTAACTTTAGTTTAATTTTAAAGAGCTTTTTTTTTATCTCATCATCAACTTGGATTGTAGTGGTCATTTTTATATTCAATTTATTCTATAAGGCTATATAAGAAATAGTATTATAGAATATTTATTCTTTTACTATTCTATACAAAATCTTTGTAAAAGTTATAAGTATTTTTAATAATTAGTAATGTTATATCTTTATTCGCTTTCTTTAATATTAATACTTTCAAATGGTTTACTTAAAATCCTTCACCATTCTATTTCTTCTCCAAAACTTTTTATTGGCCAAGCCCAATAATGTTTTTCCTTTTTAACGCCTTTTTTTTCTAATTCCTTAAACAAATCTTTCTTTTCTTTTTTTACCAATCCTATCCGGTCATATAAGATTATTCCCTCGTCTAAAGCATATAAAATTATATCGGTTTTGATTCTAACTAAATTTATAAATTCTCTTTCTGTCATCCAGAGAGAATCTACTCCTGAAGGTGCCAATTCCATTAAATTAAATTTCAACTCTTGCCTTTTTCTATGATGTTCTGGAAGCTCGTTGTCTCTAAAAATTATAATTAAATCAATATCACTTCTCTTATCTTTTGAATATGTTTCTTCTCCTCTTGCTATTGAGCCAAATAAAATTAGTCCAATGACTTCTTTTTTTATTTGAAATAAGTGATTTAAGTAATTCTCTACTTTTCTCAAAAAATATTCATTTTTTATAAATTCTAAATTTATATCCATTGTTTTAATTCACCTGACAATGATTCCAATTGCAATAAATTTTCAAATTCCTTTTCTGTTATATTTAAGCTCTCCTTAACAAGTTTCAAAAAACAATTTACAATATTTTGTAGATTGATGAGGAAGTCTTTAATATCTTCAAAAGATTGATATATTTCTTCAGCGATAACTAATTTATTATTCTTAATTGTTCCATATCTAGTTTGAACTCCTTCATTTTCAAAAAATTTTGAAAATTTTAAAATTTTTTCAAGTACCTTTTTTGTTTCTACATCAATGATTAAAGAGGATTTAATATTAATAATATCTTCTAAAATATCCGTTGGAGTGTGAGTTTTTTCTATTTTCAATCCCATAAAACTTAAAATTGCCTTGTTTAATTTTTCTACAGCAAACTGGCTTCTAAAGGCTACAAGAGAATAGTATTCATTTTGTACGCCATTTATCACTATTTTTACATCACTAATAGCTGAAACGATCCAACTTTTTCCTTGAGTAAAATTAGTATTCATATTTCAAGATTTATAATTTCGATTACTCTATTAGTTGTATAATGTTCTTTTCTTAAATTTTTATATGCTAATAGTGTCAATTTATGTATTATTTATTTTTATTCTCTCATTTCTTTTGGGAGCGTTAAAGTTCCCGTAAGAGGATTATTCAAAGGATCTTGGCAGTACTGGATTGTAAAATAAATTAAATCATATAATATATTTGGATCCTCCCCGTTTTTTAATTTGAAATCATATAAAGACAGCTGATATTCTGCTTCTGTTATGGGAGGTTCAGCATAAGATATACTTCCAAAAACAGACTGTAATAGAGGTTTCATAAAGGGTGAATAGAGGAATCCCAATTCTTTCAACTCTTCTTTTAAATAGAAAAACATTCTTTGAACTGCTTGGGTCATATATCTAATTGGTTGTTCTTCTGGTCCTAAATATTGTT
>Ga0209976_10001702_pt1 | contig 12865 bp, 18 predicted proteins | sample SumtaG_FD_182806 | JGI IMG/M metagenome (GOLD analysis project Ga0209976, IMG submission 182806) | Deep subsurface microbial communities from Indian Ocean to uncover new lineages of life (NeLLi) - Sumatra_00157 metaG (SPAdes) (version 2) | ecosystem: Environmental > Aquatic > Marine > Oceanic >...
AACCTGGCGGACTCTCGGGTGCCACATTGAACGAAGCTATGTCTTGGGGCAAAGTTAATAAAAATGCGAAGTATTCAACTGTTATATCAGATGCAACGATAGCGCTTCCAATAATTTTTTGGTATCTGAAAAAATCAAGAGAATGAAGATAATTATTTTTAAAAAAAAGTGCCTCTGAGTTTCTCATCTACAGTTTTTGTTTCAGAACCAAAAATTTTATCAAGGTTTTCTTTAAAACCTTGAAACTGAGAAACTTCTGACAAATTTTTTCCATCAAATTTTTCAATAAATCTTCTCATAATCTCCTTTAAAGAGGGAACTACTACTTTTGAGAGATGTTTATCAATTTTTTTTTCCTTATCTAATATGGCGTAAACAATTATAGGTTCGGGTTCTGGAGAATCTTGTGGTTTTATTTTATCTTCGACAAACGATATTGCAAATTTTTTCATTTCAAAATACTCAATTGTATCCTTAGAAAACGCACTCTCTGCGAAATTGATAAGAGCAGTTAATAGAGCTGAACGGAGATCTTTATCAATTTTATCATCTGATGTTTGATGATATTTTGCTTGTACTAAAGTAAAACCCCTAAATAATATTCCACTTTCGCGTATAACCATTATTAGAAACTCACTCTTGTATTGATTAATATCTTAGTTTCTTAATTCAAAAGATGAAACAATAGCTATGTTAAATATACATACGCATTCTATTAAATGTATTTAGATATTTATGAAAAAAAAATTAAAGCTCATCATGCCATTTATTGAAAAATATTTTCCATTGTAATAATTCTCCAAATATATCTTTTTTCCATTCTTTTAATACTTCAAAATATTTTTCCTTATAATCTTTAATTAATTGTTTTTTGGTATATAATTTCGAAGGTTTTTCTGGTATAGAATTTTTAAATGTATTTGAGGGAAGTTTCCACCATTCTCTAATGAATTCAGTTCCATATTTATGCTCATAATAGTCCATATTTTTATATACAAACACATTTGGGTAATTTGAAAAGAGAGTAGGGCTGATTTGAATATTTTTATGTAGGGCATAAGTGTTCATAAAGTCTATATTTTCGTTGAATGTTTCTCGATCTTCACCAGGAAATCCTGATAGAAGGTTTAACCTACAATATGTCTCATTTGAATCTTTATATTGGTTTAAAATGGATTTCATTATTTCTATATATTCTCTAGGATTCTCAGTTTTATGCATTTCGGACAGTAATTTCTTACTTGCTGATTCAAATCCAAATCCGATAACCATTCTACATGTTCTATGCTTTTTAATCAAATTTGGTCTATTCTCAAAAGATTCTACTCTACTCTGACACGAAAATCTAAATTCTTCCTGTAAGTTATTTTGAATTATATAATCTAAAACCTTTTCACTAATAGAAACTCTATTGAAAGATTGGTCGGCAAAAGCTATTTTGGGTATATTACTATTATATTTTCCAACAATTTTACGTAATTTTTCAAATTCTTTTTTAAACTTCTCAAAACTAAATGCCCTAAACTCATAATTTTTTGCGCAAAATGCACATTGGTAAGGACAACCCCTTGACATAAAGAATTCAAATTTGAATCTATTTTTGTATGGATATTGCTGCATATACATTTCATAGTCCGGAAATGGCAAGGAATTAATGTCTACGCAACCATCTGAATTTATTATATTTGTTTTCATACTTCTCCTTAAGCCATTAGATTTAATTAAATCTAATAAGATTAATTCAGCTTCACCTCTTATTACATAATCATAAGGAGAATTTCTATATGAAAAATCATCAGGAACAGCTGTGGGATGATATCCCCCTACGATAATATTTATTTTGGGAAATTCTTCTTTTAATATCTTTGCTATTAAATTTGTCTGATGATATTGGAAACTGGTATAGCAATTAATACCTATGTTCTGAAACTCCTGGATATTATTCTTTTCTAAACATTTTAGGAGGGGATCTTTGAATTGGTCATTCTTTGGTTCCTTAATATCTAAATTTGGGTATTTGTCTTGTTCTACTCGTAAATCAACTATCTGAGTTTTTATGTTTGCCCTTTCTCTAAGAAAGGATGATAACTGTAGCGTACCTAATGGTATATCATTGTAATATAATAATTTTTGGTATTCTTCTATATAAAAAAATCCGGGAATTATAAACAGCAAATTGTTGTTGTTCTTAGACATCTTGAAAATAATGAATATTTTAATCCTATAATTAAATTAAATCTTAAATTTTATAAACTCATAATATAAAAAATTTTATTCTCAGAAAGTTTCTAAAAATTGTATTACTTCTTCTAATGCTTTCTTCTTAAATGTTATTCGATCAGTTTTAAAAAGGAATTTCTTGACAAACGTCTCTTTTGCTGTTGAGAACCCAATGTAAACTATACCTACAGGTTTTTCAGGAGTCCCGCCCGTTGGTCCTGCTATGCCTGTTATACCAATCCCTATATCACATGGTTTTGACATAACTCTGACTCCATAAGCCATTTGTCTGGCAATTTCTTCTGAAACAGCACCATACTTTTCTAAAACGGCTTGATCAACTTTCAATATGTCTACTTTAGCTTGATTCCCATAGCTAACAATGCCTCTTTCAAATACTTTTGAGGCACCAGATATATTGGTTATCATATGGGATATATATCCCCCAGTACACGATTCTGCAATCGCAATTAAAATTTTTTCTTTAGTAAACCTATGTACTAGAAATTTGATTCTATCTAATATTTCCATATCCATTTACTTTTTTTTGAAATACTATTATTCTATTTTTCACACTATAAAGATTTAAAACCTTTTATTATTATTATAACAAGTATCAATAAAATAAAGAATAAAATTTTATATTTTAAAATTATAAAGTATTTATAAACTAATTATCCAAAAAAAAACTTTAGAGTGATGTAATGAGCGATACTGAAAGTGCATTTGTATTTAAGATTACGGTCATAGGAGATGGCGCAGTTGGGAAAACTTCATTAATTAAGAAATACACTCAGGGAAGTTTTCAAAAAGATTATATTAAAACCTTGGGTGCACAGTTTTCCAAATATGACGAAGAATTAGAAGGAAATAACGTGAAACTATTTTTCTGGGATATAGCGGGTCAGGCAGAATTCATGTTCATGCGCCCCACATTTTATAAAGGTTCAAAAGCGGCCATTATTGTCTTCTCACATGGACCGGAAGAAGAATTCAGTTTTAATCATATTACTGATTGGCACGATGATATTATAAAATATTGCGGAGATTTACCAGTGGTTTTACTCGGTAATAAGATTGATTTGGTGAAAAAAGGCGATTTAGAGGATAAAAAAGTAGACGATTTAATGAAAAAGCGTAATTTTCTCGGATATTATAAAACGAGTGCCAAAACTGGAAGTGGCGTGTATGAAGCATTTCAGGCAATCATAAAAGAATTATATAATAAGTATAAAGACGCATAAAAAGAATTTTGACATGTATGATAATCAAGAATATCCGAAGATTCTATTTTTTTCATCCAATCACTGTGCACCTTGCAAACCTGTGGAAGAGATGCTTAAGAGGATAAATATTTCTATGTTTGGAAAAAGATTAAATATTGAGAAAATTGATATTGAACAAAGTCATAAAATTACCAGAGATTACAATATTACATCTGTACCAACAATTATTGTTGCGGATAAAAGATTGGCAGTAGATATTCAAGAAGAAGAAATTATTGATGCGATATTATATGGATTTATATCTTCAGTTAAAATTTAATAAACTAAAACAATTTAATTTTAAATAGAAGTGAATAGTTATGGATAGAAAATTATTGTCAAGAATTTTAACCTTAATGAAAAAATATTTAAAAGATGGGAAATCAATTGGAGATTTAAAATTGGGAAGTCTTTTGGCGCTGGGTCATCAACTTGAGGCCATCTTTTATTACCTCGGTCATGAATTAGGCACTATTTTAGATACGAGAAAATGTGAAGATGTGGTAAAAATCTCTGAAGAATTAAAAAAGATTGTATTAGAATATAATATTGGAGAGATAACAATCAAAGAGGCAACCAAAGAAGTTATTACATTAAATTTGAAGAATCACAGTTCCATTAAAGACCTTATAGGAAAGGGAATCAAAAGTGATGGCAATTTTTGCTCTTTTGAAGCTGGAATGCTTGCTGGAATTGTTGAGCGAATGACGAATACCCATTGTTTTGCACAAGAATTAAATTGTAGCATGCAAACTGGAAATGATTTTTGCGAATTTATGATAGTTTTTCAAAAGGACTAATCCCTTTAGACTTTAAACAGTTTTTATTTTTACTAACAAATTCTAGCTTAATATAATTCATACTAACATAAAACCAATTTGAAAGAGTAAGGTGCTTTATTATTTCGTCATCAAGCAGATCACAAGAATTAAAAAAATATATTGATAGATGTCCCATTTGTAAAAGAGAATATTATAAACAAGACTTTGTAAAATGTGATCATTGTGGTACATTTATTTGTTTAAGATGTACTCTAATTGCAGGGAAGTATGGAAAATGTTGTTTATAATTTTCGTTGGATGCACTATTTTTTCTTTTAGTTTATTTTATTTAAATTATATTTTTTTTATCATTGGTCTAATTTTTGGGATTTCGACAATTATTTATGGATATTTACTTCTTAAATTTTTATCTCGATCATATAGCTATGAGTACAACTGTAATTATAAATGAATGATATTCTATAGACAAATTTTAGAAGAAAATTTTATATATCTGAAATTATAATTGCCGATTAAGAAGAAAATTATTAAAAAGAATGAATTTTATTATTATGAAAAAGAAAATAATACTTTTAACTGATCTATGATGAATGACCAGATTGATTATATTGTAAAAATCTGTTTGCTTGGTGAAGCAGCCGTAGGGAAAACTTCATTAGTTTACAGATTTATCGAAAATAAGTTCAGAGACAACTATAAAAGCACCCTTGGAGTAAATCTTCTTAAAAAAGACATGGTCATTGATGGCTATGGAGGAGTTAGTGCACAAATATGGGATTTAGGTGGTCAGGAATCCTTTAGAAGTCTAAGAAAACTATATTTAGAGGGCGCAAATGGTGCATTTGTGATTTTTGATACAACTAAAAGGAAAACTTTCGACAAACTTGATGAGTGGATCCAAAGTTTTAAGGAATCAAGAGGAAATAGACCTTTATTATTAATAGGTAATAAAATTGATTTGACTGATAAGCAAAAAGTAGAAGAATCAGAAGTAAAAGAATACGCAGAAAAGAATTCAACGGAAATTATTTTTACCTCTGCTAAAACTGGCGAAAATGTCGAAGGGGCTTTTAAAGGATTAGTGAAAACAATTTTAGATGAAGTTTCTAAAGAATAAAATAATTTAATTAATATTTTTATATATTGCAAACTTTCTTTTCAAAAATTTCAAAATGAAAATCTTAATGATTATATTATTTTTTGTTACTCTAAAAATTTGGGGATTTAAGTCAACTAAGGGGGATTTAAATCAACTAACCTTTATAAAGGAAGAGATATTTTATAAAAAAATGGATCATTTGAAATTACCCTTATTTTAAATTTTAATTTAAAAACACATTACTCACCTTTAAATGTCAAAAGAAGAAGTTATTGATGAGGAAAAAGAAGAGGAAGTAGAATACGATTATGAAACTGATTTGGATTATAAGATTGAAAATGTTGTCGCCACTGTAGTCGTGGAAATAACAGAGAAAATAGATCTCAATCAAATCGCTCGAAAACTTCCAGAAGTCGAATATAATCCTGAGCGTTTTCCCGGTCTCGTTATGAGAATTGAAAAACCTCGAGCAACAATTTTAATTTTTTCTACTGGAAAAATGGTTGTCACTGGCATGCGAAAAGCGGAGGAGGCACCTCGAGTTGTAGAAAAAGTCGTAAAAAATATTAGAAAAGCAGGCATTAAAGTAGCAAATCCGGAAATTACCATTCAAAACATTGTGGCTTCCGGGGATCTACACACAAATATCGATCTTAATATGGCAGCGATAGTTATGGAATTTGCGATGTACGAGCCTGAAGTATTCCCGGGGTTAATTTATCGCATGCAAGAACCGAAAACAGTTTTTTTAATATTCTCTACAGGGAGAATAGTTTGTACGGGAGCTAAGAATAAAGAAATTGTTCGAGATGCCGTATTGAAATTAAATTATCAAGTAAGAGAATTAGGTGTTGCTAAAAAAGATATGGGCGACACTGAATATCAAGATATAACATTTATTTAATTTTTTTTAATTTCTTTAATACTTTTATCCAAATTTGAGATATTCTACAAGTTTAATAAATTGATGTTATAGATGATAATTCAAATAGAAAAAACCCAATAGTTAAATTTGAATATATGGTTGATTAAATTCTTTTTTTTCGCTAATAGCTTTTATTGAATGTAAATATTCATCGTATAAAGCTTTTAATAATTTAAATTCTCTTGCCTTATTGAATGCTAAAAGAAATAACTGTGTTAAAGTTTTATCATTGTTTTTAATATAGATATTTTCACGTTCTTCTAAGAGATCGCTATATTTATCAAGGAAATTACAGAGAATATATCTATTTTCATTTCTTAAGTTTAACTTATTCAAAGCACCATACATCTTTAAGATTAAAGGCCCTTGAAATTTAATGTGACTATGGTTTAATGCTTGAAAAGCTTGAAGATATTTATTTCTTTTAATAACAACAGTCATGTGGTATTTATTTTTAGAATCATTATAATATGATAGTAATACCGGGATATTACCCGAATTATCTTCATTACTATTCTCTTCTTTATTCACAATAAAAGAATATAATGACAAAAGTAATTCAAAATAAAAAAAAAATAAATTGAGAAAAGAATAAAAAATCTATTTTGGATGCTCATTCTTGACAATTGTGGCAGCTCCCATACCGAGCCCTACACACATCGAAGAAACTGCATATTCTTTTCCGGATAATTCTAATTGATGTAAGTTTGATCCGATTAATCTACAGCCTGTTGCACCTGTAGGATGTCCTAAGGCAATGGCTCCACCCCAAGGATTAAGTCGATCATCTTTTAAATCTATTCCTAAATCATAACAGCAGGCGTATACTACAGGACTAAATGCCTCATTAATTTCTATAAAATCCATCTCATCTAAGGACATGTTAGCTCTTTTTAAAGCATCGGGTATTGCTTTTATTGGTCCTGTGAGCATTAACACGGGATCTGTCCCCACAACTGCAAAATTTAATAATGTAGCCCTAATTTTTAATCCATATTCTTCTGCTAATTCACGGGTCATCCATAGTTGAGCGGCAGCACCATCACTCGTCGGACAGCTATTTCCCGCAGTTAAAAATGCTGTACTCTTTCTACCTGTAATTGTTCTTAAAGTAGCTAGCTTTTCCATAGTTGATCCTGGACGTGGGGCTTCATCTCGCTCGGTTAAAACTGAAAGGCTGGTATCTTTAGCGACTTCATTCTTATCATTCAACATTACTTTTCCATTTTCATCTAGCTTTGGACACCAAATCGGTTCAATCTCATTTCCTCTCTGGTCCCAAGTTTTATCGGCTTTTTGATGGGAATGTAATGATAAACTATCCATTTCAGTTCTAAATTCTTCCAAACTTAATCCAGCCTTTTTCATCCATTGCACACCCATGGCATGAGCAGAGGGAATTTGTCCCGCAAAGGGGGCTTTATATTCCTTCATTTTTTCTGCTACCCAAGGATGTGTTAAAATTTTTGAATTCGGGTTCACCATGATTCGTTTATTCTGTTCACTATCCCAAATATAAGCATCCTCCATAATTGGATATCTATTTTGGACTTCAACTCCCCCACAAATTACACAATCATTAATTCCTGAGGCCACAGCTTGCCAAGCACTTATAACTGATTGAGCTCCACTAGCACATTGGCGATTTATAGAAAATCCTGGAACGGTTACAGGTAAATGAGCGGCTAAAGCAGCAGTCCTTCCGATGTCCAACGCACAGTCCCCTATTTGACTATTACAGGACACAATAGAATCTCCAATTATTGTTGGATCAATTTTTATACGATTTAGTATGGTTTCATAGCAATGAACAACCAAATCATCTCCTCTATGTAATCCGACTGTTCCTCTTCTTTTTCCTATTGGCGTTCTTACATAATCTACCAATACTGGTTCCCGTTTCGGGTCCTTAAAATATTTTTTATACATTGAAATTGGTTCTGGCATACCTTTTCACATATTTTTTTCCTTAAAAAATTTCTTTTTTTTTTGAATAATCATTATTATTAAGTAAAATGAATGTATAGTATGCGTTCTTATATAATTTCTTGAAAGAGTCCTTACAGCTTTCAATCGTGATGAAGCTGATAAAATTTAAAAGTCGTATTCAAATCCCTTAAATTTATTTTCTGGTTCTTTAAACTCATATTTAACATTTTCCACTTTTGCATATTTGGGACCTTTTTTAGAGAATTCTAACAACTCATTCAACTTATCTTCAGAACCCTCTGCCTCAATAAAAACGCTTCCATCAGTCATATTCTTGACAACACCAGTTAAACCTAACTTTCTCGCTACTTTTCTTGTAGTATAGCGAAAAAAGACACCTTGAACATGACCATATACGTTAATTATTATTCTTTTCATGAAAAAATTAAGATTTTTTATTTATTATTTACTAGCTAACTTTCTCATAATACTAATATTATCATCCAATTCTTCTTTAGAAATTCCAGGATAAATATCTAAGGCAAAAATCTCTTTAGCAACTTTCTCTACAATAGATAAATTAATCTTTGTATAATCAATTTCTTCTCCGTAAAAAGGGCAGGACCAGGGACAACCTTTTGGATACCCAATCTTTTTTTGAAATAATTTCGTTTCATATAAAGGTTTAGGATACAGAATTTTACTATTTGGAAATTTAGAGATAAATTGATCCTGATCCAATCCAATCACATCAGGGTGAATTCTTCCAATCCAATAATTATAAGCAGGTTCGCAATATTCCGGGATGTAGGGAGGGTCAATTCCACTAATATCGTTTACAGCGTCAGTTAAATATTGAGCATTTTCATTTCTAATTCTTATATATTCATCCAATTTTTTTAATTGAACCCGACCCAATGCACCTTGAATTTCTGTCATTCGATAATTCCATCCTAAACGATTATAAACGTACCAATAAGGTTCACCGTGATGCCTTAATAGTCGACATTGTCTTGCTAGTTTAGAACTATTTGTAGTTACAATTCCCCCCTCTCCAGTTGTCATGTTTTTTGAAGGATAGAAACTGAAAGTCCCTAAATCTCCAATAGAACCAACTTTTTTTCCATTATATTTTGCCCCATGAGATTGACATGCATCTTCAATTATATACAGGTTGTTTTCTTTTGCAATATCTATAAGTGGCCCCATATCCGCTGTTACCCCTCCTAAATGTACAGGGATTATTGCCTTCGTTTTGTTAGAGATTTTTTTCTTTACAGATTCGGGATCTAATGTATAAGATTGGTTATTTATATCTGCAAATATGGGTATTGCGTTATTATGTAAAATAGAACTTGCCGTAGCAATAAAGGTAAAAGGAGGAATAATTACTTCATCTCCAGGTCCTATATCTAATGAGGCAATAGAAATGTGTAAGGCTGCAGTTCCGGAATTCACAGCGATTGCATGCTTGACACCTATATATTCAGCAAATTCTTTTTCAAAATTCTCAACTACATTTCCTGCTAAAGATGAGAGTAATTGTGATTCCATTACTTTCATGACTGCTTTTTTCTCTTCCTCTGAAATGTCCATATTAACTCCACAATTTAGAATGTATATTAGACTATATAATAAATGTATACATAAAAATTGAATGGAAAACATATGAATGTTATTTCAAAATGGAATAAATTACATGTTCATGTTTTCGTTTGCTGCAATAAAAAATAGAAAAAAGTTCCATTTCTTCATAATATTGAGTATATTCTAATCTCACTTGTTCCCTAATATGTGAAATTGAGATTTTTAAAAAAAAAAATTAAATTTTAAATTTTTAATACATTTTCTATTAATTCTCAGGCATCTTTAGTCCAACCAACGGCATTGCTTCGGTTCCCGTCAGTAAAGTCTCAATTTCAATTTTATAACCCTCAATCTGACCGAAAGGAAGTACTCGTTTTGTTAATTCTGCTAAAAACTCTTCCAATTTGCCCGGCTTAGGTTCATAAATTGCTATATTCCTTATTCCATCTTTGGTTAATTTAAGCCCTATCGGCACAACCCTTTTCGCGAGATTTCTATCCAAGGGTGTTTTACGTACTTCGAGATATGCTTTGCCAGCTTCTTCGGCTTTACCAAGCGGACACCAAGTTGTTAATAAAATTAATACCATTTAATTAACCTCTTATTATGATTTTTAACATTAGATTTTTTGGTAAGTAATTATTAATTAAAAATTTTATAAATCTTTACATTTTTATCAAATTCAATGAGACTGAGAATTTGTCTCTGCATTATGAATTAACCATTATATTGAATAATAAATGGCAAAATACGCAAAAGTTGAGTAAAACTATATATTAAAAATTAAGAAAATAGGTATCGTTATTACTGTCATATTCAACAATCTTATTTTTAAGGAGATTATCAAGAACATTTTCTAACCATCGGTTGCTTGTTTTTACTTGCTTTTTAATTTCATTAAACGTTAAGTCATCATTCATAGCTAGTAAAAATAGAATTCTACTTTTCACTTTTAAATGATCCGAATTAATAGTTCTCTCAAATTTTTTTTCTAAATCATATACTTTCATTTTCAAATGAGCTACTTCATTGCTTAATTTCGCAATAACCTCGTCTCTCGTCCTAAACACATTTAAACTGAATTGAAAAATCCTTTTTAGTTGAGCTTTTAGATCAGCTTCATTTGGATATGAATCAAGTTCCTTGTTAAACTCTTCAAGAACTATTAGATAATCATTCCCCTCATCATATTTATCTAATACTAAAACTATGACTATCTCCTTCTCGGGATTATAAAATGAGACAGAATTCCAATCCTTTTCTTCTGTTATAATGTAGGATTCAGCGAAATTATGGGAAATTTGAATTTGTTGGATAACATTCTCTGAAATTTCTAAATCTTCGGGATACTTCAGGTAAACTGTACCCCCGATCACTTGATCCCATTTAATCAAGAAAATGCCCGTAGGAATGTTATTTCACCGAAAAACTAACTAAAAAAAACTAAACGTACCTTATTAAAATACAATTTCATACTAATAATAAATTCAATTTATATATACTTAATTAAGCAATCGTATTATCCATGTATTTTTTTTTATGAATTTTAACTACGATGAAATTTCAAATTAGAAAGATCTTCTAAAAAAATAAATATAATAAAGACGATTTTTAAAATAGTGGATAAATTATGTCTTTTTTTTACGTTTATATTTTAGAAGTGAGTGGTAAGAAAGGAAAAAAAAGCTATTATACGGGATATACTAATAACCTTCATAGGAGGTTGAGCGAACATAGAAATGGGAAAGGTGCGAAATATTGTCGTAGCAAAAAAGTTGAATTGAAATATTATGAAACTTTTACTGATCGAAAGTCTGCAATGAAAAGAGAAGTTGAAATCAAAAGCTTTTCCAGAAGTAAAAAAATTAGTTTAATAAAATAATATGAATAATGAAGCTTTTGGTAATTCTTTATCTGGTTCTATTATTTCATCCTTCATTTTACGTTTTCCTCCACCCAATCAAAAAAATTGTCTAATCATCGTAAATTAGTAAAAAAAGAAAATATTAATAAATGTTTACATGATATTTCTTATAAAAAAAATATAACCTATAAATACTTCATTTTATTTAAGAAATTCAACTACATTATGAATCCAAGACCGGGTTTTCGGGCACTCCCTTACAGAAGCGGCAACATTTATAATTGGTTTGCAAAAAAAATGTATGATCAAACTAAAAAGTATGCATTAATTAGTAAGATCATTGGTCAAGATAAGATAGTGTTGGATTTACCTTGTGGTACAGGATATCTTACACGTTTTTTACATCCTACCACAGACTACGAAGGTTGGGATCTTAATCATCGTTTTTTAAAGAAGTTGCTAGCAGATTTTCGTCATGGAAGGATTAAATTAAAGAAAATTAAGCTAAAACAACAAAATATTTTTGATTTTGAGAATTATCCTAAGAAAGATACAATAGTATTTTGTGATATTTTACATCATATCTTCCCTAAACATATTGAATTAGTCGAAAATGCAAAGAAATATGCAAGAAAAATAATTATATGTGAACCAATAGCTATAAGACCTTCAAATATTAAAGCTAGGAATAAATTCTTTAGATTTATCATTTATTTTGCCAGAACTTTTCCAGAAGGATTAATTAAGATCATAGATTTCCTTTTTGGTGATAATGATGGAATAAATTCATATAACGATCGAGATGGATGGAAAGATCATAACGAAGATAGTCTAAAAGATCTATATGAGAGTATTGGAATCTTTTCTAATAAAATCTATAGGATTTGTGATGATCTCTTAGGAATTTGGGAAGAAAATTAAAATATCAATATCATATTTTCTTTTTAGGAACTATATTGGTGATTTAAAAAATTCTTAGTTAAGACCATATAATATATTAAATTATCTCCTTGCCGTCTTCAGCAGAAGTTATCTATATCTTTTTATAATTAGCAAGCTATTATTATATTGGAATTACAGTAATTTCTTACTTTATTTTGGTTAATGATGACAGTTTTTGTTTGTGTGGAAAAAAAAAGCATTGCCCTTTTAGAATTATTGATATTGAAGACAATACTATTAATTGTATTTTTT
>Ga0209976_10001703_pt1 | contig 12848 bp, 24 predicted proteins | sample SumtaG_FD_182806 | JGI IMG/M metagenome (GOLD analysis project Ga0209976, IMG submission 182806) | Deep subsurface microbial communities from Indian Ocean to uncover new lineages of life (NeLLi) - Sumatra_00157 metaG (SPAdes) (version 2) | ecosystem: Environmental > Aquatic > Marine > Oceanic >...
ATTAGTTAGCAGTACATCGTTAACTTATTTGTATCCGCAGAAAACTCACAGTTTGATAACTACATGTCAGACCTCAGATAGGTGTGCTGTAATGGCACACCTTTAATTCTTAAATTTATGCTATTAAATTAAAAATTAAATTAAAAAGGCCGTTTGAAATTAAGTGTACCCAGCAAGCTCTAAAAAATTTTTTAAAAAAGAGGTACACACCCTTTAAAACTAACTTGGTACCATACAGCTACTTTTTTAAATTAAAGATCCCATCTTTAAGATATGCCAGTTAAAAAAATTATTCTAACTGCATCTGTTACATGTTTACTGTTTACACCGATAATAGTTAATGCAATTCCTGCTATCTTTGCTGAACCTCCCTCTCATGAGGAATATGCGTTAGATTTCGCTGGAGGTAATAATTGGAAGGGTCTGAATAAATTCAATGATATAACATATTTCTCGTTTTATACTTTTTTTAAATCTGGAATTGATCCTGATTGCATTAATATAGTTAAAGAATCAAAAGAGGAATTACATGAAGTGGATTGCAACAAAACCAGTTAGTATCTTTTGGCAAATAGTATTTGTATTTGTTATTGATGTATTTGCATTTTATAGAATAAAGAAACTAAGACGTTTTCTGTTAATTGTGGTTCTTCCTACAGCAATTATTGCTACTATTACTTCATCAATATTTACAGACTTTAATTGTGAGCAGGACTGGCAGTTAATAGTAATAGGTTATGACACTTGTTTGTCTTATGAAATCAATATTGTTATTCAAATGATTTATGCAGCATTTTTGGTTTATTCAATTTATCTGGTTAGAAAATGGTCTATACAGTGGAACGAGCAAAAGTGGATAAATTAGAATCAAAGCTAAAAATGATGGAGATTGCATTTGAGCAGATTAACAATTCCAGAAATGATCTAATTCAACAGCTTGCAAACTGTGAATTATCAAATGAAAAACAAAAAGAAAAGCTCAAAAAATTAGAACAAATACTAGACATTGATACTGTGGGTTGGTCTAGTCCTAGAGTACTCATTGAGACAATAAGACGAGAAGTAATTCAAAAGCAATAGTATTATTTTAAATTTTTGCTCATTCCCTTTCTGGCGAAATATTCAACTGAATCTTTGATAGTTTCTAGTCCCAGTTTTTTTGCTTTTCTAGTATTCAAGAATTTTTCACATGTATTAACTAATTTATCAGAAATACGAATTGAACGGCAAGTTTTCACAACAAAACATGATTAGTACTTCTATTATATAATTTTAAATATTCCATAAATTAAAATTTGTTTGTAGGCTAGATAGAGGAATAACCAATACTCTCGTGCATATGCCCAACTAATTATGCCCTTGATGCCTGCAAATTAAATCAATCTAGTACCATAAAGTATATTTTTAAAATTTAAAAGACACATTCCATAATGGTTGCTAAAATTATTATATTTACTGGAAATGCTGTAAATGATGAAGATTCATGGTTTTGTCGCAACTGTGGTGAAAAATTTGAGCTAGATGAAGAGATAGCATCAAAGAAAGCCAGGACAAATAGTACCAGTCACTATTGTATAACATGTGCAAATAAGTTAAATTTGCTTTGAATTATTGTATATCATGAAAGAAATTAAAGAAGAACTAGAAAAAAAATTATCAGATCTTGATTTTGAGATGAAAGAATTAAGAAACACCGAATTTGAAGATGTAGAACTTTATAGAATGATGGAGAAAAGAATGGATGAATTAAAAAATAAACAGGCAACTTCATTACCACCACAATTAAGTATAATGATGGAGGGAATGAAAAGAAGAGAAGCGATGAATATTATTGATGCAAAAATTGGACTCCTTCAATGGGTATTGCAATTATTAAAATGAAAACAAATTGTAAATGCGGTTGTGATATTCCATTGACTGACTATGAATACAGAAAATGGAATGGATACAAACGAGGCCATGAGCCATTACCATAAAAAGGGTCGTTTGAGTACCCATACGATAACTTTTTAAAAATAGATGAATCTGGATAATTATGGGTGGGTGTAAAATGCAGCAAATGTGGACATTTACAAAGCTGGCATCATGCAAATGAGATTCAAGAGTTATGGGATGGTACAAAGTTTCTTAGAACTTGTTATGGAATAGGTTGTACATGTGGTAATGATTATGGAAATGTACCAAAACCTAGAAAAATAAAAAAGAAAAAACACTGGACACTGCGTTTAATAAAAAGACAAAAGATCAAAGCTGAAATCATACACAAAAGACAGAGTAAAAAATTTCATAGAAAATATACAAAATTAAAAAATAAATTAAAAATACCTAAATGTAAATGGGGCTAAAAAATTTGTTGAGTTTACCAACTCCAGCAAGCATTCATCATCCAAATTATGATAATAGAACAGTAAAGAGACTGTTACGCCATATCAGAATAGTAGATGATTGCTGGATATGGACCCAGCATCTTAACTGGAATGGCTATGCAATTACTCGCTACAAGACCAAAAGATGGCGAGCGCACAGATTATCTTATTTGTTGATTGGAAAAAAACCCCTAATTCCTGGAATGGTGTTGGATCATTTGTGTAGACATCGGAACTGCATTAATCCTAAACATTTGGAACAAGTGACACCTGATGAAAATCTTTTCAGATCAAACGGATTTGGCCATGATATCAAGCTTACATCAGTGGAAAGCAGACGGAAATATGCAAAGTTTATCTCTGAGATTAAATTAGAGCCTCTTCAAATTATGAGTTAAAAAATATTATACTCTATGAATACAGAAATGTGTCTCGTGTTAATGTTTGTCCCCTACATTGAAATTTTCTTTTGATCAAGAAATACAAATTCTCTGGCATTTGCCCAAATATCACGTTGCTTGAAAATTTTTTCTGCAAACTCAAATACTTCTGATTCTGGTTTGTCTGATGTTATCTCTAGTGTAAAGTCTTTGAATCCTATGAGATCCTTGGGACTTGTAATATCTCCGATTCTTATTCTGTACAAGAAATCTGAATCCACAAATTTTTATGATTCTTGAGAATTTAATTATTTTCATTTTAAAATTTAGTTATAAATGCACTTTTCTTTTTTGGTGGTTTTAATTTCTGAAAATTTTTTATATATGCTTTATCTAGTGATTTTAATAATGCATTTATGATTCCATTAGGATCTTCTTCTGCTATTTCACGTAATACTTTCATTTTGACATAATCTTCTAAATATTTTTCTGACATTTATGAATTAAAAAATATTGGACTAGCTGAACCTGGAGAAGATTCTACAGAAGATTCTATAGAAGGAGTAGGGGCATTTAATACTAATCTTGACTCACTTCCTGTTCTCTCTATTCTCTCCAATTTCATTCCCATCTGCCCTGCAATTTTTTCAATCATGTGAGAATAAATTCCCCTAACTGCTGCTAACTTTCTATCTCTGTGAAGCTCATCAATTTTTTTATCTGTCTTGCAAAGTGTAATGAAATTCTCCCAAGTACTATCGTTGAATCTGTTTTCATATCCTACACGAAACATATTTCTATAAATTGAAAATGAATAAAGCAATTGGAATTTTTTTGGTTGGTGTGGCTCTATTTCAGCTAGTGCCTTACTAAATGATATTATTGCCCTCAAATCTTCTTTTGTAATACTCTTAAACATTCTATCTAATAGGAGTGGTCGAACAGCTCTTGGTGATCCGTTTTTGGCATACGACAATGCACTGAGTATCATTGAAAACTTTGGTAAAATCCCGTCATTGTAATGAACAAAGAATGGTCTTAATGTTGTAAAAAACGGATGTCGGTTATTATCTAATGCCCTGAGATGATCCTGCATTTTTAATGCATAGCCTAGATTAATCCTACGGTAAATTATTCGTGCAAATCTTACTGGAAATATCAATAATAGCATGTCATAATGTGTAACATCATAATTATCTCGCAATTCCTTGAGGGACCCTAATCTGTGCTGTCCATCAATAACTTCAAAGGTACCATTTTTTTTTTGCGTTACTGCCAAAATATTGTAGAAAAATTCGTTGGCAGCCATCGCCTCTACAATCTTGTTGATGTGTCGTAATTGTACAGGTCTTTCAAACTCTGCAATCCGAAACGTTTCTTCTAATTTTCTAAGAGGAAAGTTTTTTAAAACTTTCAAGACATATTGTGGGGAAATGATTTTCTTATTCAATATTAAATTAATAATCATTAAAGTTACTACATAAGATTAGATTCAATAATTATTGTATGCCGTTTTTAAAAAATACTTTAAGTATGTTAAAGAAAAAGTTTTTTGGGATAAATTGATGGAAAATTTTGCTTGGATAAATTTAATTTTAGGAGTAGAGCTTGTTGGTATTGTAATTATTGTAATGCAGTATCTCCCAGCTTTGAGAAATAAGATACCACTTAGATATGGCGTGATTATAGTGATTGGTGCAATAATTACAAAGATTGGATTTTATGTAAATTATTTTTTGTTTACTTGAGATCAACTATTAATAGATACACTAGTACACAACAATCAATGAAGTTTGGTCTTATTCAGTTCTGGCACAATGCATTAAGAAAAATATTTTTCAAAGACGTTTATCTAGAAATAGAAAAAAATACACAACTACAATTCAAAAACTGTGAACAAATCATGGAGGTAAATGTAAAGAAAGCTATTGAAACCAATACACAGCTAATAGAAAAAAACTCACAACTACAATTCAAAAACTATGAGCAAAACATGGAGGTAAATATAAAGAAAGTTTTAGAAACAAACACACAGGAAATACTAAAAAATCTTAAAGAAAAGCCAACAAAAAATGAAAATTTGATAAATGAATTTTTAGATAAAAGCAATCAACAAAATATGGAAATTATGAGGCAAATCCAAAAGCAAAATGAATTGCAATCTAACAATTACTTGGAATTTAAAAATGAACAATACCAGGAATATGCAAAGTTTGCAAAAAAGATTTTTGAAGAAAATAACAATCAAAAACAGGAACTAGGAAAATATTTTTCAGAGCAAAACTCTGCTCATATTTCACAGCTTACAGAGAAAAACGCTAATCATATTTCACAGATTACAAAACAAAACTCTACTCATTTATCACAGCTTACAGAGCAAAACTCACAGCTTACAGAGCAAATCTTTGAGAAAATCACCCGACATTATGAAAATCTTTTGAGTCAAAACATAGAACAAAATAAACAATACATAAAGCAAAACAAGATAGAGTTACTAGAATTCGTAAAACAGAACCGTGAGCAAAACAATCAGTATCTAATACAAAACAAAGAGATACTTCGAGAATCATTAAATAATACCCTTGAAAAATATCACGAATCACAAGATCAAATCATTGAAAAATATTCCAAAGTAAACCAGAAATATCTAGTTGAGTTCTCAGAGATGGGCACACAAAACAAGAAATATTATGCTGAACTGTTTGCACAAACAGAAAAACAAATCTCTGAGACATTCACAAATAACAGGCAACTAAACAAAGATTTGATAGAGAAATTTTTGATTACAAACAAAAATGAAAATACTGCATTTATGAAACAGCTATCAGATGATATCATCAAGAAAATCACTGATTACTATGAAAATCTTTTGAGTCAAACCATAAAACAACACAAACAATACATAAGATATAGCAAGATGGAGAAACTAGAATTCGTAAAACAAAATCATGAGCAAAACAATCAGAGTTTAATACAAAACAAAAAGTTACTCCATATGTCACTAAATGAAATCGTTGAAAAATATTCCAAAGTAAACCAAAAATATCTAGTCGAGCTATCAGAAATGGGTAAACAAAACAATAAATATTATACCAATCTGTTTGCACAAACAGAAAAACAAATCTCTGTAACATTCATGAAAAATAGAGAACTAAACAAAGATTTCATAGATAAGTTTCTAATTACAAACAAAAATGAAAATACTAAATTTATGAAACAGCTAACAAATAATACCAACGAGAAAAACACCAAACTTTTGGAGCAAATCTTTGAGAAAAACAATCAGCAAATATCAGTATACATAGAGCAGATCTCAAATAAACTAGACAAGCAAAACTTTTCATTTATCACACAAAACTCAAAACTTACCCAAGAGATTCTAAAGCAGTCAATAAAAAATCATGGGACAATACATGAAAAGTTTGATGAACTTGTAGCATATCCATTTCTAGCAGCCTTTAGAGATGATCTAATTACCCTTAAAACCTCTTTAGCTATTTTAGAAAAACTAGATTCCCCACAATCAAAAATATTTCGTAATTTATATACAAAATATCATAATCTTTACCCCAACACCCCTGTCTTAGATGTGACACAAGGTATACTGATCATTAAGATATTATTTCCTTCATTTTTCATACAAATGAATAAAAATTTATCTTATTTCAAAAATCAGCTAAATGATGATACTTTGGATGAAATGAAATTTACCCTCAAAAGTAGTAATTATTTATTTAAAAGTCTCAATAAAACTAAACTAAAAAACATCAAGACAAATTTGGATTCATATATTCCTATAATTGATGAGATAATAATGAAATTAATTGATACTTGAAAATAAATACATATAAAATTTATAATTATTAAAAAATGTGAGCATTACAATTACCAATGAGTATCTAGGTCTGTCTCAAGGAGCAGTTGATGATGATGCTGCAATAATTAATTCAGTTTGTGGGGATGCTAGTTTGAAAATTGGTGATGCTGTAAAGCTGTTACCTGTAGGAACTGGGAATGGTTTTACACAGACTGGTGATATATTGCCAAGAGTTGGACTAGCAGGTTTGGGTGAACAAGCTTATGGCATAGTAGTTGGTGGCGACTTTGAGGGAATTTATAGTAATGGAGTAATATCATTTGATTCTAATAATTTAGCACTAGGACTTGTTACATCATTTTTTGGTAATGGAGTTCGGGTGTGTATTCAAGGGAGATGTCTTGCATTGGCATCAGGTCCAATTAGTATTGGGGATAAGCTTGCTGCATCGCCTACAGGTCTGATAAATATAAATGGAGGAAACATCATAGCTACTGCACTTCAGGGAACCACAGAACCAAACGGTATAATTGCAGTTGATGTTCAAAGAGAGTTTATTCCAGGAGGAGGGTTTCTTTATTATGGTGCAATTGATTCAGTACAAAGTCCCTTTATAGTTAGAAGTTTTCTTGATGGAACAAATAGTATTATATTGCCAACTAATACTATTACTAGTTCAGGTTATGCCGTAAACTCTACCTCACTTTATGTTACAATTCCCTCAACTAATCTTGTAACTAAATCTAATCTTGATGGCACAAATACTATTACATTGCCAATAATTGCTACATTTTCAGGACATGCAATTGATGTAGACTCTACATCTATTTATCTTGGAAGTGGAACTACAGTAATCAAAGCTGATCTTGATGGTACAAATCAAGTTACATTGCCCATTACTTCACCAACTACTATTTTAGATCTTGCAGTATCCTCTACATCCATTTATGTTTTAAACACGACTAGTATCATCAAAGCTGATCTTGATGGTACAAATCAAGTTACTCTGCCATCAACGTTAATAACCAACCCTAATGAAATTGATGTAGACTCTACATCCATTTATGTTTTAAACACACTTAGTCCTGCTGCTATAATCAAAAGTGATCTTGATGGTACAAATCAAGTTGCATTCCCAGTAACTGGTGGTAGTTTTCCGTCAGGTCTTGCAGTATCCTCTACATCTATTTATAGTGGATTTGTATTATCTGGCAGTCCTTTAATAAAAAAGGATCTTGATGGCACAAATTCAAGTACTGTTCCAGTACCTCCTATAGTTGCAGGTGTTTTTGAAATAGATATTTTATGAGATGATATACTGAAAAGTTGAGATGTCTGATAAAAATACACATCAATGCATAAAAGATTTGGCATTCAATTAAAATTGAATCTCCCATTAAAAACTATAATTTAAAACAAAAATAACTTGTTTTACTTTAACACAAATTCATGGCATTATTGGCTAGTCAATTACGTCTTTGGTGATTCGCTTTTTGTTGATAAGAAATTTGATATTGATGCTACAGTAAAAATAGTTGAAAAAGAAGAAACAGAGTTTCACGCCAAATGGAGACACCTAGACCCTGTTAAACTAAAAAAGCAGTATGACTTGTTTAAAGAAAAAAGAACGAAATTAATTTACAAGTCTATTCCAAAAACTGTAAATCTCTGTCCTTACCTGCGAGCACTAGTTGTTGCTTCTATATTATTTCCATTTGCAATAGTTGCAAAAAGAATTCCAAAAAGAAAAGAAAAGCCATTTGATATTAAAAAGTCCAGAAGAAATACCAAAATAATCAGGATAGGAGCTATTGCAATTTTTGCAGTGTGGGGTACATACAATTTAGTTACAGGAGATTATTTGATGGCTGCTTTTCAGTATGGTGTTGCATCATTTCACTGGTGGGGCAAATACCTCTTTGAATATCTTTCAGAACGTGCTGAAAAAAGAGAAGCAAAAAAAGAAAAAGACGACACACCAAAACTCCCAAAGAACCCAAGCTTGTTTTTGACTTATTTAAAATCAAACCATAGCAAGGTATGTCCAGCAATTGCATTTGTTGATGCAAATGATACTGAGGTTAGAGTATAGTGATTGAAGAAGGACTACACACATACATCAAATGCTCAAAGTGTGGTGATACAGTTCGTGCATCAAGGCACACTCCTGAAGAATGTAAAAAGAATCGCGAGGATACAACCGCAAAGACAGGAGAAAGATTTGAATTACATTAACAGTCAATGTATTACTGAGAATCTTACACATGTGACTTCACACGAAGGGTATGATGGGATAATGAACAACGGTATTAAAATAAGAGACATGGGAAAAGATGCATTACTATACAAGCCACCTGGATTCTGGATATCAATTAATGGAGACTGGGAGGAGTGGTGTACTGGAAATGACTTTAGAGATGTAAAGAATGCAACAATATGCAATGTCTATCTAAAGCCTAATCTTTTGTTTATTAGAATATCTGCCGTAAGTGATGCTGATGAACTTTTTTTGTTTCTAATCCCTGAACTAAAACATCATAATCTTTTTCCACATTTTTCTTCTTCTTTTTCCTCATTAAGTGATTTAATGAATATTTCACAATATCAGATAAAACAATTACAAAAAGGTAATATTGTAACTGCACGTTCTGTATGGGGTAAAGCACTGAATGTTTGTGATGGCATATACTATGAGGATTCATCTGATTTGCATTTTCACACTATTTTCAATACTTGGGATGCTAGCAGTATTGTACTTTTTGATCCTACAAATGCAATTATTTCAAAAAAGGAGAAACTGTATTGAGTCAGAATTATTGGTGTCTGTTTTGCGGTGTGAATGGTCCAAGATGGAGTTCATCATCTGAATTATTTAATCACATGATAAACACTGTACACAATGACAAACAAGGAAACATGGTATTTTTTGCAGGAGATACTAATGGATAATATTTATTTTAATTGTATCACAGATAGGGGGATAGAAAAGGGAATGTTTCAAGCTATAGTTTACAGCAAAGATGAAGTCTTTGTGCAAAAAATTTATTCTTGGAGTGATGAGTGATGACAAAAATTTACGGTAAAGGTTATGAGATACTTGCTTTCTTTAACATAGAATACGAATCATTCATACAAGAATTTGCAAGCGAGCTGATGAGCAATCCTAACAAAAGATACAGACTCTCTCTTGTCCCAGCTCCACAATTAAAGAGGAAAAAGAAATCATGAGATATCATCTTAACGGACATTTTGTTGAGGATCGTGTACCTGATGGTAATCACTTCCCAGTACATCATACCATAGATGCAGCCATTGAAACATTTACAGAATTACAAGACAGGTATGATTCGTTCTTATCATCGTACAATCCTAGATTTTGTTATGGATTGGTCCTAGGAATATCAGAGGAGCCAACTCTAGTAGAATGAGTTACATTCCTTTAACTCCTGCAAATTTTGATGAGCACAAAAAAAGAATACTTGAGATAATACAAAATATAAAGATTGACGATTTAGACACTGATTTTGAGATGAGTCTAAAAAATGGAATAATGATGGGAAATCATGCAAACAATTGCGATTCTTGCAATATATTACACTATCTAATGGCATTTGTAATTGACAAGCATCGATTGGAGGTAGGAAAATGAAAGATAAAGATGTTGAACTACATGTAACAAAGTCAAGTGACTATGATCATGATCCAAAAGGAGCATTACGTGCATTAGATAAAACAAATGTTGCAGTCATTGTCATATCAAAGAGCTGGTTTGATGACAAGCAAACACAAGAAGAATATCAACATGCAGTTGATTTGGGCAAGCCAATGATTTACATTTTTAGAAATATTTTACCTGATAATATTAAAGACAAATCCATTCTAAACTATCCCAACCTATGTGGAATCCTTTATGATTACACAAAAACAGGTGATGAACTATCACCTATAACTTTGATTGGTTTGAGGAAAATGCTTGCAACAATTGCAAAAACCCAGAAGATGCAATGATTTTCTGGGAAAAATATGATCCAATGCAACAGTTTATCATCATTGAGGATATAGTTGGACTTTGCATGATGTATGAAAATTCTCAACATCCAATTGGCGAATTCAAGCTAGATACTGGAGGAGGTGGATTTGTTTATTCTCTTTTTGTAACATGGAAGCGAGCAGATCCATATAATAAAAATCTGCTAATTGAGATTTTAAAAAAAATAATTAACAAATATGAAATTGACAAAAAAACTGACGAGATAAAAAAAACATATCCGTCTGCTGCAAAGTTCTCATATGACTATCTAACTGAACATGGAATCAATCTAGTTGATTAAAGACAAGATAGATGATCACAAGCCTTGGAAATTTTATTATGGAAAACATGATAAACTTGATGCGACACATAGTTTAGCAGAAATTGATGGTCCATTTGATATGTATAACATGGCAATAGAAATTCCATTAGAACAAATGATTCCAATAATGAAATTAATGAAAAAAGAATCTTTTGATTGTGCAGACCGTTTTTCTGTAACTGGTGGAATAATTCAAGGTGAGTTTGAGATTTGGGATGGAGATTATAAAAAACACTTGTACTTTTGTGTGGATTTTACATTACAGCAGGCAATAAAATTCTTAAAGCAGACAAATCCTGCTATTGGTTTTATTCCAGTTGGTATTCCGCAAATGATGATTGGAGCACAACACATTTTTACAATTGAAACTATCAGAGAAATACTGAAAATAAAAACGTCTATTGATGAAGATTCTAATCGACCTGAAACTTGGAAGGTAGGATAAATATCAATTATATCTGAACCGTCTGTTAGCTCTGATTTTAGATATTTGAAATCCTTGTGGGTCATACTTTTGTTTACCAATCATGCAGTAAATAATTGCCATAACTACATCCTTTGGGTGATTGTATTCTTTCTTGGCTTTTTGTCTGGGGTCATCTTTGCTAATCTCCATATTTGTCTTATCTAGATCTTTTCTTGTAATATCACAAAAGTCATTAACCAAAAAGTCACACTCCCAATCGTTTTTCATTGGAATTATTAGCTGGGACACCTGTTTGCCATTCCCATTTGGAACCTTACTGCCAACAAAGTCAATAAAGTTCTGAATTACCTGAGTCTTATCTACTGAGTAAAATTCTTTTTTTTCACCTACAGTTGGCGCATCTATAATATCCTGGTTTTTGTGCCTCATAGTTTCTGTAGTTATGTTGCCTGAAGTCCAGCATCCCTTGACTCGTCCTCTCCCTAGTCCTGTAACTTTTTCACCAAATGATGTGTAACCACCGTTTTGCATCATGGTTACTTTGTCCTTACCATACCCCAAGTCAGCTACACAAAAGTCACAGCAATACTCGTTGTATAGTTTAACAAAGTATGTAGCCTGATCATACTCGTGTTCTTGCGGTCTAGAATCAATCCATGCAATCTGATAACGATTTGTCTTTCGCCAGTAAATAATTACAGTTCCAACAGTCTTTGATGCTGCTGGACCCGAACCCCAATCAATTCCTAAAAATATTAAAACTTCTTTTCCATGTTTTTGTTTTAATTCGTTTATTTGTTCTGGAGTTAACAGTGTAAGGGTATAGTCATAGCAAGCCTCAACCATTTCTGGTGTAATTGGTCTGCGCATTGCCTTGAAGAAATTTCCATATACGTGAGCTTGCACTATACTTGTAGGATTGTATTTTTCTTGAAACTCTATGGAATTCTCAGGTCTTGTCTTGTAAAGATTGACTGCATCTTGTATCGTTAATGGAATTCTTGCAAAGATTGTTTGTGGCATGTGGTATCCTCGATACTCTTTGTTTTCAGGATATGCTGCAACCCATTTTCCTGCAACAATATTTTCTGGATGCTCATTTGCAAGATACCCATCCTCATCAAACTTTAATTTCTCCCTCCAGTATTTATCATCAAACCTCCATTCTCTTTGGTCTGACTTTTTCCACAACTTGTACCATTCAGAACCAGCTTCTCCACCAATTCCCAAATAGTAACACTGTCCCTTAGTCATAGTCATTGAGTATAGTGCTGCTGCTCGAAACTGTAATTCTTGATACTGGCATTCATCAAATACCATTAAACTATTTGTCATCCCCTGAACGTTGTTGAATTCGTTCTCATCAGTTCTGACATAAATTACAGAATTGTTTGTAAGATTAATTTCTCCAACGTTTGCTCTTCCATGCATTAGAAATGGAGATAACAGTTCATTTCGCAGCATTGTATCTTTACGAAATCTCTGTTTAGACCATAGAGACACGGT
>Ga0209976_10001709_pt1 | contig 12832 bp, 17 predicted proteins | sample SumtaG_FD_182806 | JGI IMG/M metagenome (GOLD analysis project Ga0209976, IMG submission 182806) | Deep subsurface microbial communities from Indian Ocean to uncover new lineages of life (NeLLi) - Sumatra_00157 metaG (SPAdes) (version 2) | ecosystem: Environmental > Aquatic > Marine > Oceanic >...
CCGCAAAATCAATGTTTTTTTCTTTCAGTAGTTCGTGTTGGACAATGTACAACATTCCAATATCAGAGTTTGTTAATGATAGATTAACTTCTTTTTGAGATGAATCTGTAATCTGAGCATCCAATGTATTCGAAAAAGAAACTTATTGTGGATATAAATCATTATGACCGATTGAAGTTGGATAAGAACCACATTTCTGATATTTCTTTAACAAAATCAAAGGATGTGTTTTCGTTAGATGAAGATATAGAAATTGCTGTAAAATTTTCCATTCAAGGTGATTTACGAGAGGCCTTCAATGAAAAGAACTGGACTAAGGCATATAACAAATATGATAATCTCTTTAAGCTAAAGTATGGCGTAAAACTCCTTTCAGGTGGAGTTAGAAAACACGAAATTGCCAAACCAATTGATGCATATAGAAAAGCATCCATTTTTTGGACTCGAAACCCAAAGCTTGTAAATCCAATGAAAGAAAAACGGATATGGGTCCAAATCGCTAAAAATTTTGAACCTTTCATTAGACTTACTGAAGAAGAAGTAAGACAGGAGTTATTTGATTTTGAGGAGAAAATAATTTTTAAAGCTTCTGAACTTGGAACTGGAAAACATATGGTTGGAGCTGAAGCTTTCGCGTCTTGGCAAAAACATGACTATACAGAACCATTTAGTACTAAATCTCATGCAGAAGAAATTGAGATTAATATCAATTAGGATATAAATGGAGTTTTGGTAGAGAATTAACATGGCAAAATACGATGGACTCCGAGGACAAGAATTACTTGAGGTGGAGGACCCAGACAAAGAAGGCGGTGTAACTTTAATCTTCAAAGATAATCGTTTCATGTTTATCAAAATAGAAGATGGAAAAATCGTTACACAAGCTATTCCAGAATAATCACGTGGAAACATGTTTCTGATAAAGACCAACAACAAATTCTTGTCTTTCAGATTGGATTGACCCAGGTCGTTCTTTTCGTACTTTTTTTATAGCATCTATTGCTGAATATTTTTGATATTTTATTAGATAACATGCAAGTATGGTTCCTGTTCTACCAATTCCAGCAGCACAGTGTACCATTACAGGCTCGTTTTTGTTTATACTTTCAAACATAAAATCAACTGCTTCATCAATTTTGTCCATATCAGGAGCATTTAGATCCTCAGTAGGAATATGAAGATATTTTACATTCTGAATCCATGATTGTGGTAAAGCATGTTCAGTCATTGTTATTATTGATTTTACACCTTGGTTAACAACCCAATTTAATTCATCATTAGTAGTCGGCATTCCAGAACCTGCTATTTTGTCATCAATTAACCACGAAAAGTTTGTTGGTTTTTTTGTTATTTTACCATGAACTTTTCTCCATAGATTTCCTGGTTTACTCATAATGTTAGGTTTAGTTTCTCCATATATTTACACAACTAAGGAAAAAACTAGCTTGGTTTGTAAATTAGATAAAAAAAGAAATTAAAAAATGGGTGAACTATTAGTCTATTAGTTCAGTCCAACCTTTTACGAAGACTGAGTTTTTGTAAAGTGGGACAGGTTGTCCAACAGTAAAGTCCATTGGTCTCATCCAAAATATTGCCTTTGTTGGGCAAACTCCAATACAAGCACCATCTGAGATGCATCTTTCTGGATAAAAGACAAATGCTTTTCCTCTCTTCCAGCCTTCGACTGGTTTTACTCTAAGAACATCTGGTCCCAAAGTGGTACATATTTCAACACATAGTGCGCATCCAATGCACATTTGTTCGCTGATGTCAGGTAATATTGCGACTGGCATTATGTTACAATCTAGCTTTCTGATCTTAATATAACTTGCCCAAAAAATGTAGATTATAACGCCGTTAGAAATTTTTTGATCGCTTTAGATTTGTCATTCTATAATATTAGAATAACTCGTAAAAGAAAAAATTTTAACAAAATTTTAAATTAATTCTGACTTGATTAGAGCTGCGTGTATTTCTTTATTATTTCCTGTTGAATCAACGGTCATTTTGAGGTTTCCGTTTTTTTTGTCAAGATGAATTTTTGTCATTTGTTTTATTTCAACTGTATGCCGTCCTACTACGGATAATACCCATTCATCTTTATTTTTTTGTTTAACCATAGTAGTAATTATGAGATGAGAATTTGACATTTTTGAAAAATTTACGAAAAGCATGATAAGACTATTGACTAACCTTCCAGCGTTTTTGATTTCATAAAACAAATTATAAAAACCATTTATGGAATCAATAATGATAGTAGATTTCTCTTGTGAAATTTGTTTTAAGATATTTTTTAGCATTTCATTCCAATTATTTTTTGTAGGTTGAAGTAATGTTATAGAACTATTTGAAGAGATTATTCCTGAGGCAATATAACCACTAAACAATAAATCAAAATCAAGATAAATTACTGGGTTTTTTATTGAGGGTAGTAAATTCGTAAGAAAAACCGTTTTTAAAAAAGGTTCAGTGTAAGTAATTGAGTTAATTGTATTTTGTTGGATGATTTTTTTGATGTTATCGAAATTATCATTAGGAATTGAGTTAGGATTTTTATCCAACACCCAACGAGTCATTATCTGATATAATAATGAATTCTAAACATGATGATGTTTCTTTTGATTTCCCAAGTAAAGAAAAAATCTATCTAAATAATGCATCTGTATCTTTAATGCCTTTTTCAAGCATAAAGGCAATGACTGATTTTCAAATTTGCTACAGTGAGATTGGGCCTGATTCAATAGAGTCAGAGAATTTTATTAAAGAAAAACTCATTGGAGTTAGAAAAGCAATTGCAAAATTGATAAAATGCCAACCTGAAGAAGTAATTTTAACTCAAAGTACAACTGATGGAGTAAATTTTGTTGCAAATGGATTATTATTCAACTCTAATTCAAACATTGTAATTCGTGGAATGGGTCATGAACATCATGCAAATTATTTCCCATGGTTACGATTAAAAAAAAAAATAACTTTGAAAAGTTTAGAGATTGATGAAAATGGTTTTTTTGAACTTGATGAACTTAAAAATTTAGTTGACAACAATACAAAATTAGTCGCTTTAAGTCACGCTCTTTATAATACAGGTTCTATTCTTCCAGTAGAAGAAATAGGTGAATTTCTCGAAAAAAATAATGTTCCTTTCTTTTTAGATTCTGCTCAAACTGTTGGTTGCATTGGGGATTATGATTTTAAAAAAACCAAAAGTGATTTTATGGCCTTTAATGGTTCTAAATGGCTTTGTGGACCTATGGGTACAGGAATATTTTACTGCAAAAAAAGTTCAAGTGATTTGTTAGAACCTTTTACAATTGGAGGGGAATCTGCTATAGTTTATGATAAAACTAAACTAGCTTACAAGGATATTCCTGAAAAATTTCAAACTGGTTTTCGAAATTATGTTGGAATTGTTGGCTTGGAGGAATCTATTAAATTTCTTATGCAGTTTGGATTAGATAATATTCATAAAAAAATAATAAATTTGGCAAATTTACTTCGTGATGAATTAACAAAGATATCTGGAATTACACTTTATGGCCCTAAAGATCCTAAAAAAAGAAACAGTATAGTTTCTTTTTCAATTGAAGGATACGAGCCTCAGTATGTTGTTGAAAAATTAGAAAAACAAAAAATTGTTATTGCAGTTCGTGAAATTTTTGAAAAAAAGATCTTAAGAGCAGCGCCTCATTTTTTTAATTCAGAATTAGAAATTTTAAAGCTTGTTGAAGCTATAAAAAAATTATAGATTTTCTTGTTCTTCGATAACCATCATTGTAAGAGTGGATTGAACTTTGTCTATTTTTCTAATCTTATTAGTAATAACAGCTCTTAGTTTTTCAGAATTATCAGATGTTACTTTTAGAATAATATCATAAACCCCATATACGCCCTGAACTTCATATTTGACGCTTTCTTCACTATCAAGAATTTCTTTTACTTTTTTAATTATAGTTTCATCAGAACCTAAATCTGAATTAAGAAGAACATAAGCTGTTGGCACATTCAGAATTTCGAAGAACAATATTTAACCTTTCATAATTTTTCAAAACTGATTAGCAAGTGGATCGATCTATACCCGTGGAACCAATTGATCTTACTTTACTTATATCACAAAATCTTCCAAGCTTTCCTGGTTCACCAAAACCACAGTTTATCCCTTGGTCAAAGCTGAGTAAAGATGGTTACAACTTAGAGCTGCTTTTTCTAAGTTCACATTCTGGCACTCATTTAGATGCACCATATCATTTCATCAAAAAAGGTTCTAAAATTCATCAGATTTCTCTTAAAAGATTGGTTTCAGATGCTATTGTGATTAATATTAAGAAGACAGCTAATCAAGCAATCACTAAAAATGATCTTATAAAATATGAAAAAAAATTTGGACGAATCCTCAAAAATTCTACTATCATTTTTTCAACTGGATGGAATAAGAATTTGCAAAAAGAAAATTATTTCAAAGATAATCCTGGACTAGCAGACTCTGCAGCAGAATATTTGATATCAAAAAAAGTTAATTTGATTGGAATAGATTCGCCAAGCATAGATTTAGGTAAAAATTCTAAATTTGATGTTCATCATATGCTTTTAAAAAATAATATTCTAATCTTAGAAAATTTGTGTAATTTAGAAAAAATTAAAAAAAGTTTTTTTAGATTAGTTGTTTTGCCTCTTAAACTAAAAAATGCAACAGGTTCGCCAGTAAGAGCTGTTGCTATTTAATTTACGAATTGAAATCGATTTTGTTTGTAATTTTTACTTAAAGGTCCTATGATTGGAATTTGATTACCGCAGAATTTACATTTGTTTTTTTCATCCATATTCCAACCTTGAATATCATATCCATATCTTTTGACAACAATATTGTTACATTCTGAGCAATAGGTGTGTTCCAATGGATGACCTGGGACATTTCCAACATATGCATACTTTAGACCTTCTTTTTTTGCAATTTCATAATGTTTCTCAAGTGTTTTTACTGGTGTGGGTTCATAATCCATCATCTTGTAATCAGGATGAAATCTCAAGAAGTGAATTGGCATTTCTGGTCCAAATTCATCGTAAACAAATTTAGAAAGTTTTTTTGCATATTCTAAATTATCGCCTACTCTTGGAACGATTAAATCAGTAATCTCTACATGAATTTTGGTTTTATCTCTGATATCTATCAAAGTATCAAAGATTGGTTGAGGGTCTGGAACTCCAATAAATTTTCTTGTAAATTCAGGTTCTGCGCTTCCCTTAAAATCAACAGTTATACAATCTAAAAATTCGTTCATCATCTTCACTGTTTGAGGAGTGTCATAACCGTTTGAAACAAAAATGTTCATCAATCCTTTCTTTCTTGCAATAACACCACAGTCCCTTGCAAATTCAATGAAGATTGAAGGTTGATTGTAGGTATATGCAATTCCTTCTGCACCATATTTTATTGTAGTTTCTACGACTTCTTCTGGAGTCATGTCAGTTCCTTCTACTTTTCTTCTCTGACTGATGTCTGAATTTTGGCAATACTTACACAGCCAGTTACAACCAGTAGTAGCAATCGAAAAAATTTTTGTTCCAGGGTAATAGTGTGTGACGGGTTTTTTTTCTATAGGATCTACGTGACCGGCAATTACTTTTCCATAGACAAATAATTCAAGCTCACCATTTTTGTTTCCACGAATTCCACAAAGACCAATTTGATCTTTACCTATTTCACAATACCTTGCACAAGCTGTACATCGCACCTTATCATTAGGTAATTTATCATATAGGATTGCTTTTTTACTCATTTACTAGTAGTTGTGATTTTTCCCATATAAGGAAATGTTATTTGAACCAATCATACTCTTGATTTCGTTTTTGTTTAGGCAAGTCATTCATTATGGCCTTAACAACCTCATTATGATTGTAGGTAAGATGCCTTAGAAATTTGGCTGATTCATCTGCCCTTGTTTTATCATCTGCAAACAAAACCTCAGCGCTGGCTAATTCTTTCATCATCTCACGACATTCTTGACAAGGTTCAAAATCAAGGTATAATTTCATGCAGTTTTGTTATCTGATTGTCTGGGATAAAGGTTGTTCTGTTTTTGAGAGACTAGTGGGACGAACCTTATTGATTGTCTCTTCAAAATCTTTTTGAGTAATCTGGATTTCCTTAACTGATTGGGGTTTTCCGTTAACATAACGTTTCAAAGCCGACATTGCAGCTCTGTTTGCAACTCCTGCAATTTCTGCACCACTAAAGCCATCAGTTAGTTTAACTAATTTTGCAAATTCTACGTCTTTCGCAAGTGGTTTCTTTCTTGTATGGATTTTGAAAATATTTTCTCGACTCTTAGTATCAGGCATTGGAACTTGAATAATTCTATCAAATCTTCCAGGCCTCAAAATAGCTGGATCAACAATATCGAGTCTGTTTGTTGCACCAATTATCAATACATTATGCAACTCTTCTAATCCGTCAATTTCTGTAAGTATTTGTGAAACCACGTTTTCAGTTACATGAGAATCTGAAGAACCACTACCTCGTCTAGGAATTATTGCATCTATTTCATCTAGAAAAACTATACAAGGAGCAGCTTGTCTTGCTTTTCGGAAGATTTCTCTTACTCCTTTTTCAGATTCTCCTACCCATTTTGAAAGTAGTTCAGGTCCTTTTACACTAATGAAATTTGATTCAGTCATTTTTGCAATAGCTTTTGCAATCAAAGTTTTTCCAGTGCCTGGAGGACCATGTAATAATATTCCCTTAGGTGTTTGGACATCAGCGTATTCGAATGCTTCTGTATGTTTCATGGGCCATTCTATAGCTTCACGTAATTCTTCTTTTAGAGAATCAAGTCCCCCTACATCATCCCAAGTAACGTTGGGTGTTTGTACTAAAACCTCTCTTAATGCAGATGGGCGAACATCCTTTAGTGCTTCTCTGAAATCTTCATTTGTGATTTGAATTTTTTGTAGTATGTCTGTTGAAATTTTTTCTTGATCAAAATCAATTTCTGGCATAATTCTTCTAAGTGATCTCATAGCTGCTTCTTTTGCAAGCACTTCCAAGTCAGCACCAACAAATCCGTGAGTTATTTTTGAGATCTCCTTCAAATCTACTTTCTCATTGATTGGCATTCCTCTTGTGTGGATGTTTAAAACTTCTAATCTTCCCTTTTGATCAGGTATTCCAATTTCAATTTCTCTATCAAACCTACCTGGTCGTCTTAGTGCAGGATCTAATGAATCAGGTCTGTTGGTTGCAGCAATGACTACAACTTTACCTCTACTTTTCATACCATCCATCAAAGTGAGTAATTGAGATACAATTCTTTTTTCAAGTTCTCCTGAAACCTCTTCTCGTTTTGGTGCAATAGAATCAATTTCGTCTATGAAAATTATGCTCGGAGCATTTTCTTCGGCTTGTTTGAAAAATTCTCTTAGTCTTTCTTCACTTTCACCATAAAATTTTCCCATTATTTCTGGTCCACTTAGTGATGTAAAGTTAGCATTGGTTTCACCTGCAACGGCTTTGGCCAAAAGTGTCTTACCTGTTCCAGGAGGACCATATAATAAAACACCTTTAGGAGCTTCAACTCCAATTTTTTCAAATATCTCTGGATGTCTTAATGGTAATTCTACCATTTCTCTAATTTTTTGGACTTCTTTTCTCAAACCTCCAAGTTCATCATAAGTTATTCTAGGAATAGAAGCATCAACAGCTTTTGTCATGGAGCCAAGCTTGAAAATTGTATTTTCTGTAACAATTACGGGTCTTGTTGGTTTCGTGTTAGTAATGATAAATTGAATTTTTCCTCCCATATGGGTTGGTAATACTATGGAATCATGAATTGTAAAAACATGGTTTTGAAAAGTATTGATCATCACTTGATGGAGTTGTGCTTCATCAATTGCCAATTTTTCTGTAGGAGATAATACGATTTGTTCTGCTTCTCCAGCTTCAACAGATTTAACAGTAACTTTATCACCAATTCCTCCACCAATGTTGTGTCTAGTTATTCCATCAATTTTGATTATTCCAGTACCATAATCTTCAGTTGATCCAGGCCAAAGTTTCACATGTGTTTTTTTATTGTAAATTAATTCTAAAATTTGACCAGTTTCCCATTTACTATCCTCAATAATTTTAGGGTCAATTATTGCTCGTCCTTTAGCAACATGTTGTTGAGGAATTTCCTCAATTTTTAAAATAATTTCAGCCATATTAGTTCACCATAAAAAAGGAGGTTTATTCAACCTCCACGGTTTTGCCTTTTGGTTTTTCATGTTCAACCAGACTAAATTTGAGTTCAAGTATTCCGTTTGTATAAGATGCCTTTGCCGAGTCTTTGTCAACTTTGTACTTTATTGGCACCTTTACATGGTATTTTTTCTCACCATGTTCCGCATCAATTTGTACAGTTTTGTCTTCTACTACTACTTTGACGTCTTTTTTCTCAACTCCAGGCATTTCAGCCACAAGTTTGAGTACCTTTTCTTTCTCATCTATCAAAGTATCTACAAGCGGTTCTCTAGCATCTGAGGTTGGAAGTAATCCTGGTTTTACATTACCATATTCTTTCACTACTGGCTTTCCATCAGGTCCAATGGTCATCGTATAACCATAAGAAAATGGACCGTATCTTTTGAAATCGCCAGTTTCTCTTAGCCCATCAAAAACGTCATCTAGATTCATAAATGATCTAGTCATGCTTTTGAAGAGTTTATCGAATTCATCATCGTAGAACATTGTCATATATACCTATAGTTTGTAATGTATATGACATTATATAAATATTATGGTTAATTTAATGAAATATTACATAATCCTAATATACTGACATTATATAATATTTTATATGCGTATTCTAAATGCATCTGTTCCTGAGATTGTCAGAGATATAATTACTCAAAATCGTTCAATTTACGATTGTATGAAAATGGACGTGATAAACTATACTGCTCTAGCTGTGAAGATCCAATCCGAAGTTGAAAAACACCTTGGAAACAGTGTAAACCTCAATACTATTGTTGTTGCAATAAAACGATTTTCTGATTCCTTTGAACAAAAAGAAGAAGTCAAAAAAGAGTCCATTCTAAAAAATGCAAGGCTTTCTGTTACTGATGGAATAATGGATATTAAATTTTCTTCTAATGACTTTGGATTGGAAGATGCTGTTACATTAATGAACAAATTCTCAAAAATAAATTCTGATTACGAATTCATTAGATTAGAAGATTCTTTTAGAATCTTAACAGAAGATATGGATGATATTAGAAAACTCTTAGTGCCATTACCGCATGAACAAAATTTTAGTACAGGTCTAGCCAAAATTAAAATTATAATTCCTGAAGAAAATCGATCAGGTGCTACATCGTATATCCCAGAAATTCTACATGCAAGTGGGATTGAGATAGTCAATGCTTTCTTTAGTCCAGATAATATCATTATCGTTCTAAAAGAAAAAGATGCATCCAGGGCATATGATGTTTTACGATCAGAGATCGGTAGATAAAAAAAATTTAAAATAATTTTTTGGTTAAGTTTGGGATTGTTTGTTTTCTATAAAGTGATTTCCAGATTTACAGAAAGGACATATCCAATCATAATGTTCATGTAAACCTTCTATACTACATTTGCATTGTTGGCAACCACATTTACTCATTTTTAATCAATTAATTATTACAGATTTGACGTTAACAAATTCTTTTAATCCATAATTTGATAACTCTCGTCCTACTCCAGAGTTTTTGATTCCTCCAAATGGAATTCGGGGATCAGAAACTACCATCGAGTTAACAAAGACCATACCTGCTTCAATGTCCTTTACCAAATTATTCTCTTTAGCAAATTTTTCAGACCAAATGCTAGAACCCAAACCAAATTCTGTATCATTTGCAAAACTAATTGCTTCGTGCGGATTTCGTGCAGCAACGATAGGTGCAACTGGACCAAATACCTCTTCCCTTGAAATTGCCATATCGGGTGTTACATTTCCAATTACAGTAGGATTAAAGTAGAATCCCTTCATTTGAGGTACATTTCCTCCAAGTAAAACTTTAGCACCTTTGAGAGATGATTGTCCAATTTGATTTACTATAGTATCTCTAGAGTCATCTCGTACTAGTGGGCCAATAGTTGTTTTAGGATCTAGTGGATCTCCCATTACTTGTTTTTCTACATTTTCAATGAATTTTTTTGTAAAATCTTCTATAACATCTTGCTCAACTATGAATCTTTTAGCAGCAATACAGCTCTGACCATTATTTAGGAATCTTGATTTGACTCCAACTGCTGCAGCTTTGTCAACATCAGCATCTTTTAGAACGATAAATGGATCACTTCCACCAAGCTCTAAGATAAATTTGTGTAACTGTTGGCTAGCAATTTCAGCAACTCGTTTTCCTGCTCTTGTACTTCCCGTAATTGAAACTGCGTCAACGTTTGCTTTTGCTATTGCTTCACCTACAACATAATTTCCTACAAGATGTCTAAATACTCCTTTAGGAAATCCAGCTTCCTCTAATGCTTTTTGAATAGTATTTCCTGATAATGGACAAACACTAGAATGTTTTAGTACAACAGTATTTCCAGCAAACAAAGCTGGGATGCAAAATCTCAATACCTGCCAGAATGGAAAGTTCCATGGCATTATACATCCTATTACCCCTAAAGGGTCAAAGCGAACATAGCTATCTTTGGCATCGGTCTCAATAAATTCAGGTTCTAAGAATTTTGCTCCATTATCAGCATAATATTCACAAACCCAGCTACATTTTTCAACTTCAGCTAAAGATTCGGTAATTGGCTTTCCCATTTCATTTGTAATAATTGTTGCATACTCTTTTTTTCTTTGATGCAACATGTGCCCTAAACTTCTGAGAAGCTTTGCTCTCTCAGAAATATCAATTTTTTTCCATATTGATTCATGAATCTTTCTAGAATCCTGCACTTCGTGATTGACTTGCTCTGGTGTGACTGATTCATATTCTGCAAGAAGTTCTTCTGTTGCAGGGTTGAATGTCTTAATTTTCACGTCTGATCTTCTTTTCAGTGCGTTATAAGTTTTGGTATTTAATACCAATAATTACCAGTCATTACCAATAGGTATATATATTCCTGCCAATGAGCGAAGATTATGAGTAAACAAACAACTCAACATGGGTATTCAAACACCTCTCAACAAGCTAAGGATATTTTCCAAATCTACCAAAAAAACTTTGGCAGATATTTTAGTGAGATTGAAAAAGCAGTACCACAGAACTTTCGATCTGTTTCAAGCTATCAAATAACATTTCTTGAAACATGGAAAAATACAGTTGATGCTGTATTAGAAGCTCAAAAGAAATATGCATCAAAGGCTCAAATAAACACACAGATTCCTCAAGCTACTAGTAAAGCAATGGATAGAGCAATTGATGGATTGATTAAAGCTCAACTAATCCAAGATCAGTTTGTTAACGCTGCTATTGAAGCCTCAGAGAAAAACATAAAATCATTTTATGAGTCTGCAGAAGAATTTGCAGAATTCCAAAATAATCTGGTTGAATCATACTTTACTTCTTTCAAGAATGTAAAAAACTGACTCAATCATGATTTTTTTTCTTTTTTAATTCTCAACTAATGTGAAGGTAAAAAAAATGAACGATGAAGAAAATTCTAAACGTAAAATAGAAGAAATCTCTGTAGAGTGGGAAATATTAGAACAACGAGCAAGTGCTTTTTTCAAAAATTTAACTCTAGTATTAAAAAGAGTTAAAAAACTTTATTTAGAATGATTTTTTTATACGCCTAAGCTTTCTACTTTAGATAATTCTAAAAAGACTTTGTCACCTACAGATAGGCCAAGTTCTTTGTATTCATGCATGTCAATTTTTAATGCAGTTAGACCTCCAGGAGGTCCACCCATACCGCCTCCTGATATCATTTTGTTGAGTCCTTTCATCATATCATCCATATTTGAAAATCCCATAACATTTGATCCAAATGGTGAGGATTGAGGTTGGTTACCTTCTTTCATATCTTTCGTAAGGGATAGTGACACAACTACATATGGAGCCCCGTCTTGAGCGGCATCAATTCGTACTATTACGTATTCCTTTTTCATATTATATTTTCTCAAAATGCCTATTTTACTCTATCCTAAAAATAATCATCTGAATAGGAGTATTGCCTCTGATTTTAGTGATATATAATCTGAGAATGAGGCGCTTCACTTAAATCGGTAATTCAAAACTGGCGAAATATGGATCCGCTAAACATAGCCATAATAGTGAAGTTAGAACCAGATTTTTCTGAGGGGAATGTAAGTTACAACCCTGATGGAACGCTAAATAGAGCCGAAACAAAAAGTATCTTAGGACCACATAGTGCAATAGCTGCCGAAGCAGCATTTTATGCCAAAGTAAAGTACGGTGCAAATATTTCGGTGGCAACAATGGGACCTCCGATGGCTGATATAGCATTACAGCGAGCTCAGGAAGTTTGTGATGCAAATGAACTTCATCTTTATAGTGATAGAATTTTTGCAGGGGCAGATACGTTAGCTACTGCCGAAGTATTGAAAACTGGAATAGAAAAAATGCAAGGAAAAATGGATATTGTTTTTTCTGGGCATCGAGCTTCTGATGGTGAAACTGGACAAACTGGTCCTCAAGCAGCTTGGAAATTGGGTTTTACTTTTCTTGGAAATGTAATTAGTTATGATGTTGATGTTGAGAAAAGAGTCGTAAGAGCAAAAAGATTGGTTAATTTGCTTGGAGCAGACAATGTTATAGAAGAGATTGAGGCTCCATTACCAGTTTTTATTGCAATTGACCCATCATTCAAGTCAAATTATAATTCAGTATCACAAAGATT
>Ga0209976_10001711_pt1 | contig 12826 bp, 7 predicted proteins | sample SumtaG_FD_182806 | JGI IMG/M metagenome (GOLD analysis project Ga0209976, IMG submission 182806) | Deep subsurface microbial communities from Indian Ocean to uncover new lineages of life (NeLLi) - Sumatra_00157 metaG (SPAdes) (version 2) | ecosystem: Environmental > Aquatic > Marine > Oceanic >...
TTGTCTAAAATAAATTTTTTTTTTTTTTTTTTTGTATTTAAAAAAAAAATGAGTAAACGAAAAAGAGAAGAAAAACTAATAAAATTTCCTCCAAGAAAAAAACAAAGAAAAAAAAAATATGAAGAAGATGATGAATATTTACCAGATAAAGAGATAAAAAAAGAAACTATAAAAAAATTCAAAGAATTACAAACAAAATTAATTAAATTTGAAGATAAATTAGAAGATATTTATAAATTTAAAAATGGGTACCATTGGAATGGACTGATTGTTAGCTTTACAGATTTTTTTAGTTTTTTTTGGGAATTCCATAATGAAATAACTATTAAAAAAACGGATTATAATAAAATTCTTAAAACTGTTTCTGATGGAAGTGATTATGGAGAAATCAAAGAAACGTCAATTAAAATCAATGAAAGTTTCCAAAAGATAATGGATTTTATCGATACGAATATAACAGAGACAAAAATAAAAATAGAAGTCTTGAAAAATGATATAAAAAAACTTGATTTATCATGTTTGAATGTTCATATATGTGGAATTTGTTATAGATCCCTATTTTTGGATAAAGACTTTTTTTATAGATGGTGTAAATGTGTTTTAGTTAAATCAAATGGAGATGATGAACGTGATATTTCAAAATTCATTTGCAAAAAATGTATAATTAAGTTAAAAGAGGTTCAAGATGTTATATATATTGAAGAATTAAAATGTCCATTTTGTAGTTGTTTTTTTATGGGTAAAAATAAATAATTTTTTTTTCTTAATTTTTTTTTTTTTTTGTTTTTAATAATATTTGAAAAAAAAGAATATTTGGTGTTTATAACTCATGGAAATACAATATTTAAAAAATTTTATCCAACATATTGGAGGTGGTACGTTTGGTGATATATATGGATCTAAAACTAAACCCGATGAAGTTCTTAAAGCAATTAAAGATGTTAATAGATGTAATAAAGCTGATGATGAATATAAAATGCATCGTAAAATCTACAAAAAATTTCAGAGGGTTAAAACAATTTTTCCAAATGTTTTGATACCACAGCCAATTGTTTATTTTAGAAAGGATTATTATAAATATAAATGTTTTTATTCAATGAAGAGAATATATAGTCCAGTTAATCCACCAACACAACTTATTCATTTAACTTTTAATTATGATTCTGATTTTGATAGTAAATATACAAAATTTGTACCAATTAATAAATTTAAACAAATATTTAATGAAAGAAAATTTGAAAATGTTATTAAAATAATGGGATATGCGTTTGCTTTATTGGTAATTGGAGTAAATATAGACGCCTCAGATGTAGAATTTGTACTAGCCAAGGGTCCTTTGCTTAAAACAAAGATTGCTGTGATTGATTATGGCTATTGTAGATTCCTCCCAAAAGACCCAAGAAAAGCCGCGATTAGTTTGATAAAAAATTTTTTTGAATTTCATAATTTGTACGTTCCATATGATAATATAGATAACATACCATATTTATTATTATTTATGAATGCTTTTATCAGAGGCGCTGAAAGATTACCTTTAGATAATCGCGAGTTATTAATTATGGAATATTTATATTTATTAGTTTTGGAAAAAATTAGAATAACAATGTTAATCTTAGAGCTTAAAAATAATTTTTTTTCCGGTATAAAATTTGAGAGACATTTAAACGATGAAAATATGATAAAAATACTAGATTATTTTTGGGATGTTGATAAAAGTATTAGGATTGGGTTCAAAAACAGCATGAGTACTTTGAATAATCCAGATTTTGTAGAATCTTTAATACGAAAAGATATTAAAAATATAAACCAAGAATTCTTGGTATCAAAAAAAATTCCAAATATGACTAAGCGATTGATTCAAATTTATATAGAAGGATTACATAAATCTATACGAAAAATGGTATTTAAAAAATTCGCATCTTTCCAAAATAACAAAATTCGTTTACGAGGTGAAATTATGAAAATAATTAGATTAGAAAGTGATCAAAGAGAATATTTTCTTTATTCGGATATTGAAAGTGGGGATATTGAAAGTGGACGTGGGGATGAATTTTCATTTGAATAATAAATTAAAATATGATTTACCAACTATTATCTGTTATATATATACAATTACTGGATCCTTCACTATATGAAATCATCATATTTTGGAATTCTAATCCAAAATTTAATACTAAATCTTTAAGTGTTTTAAACTTAGTTATTGAAATTTTTCTTCCACCATAAAATTCACCATAATACACACTTCCATCCCCGCCGTGCCTAGCATGGTAAAAATACCAGTCTTTTTTATCATCTTGAAATACCATAAATTCATCTGCTTTCCAATCTTCATGTATAGTCCAATTTCCACGTGATATACATATCATATTATATGTATAACTATAAGAATAAAAAGTTGAGGATTTAAAAATAAATTCCTTTAAGTTATATATAAGGCAATTATTAATATGGGGTTGATGCATTTCATATATTTTAACATTATTTGTTAAAATAAGATCTATTTTATTATTCAAATCGTTCAATTTCAAAGGGTTCAAAAAAAAGACTTGTTCAAATAAATATTCAAATAACCTGTTTAAATGTTTACAGGAAATTGATACATTAATCAATGTTTTAATATCTAAAAATCTGAATATCAAATGTAAAAAAATCTCGTCAAAAATATCTAAAAATTTAGGTGAATAATTCCCTTTTTTTGTTGAATTCATTGTGTATTTTTTTTTAGTTTTTAGTTTTTTTTTATCCTAAAAAATTTTATTTTTAATTTCAATTGCAAAAAAAAAAAAATAAATTAAAATATGATTTACCAACTACAATCTTTTATATATATACAATCACTGGATCCTTTACTATATGCAATCATCATATCTCTGGTTCGGAATGGGGGTGCAGGAAGCATTAATAAATCTTTAAACGTTTTAAACTTGTATATTGAAATTCCTCTTCCACCAAAAAATTCACCATAATACACACATCCATCCCCGCCGTGTACACACCTGTACAAATACCAATCCTTTTTAACATCTTGAAATACCATAAATTCATATGCTTCCCAAGTTTTATAGTATGTATCTGTCATAATATATGAATAACTATAAGAATAAAAAGTTGAGGATTTAAAACTTAAATCCTTTATTTTTTTATCTTCATTTTTATAGTTATAGTTATCTATAATGTAATCATGAATGTGGGGTTGATACATTTCACATATTTTAATATCATTTGTTGTAATAAATTCATTTATTTTATTATTCAATCCATCCAATTTCATAGGGTTCAAAAAAAAGACTTTTTCAAATAAATATTCAAATAACATGTTTAAACGTTTACATGAAATTGATACATTAACTAATGTATCAATATCTAAAAATCTGAATATCCAATGTAAAAAAATCTCGTTAAAAATATCTAAAAATTTTGATGTTTGTTTCCTTTTTTTTATTGAATTCATTTTAGTTTTGTTTTTTTTTTCAATTATGAAAAAAAAACATTAATGAGAAAAAAAAGTAATAGTATTAAATTTATTGATGAAATTATATTTCCAAAAGAATTAGAAAGAAAGACAAATGAACGAATGCGAGAATATAAAAACAATTTTTATTTAAAATATTAAGACATCCAACTTAAGACAATTTTATATTCCCCTTTTTAAATTTTTATCAATTTTTATCAATAAGAAATTCCTTATATCTTCTAAATGAGCTCTATAACAATCACCCCAATGATAACATATTATAGTACTTCCATATACGAAAAGCGTAATCCCTGAAAGACCTATTAAAAATATTAAAGCAATTGAAATCGATATCACAAGCGGAATTATCCAATTTATAGGTTGGTCAATTTTAAAAATAGCTTTAATCCATTCAACATTAAAATAAATAAAAAATGGAATGGTCAATATAGCTCCAATTTCGAATGATAAAGGAATAAAACAGATTCCCCATAAACATTTTTTAATTTTAACTGAAGAATTATTATCTTTAGATCTATAAATTTGATTTCTTAACATTAATATCCATGGACCCGCGAGCATTTTTTATGTTAAATTTATTTTCAAAAAATTAATTTTTTTTATTTTCAAAAAATAGAAAAAAACATCCAATTATAAACATTATTAAAATAAAAATTGATATTAAAATAATTGAAGTTATCATCCATACATTTGTATTTATTAATTTAATTTCACATTCATTACCACTCCATGACGTTATACAAGAACAAGTATCTAATGAAGTACAAATACCGTGCCCATTGCATACCAAAATACTCGTTGCTGATATATTAAAACATTCTATTATAGTATCACATTCCACTGTAGTATCATTTGGACACATTAAATCCAAATCATGAACAAAACAATCTTCTCTATCCCAATGATCATCACAAATACATAAATCTATTTCTATACAATCTCCATGTCCATAACATGAATAATTACTTAAACATGAAATATCAAAGCAATTAAAATCATTTAAATAATGACAAGTTCTATTTTCACATTCATTTCCTCCAAATCCATTTACACAATCACAAATATCATTATTTACACATTCACCATAAGTTGGATATCTACAAGCTCCTTCCAAATTATTTTTCCCAAAACAATCAAAAGTACAATTAAATAAAGTAAATGTTAAATTATTATCAACCCAAATATTAGGATAATTTAAAGATATTTCAACTTCATAATCACCAGGATTTAATTCTGTATCATAAAATGGACATGTAATATTTCTATCATCAATTAAAATACCATCTATAATAGTACCATTAACTTTACATTTTACATTATTATTAATTGAAACAAATCCAGTTCCAGTAATTGTAATATTTTCAATATTATTACATATATCAACAATATTACTATTATCAATATCTACACATATTAAATCTGAAAATATTCTTGCACCATAATTTATATCATCCCATTCATTAATTTGTAAAAACCAATTTGGATTTGAGGCAATTACATCTTCAAAATGACTGGCTTCAAACCCAGTTATTGCAAAACTAGTAATATGAACATCGAAATCATTTTCTAAAGCACCAGTCCAAGCTATTTCTAAAGGTTCATTAACACCAACCCCATCAGCTATCACCAAAACCCATTTTTGGACATTTGATCCTCTTCCTTGTGACTCAAATATTGTATAGGACGTATTTAAACCCAAATGTAAATACGGTGTTCCTCCACTCCCCCTAGTACTGGATTCAATAGCATTATAAATAACTTGTCTATCATCGGAGAAATCTGTGATTAGTTGAACACTATTACCATATCGAAGAGCTGCAACTCTAGTCAAACCTGTACCAATATTAGTGTTATTTAAAACCTTTATAACAAATTCTTTTTCCTGATTCCATTCACCAGAAGCTATTGAACCTGAAGCATCCATAATTATTATTAAATCAACTGGTTGATTACAATCTGGAGGTAAAGCATTCAATTCACAATTATATCCTTCATATTCAATTAAACAAGCACATCTATCAATTGAAATACATTTTCCTCTATTTTCTGTATAACCACAAGCTCCATAAATTTCAACTAACCCATCACAAGTAATTGAACAATCCACAGTAGTTACAACCAATCCAGAATTATCCCATGAATAAGGATAATTCATTGAAACTTCTAATGTAATATCAACATCTGGTGAAGTTGAAGCTTGTGATGTTAAACATATTATTTTAGTTGTATTAATTATTATAGCATCAACAACATCAACTCCATTTAATCTACATTTACCAGTATCATCATCTGAAATAAATCCATATCCTGTAACAGTAACATTATCTATTTGAGCACAAAATATATTTGGATTAATATTTTCAATTTCCAAACAAAGAAGTTCAGAAATTGGTAAAACAATTTCATCTAAACTTTCAAAATCCGTTGGTGAAAAATACCATGAAGAAGTTGAAGCTATATAATTTGATAAATGATCAACATTTACCATACCACCAACACCAACAGTTATAATATAAACACCAAGATTATTTTTTTGAGCATTAGCCCAAATAATATCAAAAGCTTCATTAGAACTAATTCCATCTGTTATTAAAATAAGCCATTTTTGTGAAAGTGAACCACCATATGAATCAAACATTGTATATGACGCATTTAAAGCTTTATAAGTATCAGAGATCCCTGAAGGGATTTTGGGTAATGTTTCTATAGCTGTTTCTACTGTTGTTCTGTCGTCATTTAAATTTAAATGAACATTAACTGTATCTGCAAATTCTATTAATCCAACACTTGTTTTATCCGTATCAATATTTGTAAGGTTAACAATTGATAAAATCCAATCTTTAGTATCGCTATATTCTGGGGCTGTAACTGATGAAGTTGTATCTAAAATAAAAATTAAATCAACTTCTTGGGAACATGTTTGTTGATTTGAAAAATGTAAAAATGTAAAAAATAAAAAAATTGAAAATAACATCTTTATTTTAAAAAATTTTTTTTATTAAAATAACATTAAATTTAAAAAATTTTTTTTATTAAATTTACAAAAATATATTTACCATTAAAAAATAACTCATGATATTTTCCCAATCGAAATATTTTTAAAATTTATAAAGGGTTTTTTATTATTTAAAAAAAAACATGGAAACAAACGAAAATTTAATTTCTGATTCATTTGATTTAAAAAATTTAGATTCTCTCGATATTTACAAGGACTACCTTTTTGTAACTGCTAAAAACACAGATGAACTTTTAGTATTTGATAAAAGAACTCTTATTCTTTTACAATCAATTCAAAAAATATCAGGGGCTCCCCAATTTAATAAACCTAATGGAATTAAAATAATTGATAATTTACTTTTTGTTACAAATGTTCGCCAAAAAAAAAACGGATCCCTGCAAATATTTACAATTTTGGAATTAGAAACTGGAATTAAATCTTTTATCAAATTAAAATTTTTAACTCAAGTTAATAAACTTAGAATGCCTTATGGTATTGATGTTGTTAAATTACCAAATCCTCCAATGAAAAATTTTTATGTTTATGTTATATTTTTAGCCTGTAATAACTTTGAAAATAATGGTGAGATTATAGAATATCGTCTTATTGTTAATTTTGATTCAACAATTAAGGAATTAAAATTATTAAAACGCAATCTTCCTATGAACCCAAAATCTTATATCCACACCTTAGGGTTTATCGAGTCTATAAAAGCTGATTTCGATAACAAAAAATTGTTCATTGCAGATGAAACAAATCAAATAGTTTACACTTTCCCCCTTTTTTCAATTAGATGGGATGAAAATAAAATTTTATTTGATGGATTTAATAAAAAAAATGACCCTGAGGGTATAGCTATATCTGAAAAATATATAGTATTAACTCAACAAGGAGCAACAGCTAAAGAGACCTTATTTCATGTTTTTGATAGAAATTCATTGAAACATATTGGACATTTTTATGGAAGGAACACCAAAAACACTGACGGTATAGTGGTTGATCCCGAAACCAATTACATGTATACCATTGATGATGATAGAAGAGTATCCAAATTTAACTTGAATGATATTGTTGAGAAATTAAAAAAGTATCATATTAATACTAAAGAACCTTATTTTGAAACATCACAGCCTATACCAAATAAATTTAAAATTTCGATGGTTGGTGATGTAATGATTGGAAGAACCTTTAATGAATATTTTAGACGAGATCCCAAATTTGATCCATTTGAAAACAAAATAAGGAAACATTTGAATGATTCAAAACTATTAATTATGAATTTAGAAACTACATTAACTAACAATATAGATAAATATCCACAAAAAATGTTTAATTACAAATTATCTCCAAAATATGCATCAATATTAAAAAATTTATCTGAAAACGTTTTGTGTAGTTTGGCAAATAATCACATACTAGATTTTAAAAGATTTGGGTTAATTGAAACAATTGAAACATTAAAAAGTTTAGGGTTTAAATATACTGGTGCTGGTCTAAATATTTCTGAATGTCAAAAGTTGGTTACTGTTTCTATAAATAACACAACCATTGGAATGTTATCAGCATCAGATAATGAAAAAAACTGGAGAGCTAATAATACTAAAGAGGGTATATGGTATATAGACCCATCAAACCAGGAAATGGTAAATGATGCAATAAATATTGTCAGAAAATCCAAAATTAAATGTGATATTTTAATATTTTCTTGTCACATGCAACCTAATTATGTTTCTTCAATTAATGAAACTATAAAAATATTTTATAAAAAATTAGTTGATAATGGTGTAGATATTGTGCACGGTCACAGCCCACACCATGTTTTACCAATAGAAAAATATAAAAACGGGTATATATGTTATAGTTTTGGTGATTTTGTTGATGATTATGCTATTGATCCTAAATATAGAAATGATTTGGGAATTTTGGTTGATTTCCAAATTTTTAATGGTAAAATTACAAATTATGAAATACATTCAACAATAATTAAAAATTTGAAAGTTAATTTTAAAAATAAATTTTATTTAAAACAAAAATTTGGCAATATTAAAACACAAAAAAATTTTAAAAATATAAAAATAAATAAACAAATGAATAAATCATCTCAAATAAAATCATCTTCCTATTTTAATTGCAAGGATGAGCAAATAACAATGTATGAATGGTTACTTGAGATAATACCACGATATTTATACAAAATGTTTAAAATAGTAGACCCAATGATTAAAAAAATTAAACCATTTGAAAACATTTATCCTTGGACAAAAATAAGAAATATATTTGATTTAAAAATTTTGGTTAATGATACACACTTTAAAAGAATGATCAGCGTCTTTAAATGTGAAAGTGGATCTAAACTTAATTATTTTCTGAAGTCATACCCCCTCCATTTTAAAAGTATTCCAAACTTTAAGCATGAATGTGGATATAAATACCCAGAACTACCTGAATCTTTAAACGAGATTTTAATAAGTTTTAGATTAAACCTTCTTTCGACAAGACAGCCTTATAAAAAACAAGAGTTTCCTATTTGTAAAAACTTTTGTAAAGCTCTTTATATAACTTCCAATATTCATAGATTAGGTTATGCAAAATCTGAAGAACTTCAAAAAATATTTGAATCAGATCTTTATGTATTTTATGAATATTTTGATGAATCTCTTGATGATTACTTTGAAACTTTATTTGATGAATTAAAAAAAAAGCCACATGATGAAAAAATAATTGGTTTTATTAAAATTTTTAAAATTTTACAAATTGTTTTATGTCAATTATTTTATGCTTTTTATACATCTGAAATTTTTAATTTTAGACATAACAATTTAAAATTAACAAATGTTATGATTCATAAATTTGATACTCCAAAAACTTTATTATTTAAATTCAATGAAAAAGTAATAATTAAGATTGATGATTGTCCATTTTTGGTAAAAATAACTGATTTTGATAAATCTACAATGTCAGCTCCAACTGAACATCTTATAAATTCTAATAAAGAAAGAATAGAACTTTTAAATAAATTATTTAACCTGGTCAAATTTACTAATGATGAAAAAACACCACGATCTGATATTTATGATTTCTTAAAAAATTTCGAATTAAGATTTTTAACTCCATTTATTGTTAATTTATTCAAAATTGGACAACAAGTTCAAACTGGAGTTAAATTAATCAATCGAATGTCTGGAGCCGATTTTAGATTTATGGATGATTTTATTTATAGACTTGAAGAATACAAAATCCCAGTTGATCTTCATGAGATGTTTTTTAACTATGGTGATTTTATTTCAAGATTTGGAGGGTTTAAAAATGAAAACCATGGTTTTAATGAATATTATTCCAAAATAACTAAAGACATGTCATTTATTAGAAAATATTTTGTTTGTAAAGAGGATATGGAAAAGGTGTTGATGAAATCCTCAATACATCCAAAAGATGTTTATGATATGATTTTTGTATTTTCAAGGATAAAATCAATTAAAGAAAACGAGTTAATTAATCTCAAATTATGTAAAATTAATAAAGAACACGAACGAATAAAGAAAAAATATAACCTACCACTAAAGTATAATTTGGGTGAAGATACTAAAAATTTATCATCAAATAAAGAAAATGAATTTAAAAATGAAAGCATGTATGTTAAAAAGGAAAAGGATTTAAAAAGAGATATTTTTCGGATAAAATTCAAAATTTTAAAGCTTTGTAATGTGGAAAATTGTATCCCTGGTGAAATAAATGAGATGAATAAAAAAAATAAAATAAAGATTTTGGAAGGAGAAAAAGCAAAGATAATTATGCAATTGTATAAAATGAAAGAATATAAAGAAATTGAAAGGGGGAAATATATTAAAACTTTTGGAAGGGTTTCAGATGCGCAACCACAATTTAATTCTAGAGACTTGCAAAGATTTAGAAATATGCAAGATACATTCCTTTCATCATCACATAAAGAAAGAGCATTAAAAAATGAATGTAAAAGAAGATTTTTACTTGGAGATCCATCTATTGAGGATAAATATTATTTACGGGAATATGACAATCTTCATAGTGATCAAAAATTTACAGATATTAAAACTGGGTTTAGTAATATAATTAATACTGGTAAAAGGTTTAACGAAAAAAATCTTAAAATGTTCATTAATGCTCTTGATTCTAATAAATTTGAAAAATTTCAAGAACTTAGAAAAAAACACTCAAATAAAGAATTATTATCATTAGATAATAATCTGCTTCTCAAAATGGCAATAAAAAATAAAAGGTTTGAATTTATTGATTATTTGCTTAAAGAAAAGTATGTTATTAAGAAACTGGTTAAAGATTTTAACTTAACCAGAGATTTAATGAAAAGTGTTGAATATGAAACTAAAATACAGGATAATTTAAAGATGAATGCCAATAAAACCAAACTAAAAAAACGACTTAATGATTTAAACGCTGAGGGGTCTCATCTATACACAATATTTTACATTTCCATCTTATTAAATTATCATGACATTGTTAAGAATTTAATAAAAAACTCTAAAAATCTTGGAACTTTAATCTATGAAGATTTTTTAGTTATTTTAAGATTTGTTATTCGATGTTGTGAGATTCCAATTATAAAAATTGGAATTTTAAAATTCAAGAATCATCCTGAATATCAAGGGTTTAAAAAAGCAATCATGTTTATTTTTAAAGATGAAGTTATGGAACCAATTTATTCCTTTTATAAAATTCTTACTGTTTCTTTTAGTATAAAAAATTTTGAAGTAATTGATTTTTTGATTGATAAAATTAAATCACATGAATTTTTTAGTGATTATTATTATTTATTTATGAAAATTTATGATTTATCTGAGGCTAAACACAAAACCAGGATTTTAATTCACTGGTTAAAATATGTTTTTAGTCAATCAGAATACGAAAGAAAGTTTAAAGAAAAGGAGGAATTCTTTCAAAATAAGAAAGATAAAACCAAGAGAAATATTAACATAAAAACCCAGATAAAGAATGGTGTTCAAGAAGGAAAAGAGATTGATTTGAAGGAATATGAAAAACTTTACAATGAATCATATAAAGAAGATTTGGAAGAATTTGCAAATGAACAAGTTGAAAAAGATTTATTATATAAATATATGAACATAATTATAAAAGATGCTTTGTACAATTCAAAATATAAGTTTGAGTTGAAAAAAATTTTAGAAAAAAGGGATATAATCTTAACATCCCTTGAGGCTCTAACAATGTTAAAACTATTTTTTAATATCGGGGATTCAGTTATTTTTGGAATCATTGAAAGTAAAATATCCGAAGAGGAATATGAAATACCCAAAAGATTACAAAGAAAAATGTTAAAAAATTCATTGCGTATTATAAACGATTTAAGGAAAAAGTATCGAATTATAAGTTTTGAAAAACATAAAAAAAAAATAAGAAATGAATTTGAACATTGGAAGAATATTTTCAATATTTTATTAGAATCTAAATCTATGACTGATAAAGAAGTTGTTAAAAAATATGATTTCTTGTACAAAGAATTTATGAAAAACAATCAGAAAAAATCAATAAAATGGTAAAAAAAAAAGACAAACCAGTTTATAGATATATTAAAAGGAAGAGATTAATCCCGAAATCATTATTAAAAAAGCTAAAAAAAAATACTATTATTTTTTGAAAATATTTATAACTGATTGTGAAGCTTTACATTCATAACAACACAAGTTATATAACCTTGTTTTGACATCTCTATTAATTTTTGTATTAAATCCTTGACATGTATTACATTTTATGAACCTTTTAACATATGTTATAATTAAATTTTGAATATCATTTTGATAAAATATTCCCCTTATAACTAACCTTTCCTTATTCATACAAATAGAACCAGTTGTTCTTAATTCAATTAAAATGTATACTTTTAAATGTTTTTGAGGTCTATTTAGGGATTCACAAATCACATTAAAATTCAAAATTACTGTTTTTCGAGGTTCTCTTGCTAATCGTGGAGGAACAATCTTAATTTTTTTTTTGGTGATGACATCACCAATCATATTATAAAGACGATTAAGGAGATATTCATATTTTATAATGTCTTTAGTACCATCATAAAGTTCAACCTTTCTAGGGGTGTGTTTCTCAACTTTTTCATATTTTAAAATTGATTCAATATTTAATCTGATTTCTTCCTCAATTTTTCCACTTTTTGTGATTTTAATTGATCGTAGTCTCTTTATTTTTTTTCTTGTTATATATGGTTCAAAATGCTTAAATGCTTCTGCTTCAATTTTAACAAGATCTACCTTTTTTGTCTTTCTTTTCTTCTTTTTCCTTTTCTTCTTTTCAAAATTGATTTCTGACATTTTTTTTTTTTTTTT
>Ga0209976_10001712_pt1 | contig 12825 bp, 23 predicted proteins | sample SumtaG_FD_182806 | JGI IMG/M metagenome (GOLD analysis project Ga0209976, IMG submission 182806) | Deep subsurface microbial communities from Indian Ocean to uncover new lineages of life (NeLLi) - Sumatra_00157 metaG (SPAdes) (version 2) | ecosystem: Environmental > Aquatic > Marine > Oceanic >...
CACCTCAACGAACGGTCAATCAATCAATCAATAAATTTTCTTGTGGGACCCCCGGGGAGGTGGGTGAAGGTGGTTAGCGTGGTGGCAGGGACGAGCGTCACCACTAAATGTGTTGATTGTGGGATTGTTTTAGGATCTGTTTGGTGTTATGTTGGGCGACCTGGAGAGGAGGTATTAAAAGGGCCGATGTGTCCGATTTGTAACGTGAAAGAGGTGAAACAGGTTGGCTCTGGGTAATTGGGTGATCTTGAAGCCTGGCGTCGAGGTTCGCCTTCACTTCCGAGAGTACCGTATCACTCCTCGGGAGATAGATGATCCTTTCTGGAAGGTGGCGAGAACGGTCCAGTCTCTCTTATTCTTGGTGGATAAGGAGGATGGAAAACCAGTGGACAAGATGTTTTCAGTGATCAGTGACAGGCTGGCAAATGAGTTTAAGCCATACCTGGAGGACGGATCCTTCAAGCTCTACGAGTGGACAATCGTCAAAGGCGATAACATCATGGTGCCCCCCAGGATAGCGGGGAGAACCCGGGTTTAGGGACACGTGTCCCGTCACGTTAGCGCTTCCTGGTCCACTGGCCCGTTGATTTCTCAGTGGTCCTCTCTTGAGGACTGCCACCCTTACCCACCATCTTGAAATCCTCGATCCAGCACCGTCTCACCGTATCACTCCTCATGCTCCGCCAGTAGACAAACGGCGGCAGCTCAACAATCTCACCGCGAGGCCTGTCCTTGATAGCCTCCCACAGCTCAGGCTCAAACATCTCCAGCGTATCCATTCGAGCATAACTATGCTCTTGATGATAAGCTGCAGGTCGCCAACATGGAGGATCTTCGTAGCCGCATTTAGGGCAGATACGCATTATGGGCCTCCTACCACCGGCCGCTGCGAGCCGGTTCCCACCCCCTCCCCGAAGGGATTTAGCCCACTCCTCGGAGGCCGCCGAGCCGGGACAGGTGTCCCTTGATGCCTAACCACCACGCACACCCTTTAAGGTTGTCCCACCTGTCCCGTTCCAATTGACCCGGGAGTCAATGAGCGATCACCCTGAACCTGATCTCGTAGCTGCCCCCCTTATCGACACGTTCCTTCTCGACGTAGCGGCTCACCATGCGTGAGCTAATCCATTGAGACAAAGCATAGGGCGTGATCTCGAAGTCCTTCAGCCTGGGGTGGATCTCCCTGGCTGATAGCTGCTCGTCGCCCAGGGCGTCGAGGACCTCGTTAATCTTATGCTGATTATTCAACTGGCGCCCCCTCTTCCTGTGCCTGTTTACGCGCCCACTCCGAGGACGTATAGTATTTCTTGGTTTTCATCGGCTTGATGGGTTTAGACATGGTCTTGTATGTCTTACCGCAGTTGGAGCACCTTCGTTCTTGTCCTTTACTGCCTTGCCTTGGGGGTCTCCACATGTGCCCGCAACCAGTGCAGCGATGTTGTAGTTTAGGCATACACACACACACTCACATATTCACTCATACATTCATACACGCATACCCTTACACACGCGCACGTGTGTAACTGGCGGCGTCATAAAGGATCGTTGCGAGTGCTAGGATCTCGAATATTAGAATCACTTTATTAGGTTCCTGAAGTTGTACGGGGCCTGGGATGAGTAGGATTAAGAGGATTAGCACACAGAGGGTTATTGCGAAAAGCATTAGGTAGGATAAGCGTGTGTGTGTGTGTACACTCTCTCTCTCATCTTCATCCTTCAAGCATTGTAGCCTCCTCGTCCCTCGCCCGCTGAACCTGGACCCACTTCTCCGCATCCACGTAGAACCGGGTCCCACGCGCAACCACCACGCCCCAACGACGCCACTTCTTGAGGTAGGCAGTCACCCACTTGCTGCTTACCCCGTGGTTGATTGTCATATGGAAGTCGATCTCGTCGAAGGTCAACCCCTTGGTATTCTTCTTGAGGATGAACCGGATCATCGAGAGCTGGCGGCTCAGGCTCACCCCCGCACCGTCGTTGACACTACCGCTCATGTTTTCCCCTCGCACTTAGCCTTTTCGTGGCATGTTTGGCATTCAACATAGATAGAGGAAGTTAAGTCAACGTATGCGTTTCGCACATAACAGAATTTAGTCCATGACACTTTCACTCACCCCTCTATCCCCTCGCGAGCCGTGTTGATGTAGTTTATACACCTAACGAATGGGACGGCTTCAATCAACCGACACTCTCCGCGATAGTCTAAATGATCGCATCCTTCACAGATTCCAGTCACTTTCACTCACCTCCCACCAGCTCCAAAGGGTCCAGCTTCCGAGCCTCGTACACATTCGCCCGACCCCCCACCTTCAAAGCCTCGTGATAAATGAACCAGGCGAACCCTACATCGCGCGTGAAAACGACGGAGTACGTACTCCACCCTGTCTCCTCGTCGCCCTGGGCAGCCAGATATTTCCTTACGGCTCGATAGAACCGTTTTCGTCGATTGTCGGCGGGGAGATCGTAATCCACGACGTAGGTTGTTGACTGTCCCACGTGTCCCGCCCCCCTGGGCCATGCTAGGCCGCAGCCTCCTTGGATCTCTTTTTCCATTTCAGGCGCGGGCGGTGCCCTTTAGGTTTGGGCCAATTACCATCGTGAAATAGGTCATGGTGCTCTTTGCACAGATTATGGTTGGCTGTGTTACAGAAAGCCTCAGAGGGATTGATGCACCCCTCGACGTCACATTGAGGCATTAGGCCGTAACCTCCCTTTCCCACCTCTTCGCGATAGCCACGACCAGGATGATCGTGTTGAGGCACATTTGAAGCTCAAGGATCATCCACTCCCAGAAATACGGATCACTTGGATTCATGGGACCACCCCCTCCAGCATTTAGGACACCGAAACGCCTGATCGTAACCGTGTGGATAATCCTCGTAAGGGCCGTGAACCGGACACTTCACGAGATGAAAGGATAACGGTCCGCTCCACCCTTCAAGCTGTCTATGTTCTAAGTAGACGCTCCCAAAGAGGCGGTAGATAATCCGTTTCCCCGTGGGCAGCTTAGACGGATCGAGGGGGTCTTTAGTCAGTGAAGCCATTCAGCCGTCAGCCTCCAAGGATTGTATCCATACTTGGTTTTTGAGTTCATGAGTGACGGCTATTTCGAGATCAGTGACGGAGTTGAAGATGGTTGCGATTCCCTCGGGGTGTGCCTCTAACTCAGCGTAGATGTTTGTTATCATTTTCTTGATGCGTTCAAGTTGGGTGATGTTCATCAGTATATCTTCTCCTCGGGCTCTCTCAGGGCCTCGAACTCCGCGTTCATCTTGGAGACTATGGCTCCTCTGATCCATCCGGATCGGTTTCTCTCCCCCAGCAACTCCAGGTGTTTATTTACCCTGACGAGGAGCATGGGGCTCATGGACACCGCCACATCGACGGTATTCTTGACTCTCTTTTCTATGTTAATTCCTCCTTTACACCTAGTCAACCCTAGTTCTCCTTGTATATATACCTAGTTATGAATGATTTAGAGGGGAATGGATTGTTTCGACGTCTAGGGGCTAGGGGTGGACTTGGGGTTCTCCTTAGTTTTAGGTTCTCACCAATCAGTTTTTCCACAACTCGGACACCTGTAAGGATATTGCATTTCTTCACCACCGCCCACTTTAAAGGCGTGCCATGAATCGCCTAACTTCCTCATCCTACGCCGCCATTTATGTCCACATCGACCACAGGTGAAGTGGAGTAAACCCCAGGCTTCCTTTTCCTCCTTGTGAAGTGGTGTAAGTGTGTATGTTAGTTCCTTCAATTCACGTAGGTATAATATTTCACTCATTAATCAAGGCTTCTCTTTCTCCTTAATCGCCCACACTTTAGCGAGTGCCTCGACGGGGGTGACGGCCTCGACCCTATTCTTCTCGTCACTCACCGGCAGCCACCCTCACAGCCTTATGTTTATTCAGCCACACCTCATCGAGGAACAGGGCGTACGCCTCAGCGTCGACGAGGATCTCCCTCGCCATGGATTGAACACCTTCCCATGTTATGAGATCGTCGATGTACCCCTCCTCGATGATTGCCAGCCGTTTGTCCAGGTGGCGACGGTTGCGGTCCTCGTCGGCGTCCATGGTGTGAAACATAATCACAGTCTCGGGGATGTCCAGCAGCGTGAGCCGGTCGACCATGTTCGGTTTCGTCGTATATCCTCGAACATAATCGTATTTAGCGTTAGCCACAAGACGGTTGACCTCGGCGCCGTAAGTTTCCTCCATGATCACCACTTGCTTCGCCGTGGGCAGGGCGGCGAGCCAGGCGGCTCGGGCCTCCTCGTCGAGGATGATCGGCGTCACCATTGTAACGATATCGGCCATAGTCAGGGCACCACGAGCATACTGAGCCCGGAGAGTCCGGAGCTCCTCGTCGTGCATCGCGCGCGTGCGGTCAGCCATGGCGTCGATAACATGGTACTCGACGATCTCTGAGCGCTGGCCGAGGGCGGCCAGGTCTGCCCTTAGGGTCGCCTCGACGCTGTAGCCCCGAGCATAGTCGCCCTTAATATTCGCCACCTGGCGGTTAATATCAGATAGAAATTGGTTCTTAGCCATGGCCCGGGCTGCCATGTCAGCGTACTCAGGATCTAAACCGGACTTGACGAGGAAATCCCTCAAGTCCGTGGCGTCGATCTCGCCCCATCGGAACATCCATCGGGCCTCGATCCGGCCGGGGAGCGACCAGGTCAGCGCCCGAAGGCGGTCGATGTCCTGGGGGCGTATGTCGTTCAGGATATAGAGGCCGGTGTGCTGCTCCTCGGTGATCATGCCACGGTGAAGCATATCGTCAGCCTGGCCGATGGAGGGAATAATCCAGTGAGCCGTCCAGGACGCATCGGCGAAATACTGATCATATCCGATCTTCCCCATCCACTCCGACATCTTAGCGTAGTGCTCCGTGAAGGTGGTGGCGTCAGGGTAGGCTTCGCGCACGGCGAAACGGATCAGGTCACTCACGGCGGGGATGCTGGGGACTAGTCCCTCGTAGGCTGCGAGGAACCCGACGTGGACGAGGGACTTCTCCAAGGCGAGCTCGGCCATCTCCCACGTCATGTCGCCCCTGTGGACCATGGTCCTGAGCTCGCTGAAACTAGGGTATCGAGCCGTGTTCTCCAGCATGTGATCCGCCCAGGACGCATCGAGGGCATGATAGCTCATGTTCAGCTTGTACTCCTCATCGGTGATCAGGTCCTTAACTCGAAGGTAGGGCAGGACACCTGTCCCGGGCACGTCGTAAGGGTTCTTCGCCCGGGCGAGCATCCGCATCGGCGTCACGACGCTGGCCCAGATAGGCGCCTGGATCATGGGGCCGATCACTTCCCGCATGTTGAACTGATAAAGCATGTCCATGATGGCGGTCTTGAAGCCCCAGTCCTTCAGCGGCTGCGTGGCATCTAGGGCGATGCTTACGGCGTGGGTGGCGGCGTACATGCCGATGATGCCGGCCACAAGCTTCGACTGAGTCGTCGCGAGCTGCGCCCCCGTGGGAAGGGATTTACCCTCGGTCTTAGCCTCCTTCTCGATCATCTCCATGAGGGATTTGATGAACTTGTCGACGGCTTCCTTGGTTTTAGGATCTGGGGAGTCCTCCCCGAGAGCCTCGGCCGCCTTGTCGAACACGTCGGGGAGGAGACCTGTGACGGTGGGCTCGACCGCTGTCTTCAATCCCTCGGCGCCGGCCATGAAGCCTCGGACCAAGTCGCCGTAGGCGTCGCCGAACCCCGTCCAGATGGCTGCGCCCATGTCAGCCAGTGGCTTCAAGGCCCTGCCGACGGCGGCACCGAGTTCCTTCCATACGTCAGCCATGTCCCACGTGTCCCTCCTATTCCTCCAGGCCCTCCTCAAAGCCCTCCCAGAACGACTTAATGATACCGTGGGTAAACGGGGCGATCAGCAGGTTGAACACCCCGCCGATGTAGCCTTGGGGGTCCTTGAGGACTCCTTGGGGGTCTAAGACGCCGATCACGTTCGTTATGTACTGGGTGGTCTCGTATAGATTATTCGTGACGTATTCATTAAAGACATTGGTCACATTCGAGACATATTCATTAATTGTATTATAGACGTTCGTGATATATTCTCTCGTCGTGTTATAGACATTCGTCACGTACTCTCTTAGGTCGTTATATACATTCGTGATGGCTTCGGTGATGTTGTTGACTACATTCGTGACGTACTCGTTTACCGTGTTATATACGTTCGTCACATATTCGGTGACATTGGTTATCCAGTTGTTGACTACCTGGCCCCACTGTTCCACCCAGGGTTGAATATTCACCATGAACCAATTCTTCAGTTCAGCGACAACTTGAGCGAACAGGCCCTCCTCAGGGTCCTCGGGAGGTTCTAGGAACGCCAGGATCTCATCGATGCTGGCCCGCATCTCCGGAAGGGTCGCCCAGAGGGCCACATATCCCACCGCGACCTGAGCCCAGTACATCTCGAGGGCCACCTTCCACCAGATGTCTACTCCTCGGTAGGTCTCCTCGATGTAGTCCTCAGGCTCTGGTGGTGGGGGAGGAGGAGGCGGTGCGAACATCGCGTCGATGTCAGCCTTCACCCGGTCGACGGTGAACCTCAGATATTGGGTGCATGGACTCCCGTAGAGGAGAGGCTCCTGAATGTACATTATCAGGGAGCACCCTCGGTACTCCCCAATGTCTTCAGTTAAGACCATCGTCAACCTATCGCGGCGTCTATCTCGTCGGCCTTCACCTTCGCCATACCCCTCACCTCGCCTGAAACGTATTCGTCACGAGGGATGGTGAAAGTGAACTCCCCCTCGGTCTTCTCCGTCTCGAACGTGACCTCGTACATCTTGACTATCTTCCCGGCCGGTGTGAAGTCAGTGTATTGGCGAATACCGACGATCTTCTTGAGACCCATTACTACACCTCCTTCTCGCCAGTCTCCCGCCCGAAGTAAAAACCCATGATAATGGCGAGCAGGTTGATCAGGGCGCCATTGTGCCCTAGGTAGACCAGTAAGGTTATTGCGCCGATGCTGACCAGCGCCACGATTGTACGATCCTTCAATTTCATTTACCTCCTTGTTCAAATCACGTATTCATATTTGCGACTATTACGGCGTGGACGTCTACGGCGGCTCCCGTGGACTGCCAGGCACGTAAAACCAGGCTTCTCCTAAATTTAATGGGAAGCCTCAGAGTCAACTCCGTCTCATCCCACGGAGGATCTTCCACTGTACCCTGGTAAAACTCGCCGACGGCACACCGCCCCGACACGGCGACGTAGCTCTGGGTGAGCATCCTGTTACTTGCGTAGTACACTATAGCGCCGTCCGCGATGAAGCTTATGCCGTATATCACCGCGCCTGGTGCATCACCCGGTGTCGGAGTGACACTGGTCCCAAAAGTGAGGCTTGCCTCTAAAAGGATTCCCGCGCCCTCTATCTCTACCACCTCCGTTTGAACTGCGTGCGGGACGTTGACCGCCGCCTCTGTCTCTGCTCTCGACGCTGTGCTGGGGACCTCGATAGTGTTGATGGTGCCGCTAACAGGCACATCCCCCGGAGTCTCGCCAGAATAAACCACTCGGATAAAGGGCCTGTGTTGCACACTGGCCCATGTCGCCCCACCGTCGGGGGATGTGTGGCCGTCGAAGGGTAGTTCCCCATCGCCGCCCCAAGTGATAGCACCGTCGCAGTCACGTATCCAGATAAAAAGGCTGTCATAATTCCACATCTCCTCCAATGCGACGCCCTGCCATGCCCACCCTGCGGCGGGTGTCAACACAAGTGTATAGAAGGGACCAAGGCCGGGGTGAGGGGTGAGAACTAGATCAACGGTGGCTGCGCCGTTACCCGTACAGTATAGCTGTATCTCCTCTATTTTTCCTCGCATCCCACGGGGAAAGAATTTACCCCTATCATCGATCCCGATGTGAGTGTGAGGCGGCACCGTGGGGGTTTCGATCTCGTTGTCATTCCATACCATGCTACGGCGTTCGAGGGTGCTGTCTTGGCTGTTTTGGCCGCCTACGGGCCGCCACCAATCCGGGTGATCCTTAGTGCTCAATTTATCCACCTCATAATCCTATCAGGTCTTTTAAGAGTCTCACTAGCTCCTGGATGGGGCCCCACGTCTCAGCGTATTCCTTCTCCAACACGTTAAAGTCCCACCAGATTGTGTGATTGTAGCTCGTATCCGGCGCGTAGCCCTCCAGAAAATAGTGCCAACCCGTAATATTCCGCACATGCTCCGACATCTCGATAGGCTCATCGTCGCCCCACGCCCAGTTTCCCTCTCCTCGGGGCCACATCTTGTGGTTCCCCTGGAATACGGCGGTGAACACCTGGCCTCGAGGTCCGGGAGGAAAACGTACCCGGACCTTGGTGATCACGCCTGCGGGGAGCTCTATCTCTTTGCGTATGGGTGTTCTCCAGCCTGTCCCACGTGGGACCGTGATAAAGTACCTGTACCACATGGATTATAGGATCATCTCCAGTTGGTAGATGCGGTCCGAGGTGTCGGTCGCGAGCCATAGGGTGTGGCCGTCCCAGGCCAGGTCTTGTATGTCACCGTCAGGAGCTGCGAAGAACCGGATCACGGCGCCGGTGATGGGGTCAATCTGGTAGATGCGGGTCAGGGTCCAGTCACTGTGCCACAGCGTCTTTCCGTCCCAGGTCAGACCCATCGGGGCGTCGGAGGGAGAGGCGAACCACTTGATGACGGCGCCGGTGATGGGGTCAATCTGGTAGATGCGGGCGAGGGGTGAGTCGACATGCCACAGCGTCTTACCATCCCAGGCTAGACCCCGGGACCCAGCACCTGGAGTCGCGAACCACTTGATGACGGCGCCGGTGATGGGGTCAATCTGGTGGATGCGGTTGAGGGCTGTATCAGCGAGCCACAGCGTCTTACCGTCCCAGGTCAGACCTCTTGGGTTGGCGCCGGGAGCCGCGAACCACTTGATGACGGCGCCGGTGATGGGGTCAATCTGGTAGACGAGGTTCGTAGTCCGATCACAATGCCATAGAGTGTGCCCGTCATAGGTCAAGCCCGCAGGCTGGAGGTTGGGGGAGCCGAAGAACTTGATGACGGTGCCGACCGGCATGGCCGACTACTCCTCACGTTTCCGGTGTCTGAACTGCCTTCCCGGTAGTACCTTCTCCCATGTGTAGCCGTCGATCCAAACATTTAGTCGGTCAGCGGCCGTGGTGCCGTCAACTCTCACGATCACCCTGTTAAGCTCTGGGACAAAGAATAGCTCCTCGAACTCGTAGAGGACACCGGCAGCCGGGACCGGGGCATCCTCCCACCAGTGGACGTTGAACTCGTCTTTTCCCTGGCCGACCCTGATCAGGTCGAAGTTGGTGGTCTCGTCCTCAACCGTGATATGTTGGACGGCCAGCCACATACCCGAGGGTATGGGATTGTCGAGAATATAAATAATAGCGGTCCCGTCTGAGACCGCCTTTAGGTGCCTGATGTATGGGATCTTTTCCATAGCTCTCTTCTCCTATTCGAATCGGCTAGCTAGTACATTCTGTGCTGAGTAAGGAATACCTGGAATCTACACTCTGCGACGAGGGCAGCGATTGTAAGCCTGGACTTGTCTTCTCGGGTCATTTGTAGCCACTCGTCGGGCTGATCGGGATCTCCGTAGGGCCATGCGTAGGTCCCGAACGGTAAGGTCCCGCTTACCGAGGCGTGAAGCTCCCCAAGCGCGGCGTTCGCACCCGTCCAGTTGAGCAGACAGTTAGCGAGGCTGTCGAGGGTCAGAAGTGTGAACCCTGCGTCGGGCATGATGGAAGCGCCTATGTTGGATCTAAGGTAGGGGTTCCGGTTCTCAGTGGCGTTGATCGCGCTTGCGTAAATCGCGGACATGTGCCATCTGCCGTACCACTCCTTGAGCCAGTTGATCCAGTCGTCCCCGTAGATGTGGAAAGGCTTGTACTTTTCCTCGTTGAGATCGTGCTTCGCCCAATTAAGCTGGGCGGAAGGGCATTTTTCATCCTCGAACACCCTCACGTACATGGTCCGGTACGCGTAGTCATTCGGTAGCTCTACCCTGTGCTCCCCGACGGTTGTCTCGTACTCCGTAAGCTGCTTTGTCATGAGATAGCCCGTAGGTCGGGCGGGTGCCTCGTCGATAACGTCAGCCATGATGGTGAGATCCAGCGTGTCCGTCAGGAAAGCGTCAGCACCTACGGCCCTCACGTTCGCCAGGTCCCACTCTAGGACGAGTTGGGGGTTAGCGAACCGGGTGGGGTCGAAGGCGATCTCTGGGTGCATCCGTCCGATCCCGAGCGGGATCTTGAATACGGTGCCCTGTACGACACTGAGTGTTTCGTCGATGCCTAAGTGCTGTGATTCCTTGTAGTGGTAGAACTGGTTAGCCAGGATCTCCTCGCTGTCAAGTGCCCAAAGTACATCTGAACCGTCTACGATCTGGATTGAGTCGAGTACGTCGATGATGCTGTTCTCGACGTTTGAGGTGCCCCCGTTCGTGGCCTCAAGTTTTACCATGAAGTCCATGATCGGGTCCTTGATGTTGATGTCCTCGATATGGGTCCCTGCGTTCGGTAGACGGTAGTCACGCCTCAAGTAAGGCTGCCGTAGCCGTACCACCATGAACATAGAGACCAGGAGGAGCGATAAGAAAAGGGTGGGGATAGCGGGCGCCATGGATAAACCGATCATGGCGAAACTACCCCGTAGCCGCTAGAACGGCCAGCCTCTTCTTGTGGAGTGCGCTGCCTACCTTCTCGACAATGGCGTAGTTCCCGGGGCTTCCCCTGGGGCCTCTGTCGGGGATCTCTAGCCCTTCGAGGACGTTGGCATAGTCAGCGAAGCCACTCTCAAAGTCGCCCTGGGCTGCCGCAACTCCAGGCGAGTACCTGGAGACTCCGACCTCCCTGACCTTCCGCTCGAACTTGGCCGCGCCCGCTCTCCTCACGCCGCCGACGAACCGCTTCTCGATTCCCGCGACGCTGATCCCTGCCTTGTAGGTGCCCCCGGATGCGACTGTGTTGGCCTCCCACTCTGCGCCCGCGGCCGGAGCCTCGGACTCATAGTAGCCTGCCCGTGCCTGTGCTCCCTCAGTCCACTTCTTGCCGATGTCTGAAACCGGTTTGATACTTATTCTTCTTGGCATGTCAATACCTACCATGGAAGTTTGACCCCGCTTATATATACAGAGATGAGAGGTTGATATGTGCGTACATCATGTACGTCCATGGTGAGAAGCCTGGGATTCACTAAAGTCCGAAGAGAGATAGAGCCGAGGTGGGTATCCTGGTACATCAAGGAGAACTACCCGGACGCAGAGATCCGGCTGAGGTGCCCCCTCGGTCCAGTGCCCGACGAGTTAAAAGAACTGTATGGACCCGCGAAGGCGGCCAGGGTCTACCGGCCCTCTCGCCCCGAGGTGGACGCCCTCGTGGTCCTCGACGACGCGATTCTCCTCGTCGAGGCGAAGATCCTCAAGTACATGGATGGGTTGGCGAAACTGCCTGTCTACGCTGCCCTCGTGAAGAAAACGGCTGAACTCGACGTGTTGATGCCGAGAAGGATCATTATGCACCTGCTTCTCCCCCGTCAGATTCCGTGGGTTCGATCCGTCGCCCAGGATCTAGGCGTTACCGTGAAGATAGCTGCTCCTCAGTGGGTGATGGACATCTGGGAGGATCGTGATAAATACTGGACGCCCACGGCCAGGATGCGAAGAGAGGATCGGAAGGCAATCCTCAAGGGATTGGGGTTCGTGTGAAATTGCCCATGGGCAATTAGGAGAGGATGATCTGAAATGAGTGAGAAGATGAAGCTTCGGCACGTAAAGCCGGGAGAGATCCAGGTCCCTGAGGTGCGTGTAACCTCGATATGGACCGAGGACGAGTACGAGGACTTTGTAGGCACGATCAAAGAGGAGGGTATACAGCAGCCCTTGAAGTGTATCCTCGACGGTAAGACGTTATGGCTTATAGATGGGTTGCACCGCCTCGAGGAGGCGAAGATCCATGGGATCGAGAAGGTGCCTGTCGTCTATAAGGAGGGCCTCCTCGTGGACGCCCTCGTGGAAAACCTGACATCGAACCGACTCCGAGGGAAAACCCCTGTCAGCGATGAGATACGGTTGATCAAGCACCTCCGAGACGAGTACAACCTTGAGCCGTGGCAGATAGCAGGGAAAACCGGGCTTCCCCGGGAACGGATCGAGCAGCGTCTACAAGTCGGGACGGCCGCCCCGGAAGTCCTGTCCTGCCTTGAGTTTGAACAGATACCGCTAGGCACCGCCTTTCAGCTTTCACGTCTCCCCAACGAAGGTGGCCAGATCGCTTTACTTGCGAGGCTGCTCCAGGCGACCCCTCCGGCCACGGTGAAAGAAGTCACCGAGATCGTCGAGAGCGCACTCTCCATACAGGAGGCGATGAGAGAGGCACCGGTCCAGCGCGAGGTAATGCTTCCCACCAAGACGCTCGCCTGTCACCTGTGCGGGGAGATGTACGAAGCCTCGGACATGCGCGGGATCAACATTGATTCAACCTGTCACGGCCTCGCTCGAGACTACATACAGGAACTCAAGAAGAAACGGGCCCGGGGCGCTACCCCATCCGACGTTCTCGCCCATCGGATCGCCTCTGAGGAGGATGTCGAGGCTTCAAGGGAGCTCCTCGAGGCGGCCAGGGGGCCGGTCCCGTGATACCCGGGACACGTGTCCCGTCCCTGGGGCCCATGAAACAACGAACGGTCAATCAATCAATCAATAAATTTTCTTGTGGGACCCCCGGGGAGGTGGGTGAAGGTGGTTAGCGTGGTGGCAGGGACGAGCGTCACCACTAAATGTGTTGATTGTGGGATTGTTTT
>Ga0209976_10001716_pt1 | contig 12811 bp, 6 predicted proteins | sample SumtaG_FD_182806 | JGI IMG/M metagenome (GOLD analysis project Ga0209976, IMG submission 182806) | Deep subsurface microbial communities from Indian Ocean to uncover new lineages of life (NeLLi) - Sumatra_00157 metaG (SPAdes) (version 2) | ecosystem: Environmental > Aquatic > Marine > Oceanic >...
TTCCCAAAAGTGATAAGTTCTACGATTTCTGAATTAGAAAAATATAATTTCTCAAAAAAAGTAGACATTCTTATTAATATAAAAAAAGTTCTAATTAATTTCCCTAAAGATCTATTGATTAGTACAATAAACCAATCCGCGATAAATAAAATAGATAGTTCTATCTTGAGGTATGTAATGCTATTAGATCTAAATTTAAAGATTAATATTATAAAATATTTTTCAGATATCCCTAAAGTCTCTAAATCGAACTTGAAAAGCATTATGGAAAGTAAAACTATTGATTTAGTCAGTGAAGCGATTTTGAATATGGAATCTGAAGAAGAGATTGATTCTTTAATTAAAATAACTACAACTTGTAAGTTTAACAGCTATAGTGCAATTTATTCTAAGGCTCAGGAATATAAGCAAAAATTAAAGGAAATGTATAGAGAAGGGTTGAAATCTAAACATGCTTTCCTAAGGTCTTTGGTTATAGCAAATACAGACACGGATAAATTAAGACAAATGAAGTTTGTAAAGAAGTATAATTATAACTCTTTAGTTTGGACCTCCCCTTATAAGAGTGAAATACCGTTACATTATTATATATTAGAGAAATGTGGGTTTGAAAGACATCATCTGGAATATACTAATGTTAACAACTTTATTGAAAACTACCCTGTCTTTGCTGAAATTTTTAGTGGAAATAATCCTGTGCGATACGATGTTAAGAACTTTTGGGGCGATTTCGAACCTAAAATTATGAATATTGTTCAGAATAAACCACTTGTAGAATTAGATTATGAAGTAAATTTCCAGGATTTAGAAAAATTTATGTTAATTGAGTGGGATTTAGCCCAGAAACCAATTTTAGGAAGTTATATATGTCAATTTTCTGATAGCTTTATTATTCCAGATAAAACTCATCCATTAACTCATGAAATCCAACCATTTGATTTATTATTATGTGAGAAGAAGCCTATAGCAATAAAGAACAACAACATCAAGATAGTTAAACCTTTAAGGAGAATTAATATAAAGACAGCTATACAATTAGTTTGGTCCGGTATTGAGTATATTTCATCTTATTTACCATTAAAACTAATAGAGGATCTTAAAAAATATAAAATTGATGAATTAGATGCCCTTGATAATATTGAAGATAGCTTTAATAAAAGTTTTTTACCTGATAAGGCGGATCATAAGAAGCTTTTTTTTGGATTTATTCAGCATAAAATTATCAAAGAACTCAACAATACTTATTTAAAAGTGATTACTACTCCCAATTATGAGCAAAAAGTTCTAAGAATGATTGGATTTGAAAGATATTCACAAATTTTCAAGAGTAATATGATAACTCAACCATTTAAAAAGGATAGTCTAAAAAGAGACTCACTTCAAGAGTTAAAACTTGATTTAAAGAAGTTCATTTCAAAAAAATTGGCTGAATTAATTGACAAGAAAGAATTTGCATCCATAAAACTAAAAATTTTAAAGAGTTTCCCTAGTTTAAAAAATTGGACAATAAAAATAATCTCTGAATTAAAAAGTCAACTAGAGAAATGTAAGATTTATAAAAATAGTGAAAAATCATTTGACATTCAAAATCTAATTGATAACTATTATGGACGAATACTTGCTAAGGAGGCAGTACCAGATAAATTGCCTAAAAATGGCAACATAAAAGGACAGAGTTTATTAATCTCTGATGTTGAACTCTCAAAGATCATTGAAAATTTTAAATATCTTAACCTGAATGCGCCTAAAGTAGTTGAAAAAGCAGGTTAAGTATCGATTTTTATTTCGATTCCTAACATTAAAATTTGTCTCTAAATTCTATTTTTACATGACTGAATTATTTGCTGAAGTTAACGACATAAAGATATGTTATGAAATTTTTGGAGAAGGTTATCCTGTAATACTAGTGCATGGTTTTGGAGCTACAAAAGAAGGATGGTTAGCCCAGGTACCAGAGTTGTCGAAACACTTTAAAGTTATTAGATTTGATAATCGAGGTGCAGGAGGTTCTGATAAACCTGAATCATCTTACAAGTTGGGAGATTTTGTTGAGGATATTAAAGGTTTATTAGATCATCTGGGAATTTCCAAGGCACACATCATTGGCTGGAGTCTAGGTGGAATGATAGTTCAAAATTATGCCTTGAAATATCCTGAAACTGTAAATAGACTAGTTATGATAAACACTAATTTTGGTACTCCCGATGAATCCGGTCCAGAAGTCTATAAAAACATGCGTATTCAAGCAGCAGAGCTTTTAAAAGAAGACCCCGCAAAGGCTTTCTGGTCAGGCACTAGAACAGGATTTCACATTAAATTCAGAAAACAGATGGAGAAAGAACCCTCTAAAAAATGGTATGGATTATGGTCAGCAGAAGACCTTATTGAACAGAGCACCATCAATCCACTTACCGTACATGATATTGAAATGCAAGGAGATGTGTCAAAAGAGCATAATACTGCTGAAAGGTTAAATGAAATTACAAACCCGACACTTTTACTTACAGCTTCACATGATAGAATAACTCCAAGGTCATCCATGGAAGTAATGCATGAAAAATTACCTAATAGTGTCATTCATGTTATCCAAAATGCCGGGCATAATAGTCCACTCGAGAAAACCCCAGAAGTCAACCAACTAATAATTGATTTTCTAAATAATTAATTTTTTTCAAAGTTGTAATAATATAATAAAACTCTTTTCTTTTTTCTAACTCTTTAGTTTTTCTTTATATTCTTCTATAAATTCATAAGATTGGTGTTTAAAATAAGTATTATAGAGTCGAGAATAATAACCATTTTTATTCATAAGATTTTCATGATTTCCCTCTTCAACTATCGTTCCATGATCGAGGACAATAATTCTATCAACATGTCGAACAGTCACTAATCTGTGAGCAATAATAATCGTTGTACGTCCTTGCATAACTTTTTCCATTGCTTCTTGAATTTGAGTTTCTGTAAACGGATCAACAGAAGCAGTTGCTTCATCCAATATCAAGATTGATGGATTTTGTAATAAGACTCTCGCAAAAACAACTAATTGTCGCTGACCCATTGAAAGGACCTTGCCCCTTTCCATAATGAAAGTATCTAAACCATTATCAAGATATTCAACCCATTCACTCCCTCCGGATTGGGTTAATGCCCAGATAATATCTTCTTTAGTAGCATCTGGGCATCCATACTTTACGTTATTTTCAATAGTGTCTGCCCAGAGGAAGGGTGTTTGAGGAATAAATCCAATAGATTGCCGATATTCATTAAGTGATAGATTTCTTATATTTTGTCCATCAATACGAATATTACCTGCCTGAAATTCATATAATCTTAATAATAATTTTGTAAGACTTGATTTACCAGCACCAGTATGGCCAACGATAGCTATGGATTCTCCAGGATGTATTGAAAGGTTAAAATTTTTAAACACAGGTTTTTCAGGAATGTAGCTAAATTCTAAATTCTCAAATTCAATTTTTCCTTCAATTTTTTCGAATATATAATCTCCCCCCTCTATTAAAGATGGAGAGTCCATTAATGCAAAAATTCTTTCACCAGCTGCCATTCCTTCTTGAAATTGTGGCCAAAAGCTCGAAATTTGAAATAAGGGTTGAAATAGAATCCAAGAACTCTGGAAAAATAAATAAAATTCAGAGACACTCAAAGTACCCATAGCAATTGCATGTCCCCCAAAATAGACAAATAATGAATATAACACTCCAATAAGAATATCTAAGCTAGGAAAGATTATATTTAAAAACAATGCTCTGCTCATATTTACTCTAAAAGATTGATTATTTATTGCTTGGAACTCAGCAAACTTGGATTTTTCTTGGCGAAAATTTTTAATAATTTGAATACCTGCCATCGATTCTTGTACGAAAGCATTGACTTGTGCAAGTGAACGCTGACCAAGTAAGGATTTTCTTCTAGCAATTTTTCGGAAAGATAAAGTAAATGCAAAAATAATTGGAACTATTAGTAAAAAGATTCCTGTAAGTAAAATGTTAAATAAGAGCATTGGGATTAAAACAATTATCAAAATTAGGAAAGATGAGATTAACTGCATAAATAAGTTAATAGCCGCGCCAAATTTTTGTCCATCTGAATTTATCCTACTTACAATTTTACCAGTTGGAAACTTATCAAAAAAAGAGAGATCTTGTTCTAGAACTCTCATATTTGTCTCTCTTCTTAAATTATAACAAACTCGGTAGACAACTCGATTGCTTTCTCTTCTATTAACGTAGTTGAAAACATAACCTAATGAGTTTAAAATTAATGTGTTAAGAATGAAAAATGTGAGAATAAAAGGATGTGAGTCGAATTCTAATTGTCTGATAATTAAACTCATTAAAAAGGGAATCATTCCATAAGTTACAGATGAAAGAGTAACAAATATTATAACTATACTCATCGAACGGCGGTAAGGTTTAAAAATTTTCATAATTCTGGAGAATAACTCTTTATCTGAATATATTCGATCATAATCTTCAGCATCCAAACCAAAATAGGCTATTTTAGTCACCTCCTCCTAGTAATTCTCTTAAAGTTTTATCAAATCGCTTCACGAAAATTTTACGATACTCTTTTGAATTCTTTAAAAGCTCTTCATGTGTACCTTGATCTATTATTTCACCTTGTTTTAGGACAATAATACGATCTGCGGTTCGAATCTGCGATAATCTATGTGTAATGATAAATGTAGTTCGTCCATGCAATATCTTAAAAATTGCTTCTTGTATCTTCTCTTCTGTTTCTGAATCAATGGCTGAGCTTGAGTCGTCTAATACTAAAATCTTTGGATCAGAGAGAAATGCGCGTGCTATTGCAAGACGCTGACGCTCTCCCCCACTTAGTTGCACACCTCTCTCTCCGACTTCAGTATCATACTGATGTGGTAAATTCATAATAAACTCGTGAGCTTGGGCTTCTTGAGCTACGGAAATTATTTGGTCCTTCTCAAAGGAACGCCCAAAAGCAATATTGTTTAAAATGGAGCTTGAAAATATGAAAATATCTTGTTCAATATACGCAATTTGATTACGAAGAGATTGAAGTGAAAAATTTCTTACATCAATACCATCAATTAAAATTCGCCCTTTAGAAACATCATATAGACGAGAAATTAGTTTTGTAAGAGAAGTTTTGCCTGAACCCGTAGTTCCTACAATAGCAATAGATTGTCCTGGTAATATTTCAAAATTAACATTTTTTAGAACCTTATTCTGTGTTCCTGGATATGAAAAAGTTACGTTCTCAAATTTAATTCCACCACTAATTTTTTGTGAAATGGCATTAGAACTCTCGTAAATTTCAGATTTTTCATTCATAGTTTCTAATAATCTCTTGGCACCAACTATTGCTTGCTGTATCATTACAAATGCCATAATCGAAGCAAATACGGGAAATCTTAAACGCATTAATAATCCTATATAGCCAAGTATATCTCCTATAGACATATATCCCAATCTATTAAGAATTATACTATGAGTTAAACCTAATGTTATTGATATTGAAAGGAATAATATTGGAAGGTATCGTGCCTGTATATCACCCATTTTAATACCCCAATCTTTGTAACTTGTTGCACTGTCCTTGTATTTATCTATACTCTGCTCTTCCTGAGCCATAGATTTAACAATTTCGATTCCATTCAAAGATTCATTTAATATAGCATTCATTTCTCCAAAAGCAATTCGCCTATTCAATGTTGCTGGTACTAATTTCTTTAAGAAACCTCTAAGATACAAAATGAATGTGACACTAAACAATATTGGAATGATTATTAATTGAATTGGATAATTATAGCCTATCAAAACAACAGGAATAATAAGATTAATGGAAGCATCTAAGAGTAAAGCTAGCGCAGGAGAGATTAAAAAATTTAAAAACCTCACATCATTAGTAGCTCTTGCCATAAGATCTCCAATCTTCTGCTGATCATGAAAAGATTGACTCTTTCCGAGTAAATTTAGATAAAATTCCTTGCGTACATCCTTCTCTATCTTTTGTGCCATAATTTCCCGACAAAATCTTCCCAATAATCCAATTAAAGGAGTCCCTACACCGATGAATAATACTAATAAAGTAAAATAAACAACTTGACTAGAATCTCTTGATGAAAAGATATCTATGGCGTTCCCGATAACAACCATGAGCAATGAACTAAGAAAAGAGACAATTACTATGAATAGCAAAAAAAAAGTCAAAAATAATTTATTGATCTGATACAAAATATGCTTCAATATCCAAGATTTAACTCCTTTACTACGGGCTTTAATGAAATCATCCTTCTCATCAAAAATAAATTCTGATTTTACTCTTTTAGACTGTTCTTCAAGATATTTTAAGGTTAGATTCACTTCCTCAATAACATTTAATATATATGTTTTAAAATAAAGATATTATTTGTAATATTTCACTTAAAAAATTGTCTTTGATATTAACTTAAATAAAAAATTTGCTTAAATTTTTTGGATTTTCTTACAGTATGATAATTATTTAGAGATCGAAATTTTAAAAGCGATTCTAGATTTTCGGATCTAATTATTAAATTTCTGTTTTTTGACATTTACAAATCAGTATATACCAGTTTAATGAAGAAAGTGCAATCTCCTAGTTCAGCGAAACAAAAATATCCAGAATTAACTAATTTGTGGATAGGGCTTTTTGTTGATATTTTAGGTTTTTATATAATTATTCCATATTTACCATCTCTGGTAAAGACTTTCAACACTACTCCTTTTGTCATCGGTGCCTTAGTTGCTACTAACGCAGTCTTTTCACTTTTTTCAGCACCAATTTGGGGAAAACTCAGTGATAAATATGGACGAAAGCCGATGCTCATAATCGCTGAGAGTGGAACTTGCACTGCCTTTCTAATATTAGCATTTTCAAATTCCCTGCCACTGCTTTTCATTGCAAGAAGTGTTGATGGTATATTTGGAGGGAATTTTCCATTAACAAAAGCTATAATATCAGATAGAGTCCCTCCAAGAGATAGAGGTCTTCAAATGACTAATTTTGGTGTAGTTTTTACTTTTGCTGGACTTGTCGCCCCTGCTTTAGGAGGATTTTTATCTTTAACTCTTATCTTGGGACCCACATATCCTTTTGCTCTTTCAGGATTAGTAGCTGCTAGTCTTTCTTTTATTACCATTTTGATTACATATTTCTTTATAACAGAATCATGGCCTAAATCCAGCCGTGAAAAAGTACAGAAGGAGACTAAAATCAAAATATCGTTGTGGAAAAACAAAGATGCTTTATATTTATTAACTCAGTATGCTTTGCACACTTTTTCTTTTATGTTGTACATAATAACTCTTGTATTTTTTATTAATTTAATCTTAGGTCTTGATACTGTAGGAATAAGTATATTACTAACAATTTCAGGGATCTCACGAGCCATAGTCCGTTTTACATTGTTCAAGCCAACATTAAGGAAATTGGGTGAAAAAAAAATGACAATTCTTGGATTAGCAGTTTTAGTTGTAGCTTTCTTTTTAACGGGTATCTTTGGAAATTTTTATCCGGAAACTTGGGTTTTCATTATTTTAATAGTTTTTGTAAGTTATGGTGTATCATGCTCAAGGGGAATTTTAATAAGTAAAACAACTCAATCAGTATCTCCAAGGGAGATGGGAAAAATAAATGGCTACACTACAACTTTAGATAGTCTTGCTCAAGTAATAGGTCCTCTTCTAGGAACCTTCATACTACAATATTATGACCCTATGTTATTTGGAATTGTTACTGGAGTTGCTGCATTTGTAGCATTTATCATGACTTTTAAGAAAATAGTCCCTTTCATGCAAAAAGATCAACTTAAAGCAAATATTATTGATTAACGATACTCTTATTATTTAGACAAAAATTATCCTAAAGGAATTGTAAATTTCTGAGATATAAAAACAGAGCCATCTTCATCAATATTACCGCTATCTTTCTTAATCAAATAAGGTTTGATGGAAATTGTAAGTTGATCTCTTTCTGTTGTCCAACATGCCAAAACAAGAGTATTTTTTTCCTTTAATAGATTATCCATAAGGAAGAAATTATTTTGAGGACCATAAGCTCCCCAGTATTTCCCAACATATATCCCATTTAAGAAAATATGAGCATTATGCTTACCTTGAAGTTTTAAACGTAAAGGAATTCTTTGATTCTTTTCAATTTTCCAGTTAAAAGAAGTTTTAAACCAGATAATTTGATCTTCTGGTACAATGTTTAGGTGATCTGTAACCTCGACCCATTTATCTCCCTTGCCTAAATGATAATAATATTTTTCTCCAGGTAAACCGGCAGTATTATAGGCTTGCTCTAATTGTGTTGTGTCAATTCCGGCTATATACCATTTTTCAGAATTAAGCTTGATTGAAAACTCTGCTGAGAGGATTCCACGAGGATTCCTGACATCGTTGTTTCCAAAAAACATCTTATTATGACCTAGATTTTCTGTTATAATAAAGAGAAAATTTGAATTTGATTTATTTAGATTTGTTAATTCGTAAACCTGAGCTCCTTTTTCAGCAGGATCTATCCCATTCATCGCGCCAGGTTCATTGGCATTATAACTATAGGTTGTGTGTCCTCCTAAGAAATGATCGTTAATCCAAACTGCTGTCTTATGCCTTGAATTAATTGTTAAAGTTATATTTTCTTCAGAGGATTGCTTAAATTCACATTTATAAAGAACGTGACCACTTGTAAAATGATGATCAATCGGATCGCGTTCAGTATTAAAATCAATTTCTTTCCAAATTTCCTGATTTAAATTATTACACCACTCTGTTTGAAGTTTATACCATTTTTCAAATGAAACTTCAGGGATAATAATAGAGCTGCTAAATTTTCTATATTGTAGGCCAGGAATGATTGATTCTTTGCTTTCATTAAAGCCAGAAATCGTAGACTGTGAATTTAAGAGCCACACCTTTTGTTCACCAAAAGATTCAACTTCTAATGTATTTGTGTTGGTAAAGAATAATGAATATGCGCCCCAAGCTAATTTTATGTCAGTTCCTGAAAAATCTGCGTTTAAAGTAAGAGCATTTTCTTTTGAGAAACATATAAGGAATAACTTTTTCCCTTCTTGGTTGGTAACTCTCCCAAAACCTTCTCTTAAAAAAGAAATTCTTGTAAACGAGTCTTCGATAATAGCATTCATATCACCACTTATTTCAAAATCCGTTCCCTTCAGTAATAATTCTCCTCCATTTTGAATCACAGCCAATAAGATACTTTCAGCGTATTTTCCTTTAAGGATAATATTCAGTGAACAGAATTGAATGAAAAACCCATCCAATCTATGATTTCCAACAGCAATAAATGAATCGCGAATATCTAATTTTTGAGAATTTTTTTGAGGTATCAAGAAATCATCTCCAAGCTGAATTTTGAACTCTTTAAGCTCATTTTTATTAAAATTTCTAAAAAAATAATAATCAGTTCCATCAGATCCACGTCGTTGTCCCAAATAAAATCCTTTTTCATTACAACTTAGTGACGAATTTTCTACAACATTGGTAGTTAAAAAGTTTTCATTAAAACTTTGAATAAACAGGGAAAATAACCTTATATGTCTCAAGCGATTAGATAAATATCCATATTCTCTTATAGCAGCAGCATAATCATAACTGCTGTAAACTTCTGGACTAGTTGATGACCCCCATGTTGTTCCACCGTAAAACATATAGAGAAAGGTCATAGAAGCTCCTTGAGCTGCTAAACTGATAAGGATCGTTTTTTGAAACATCGGATTATAAAAATCATATAACTCATCATATCCATATGGAATACCCCAGTGATTAAACCAACCGCCTTGTAGTTCTGCTATAAATATAGGAGACTGTGCAATATCTCCTCCAAAAGATCGAACCTTATTTTCTATTTTATCAATTTTATTACTAAATTTCTTTTTATTCCAATTTGGGATCTTACCGTCTTTCAGATTTTTAGTTGCCCAAGTTGGATATTTGTTAAACGCAAACAGATCGACAAGACCATTCCAGGACCCTAACTCAAAAGCATCATCATGAAAGGTGGGGACTGTTACCCCAAACTCATGAGCAAATTTAATAAGTTCTTCAATATATTTTCTGAGACTTAATTTAGTTTGGAGATATTCATTTTCTATTTGAAAAGCTATTATACATCCATCGGGATTTTCCGTTATCTGATGATGTTTGAGTTGTGAGATAATATTGCTATACCACTTTCTACAATATTTCATATAAATATCATCGTATTCCGCTTCATTGAATCCTTTCATATGTCTTATTCTTACATGTCTTTTTGCTAAAAGCCAACCTGGGTATCCGCCTGCATTGGTTTCAGCACAGATATACGGTCCTTGAGCAACTAGTACGTATAGATTTAGTTCTTCACATAATCTAAGTAAATAATCTATATCTCGATTTTCTGAAAAATAAAATTTATTTTCCGTTGGGTTATGATATCCCCAATGAAAATAAATTCGGATACAATTTAATCCCGCAATTTTATACATTTTTAAAATATCTTTCCAACGTTCACGATCTGGAATTCTCCAATAGTGAAATTCTCCACCTAATAAAAAGATCTTTTTACCATCTATCTGTAATGAATATTTATCCCAGGTTATTTGAGACATATACTAAAACCTCATGGAATTTAAAATTAAATACAAAAATGATAAATTCAAGAAAAAAGTTTAGAATAATTACCTTGTATTAAAAAATAATTTTTTATAGTTTTTCATCAATACTATTATTAAGAAAATGGATAAGGAAAAAACATACAAACATTCTATTTCAGATCAAAAGGAAGAAAAGACGGTAGAACTCCCTGCCCTTGATTTTTTTAAAATTAATTTTATTAGTTTTCTCGTGCCTTTATACGCATGTTTGGGACTTTTTCTCTTATTTGAGTATGGATTTATCAGCTTATTTTCTATTTCTCCCCTAATACACTTATTTCTACTACCCCCTTTCCTATTTTTCCTATATTATCTATATCTAATTATACTAATCGAATTTACAGCTTTATGGGCACGAAGTTGGTATAAAAAATCCCCTCCCAAAGAGGGTGTTTTCAAACGAGTACTCGATGATTTGAAAGGCGAGGAAGGACGAATGATGAAATATTATCATAAAAGAGGTTTTATTATAAAGTTCCCAATATGGTTAACCTCAAAATCACCGTTCCCTTGGCTCATTAATCGAACTCTCAGAAGAATAAGTCATAATAAAATTGGCAAGAATGTGATTTACTCCGATGCGTATGTAGGATTAGAATTTACTGATATTGAAGATAATGTTTTTATCTACCCAACAACAGCTTTATCCAGTCATGCTGTGAACACGATTTTCGGTAAAATTACGATGTTAGAAATTAAAATTGGTAAAAATAATACTTTGTATCCAGGAATAATAATGGGATGTGGAGCATTAACTACTGAAAACAACGTAATCTATCCAAATACAGTTCTTCATAAGAGTTGGAGAGGGAAACCCGGCAAATTCTACTATCAAGGAAGTCCCGGACGACCAATTGAAGTAAATGAATAACATTAAGAAACACTTTAAACAACTCCTTTATTGTATACTCTGACGTCAGAAACCTTAATATCGACTATTTGAAAGCTTAGTTTCAAGGTACTTATAAAGCCTTTTATTTTATACCTACTGAATTTATATTACACTGAAAGGAGTTTTGAAAAAAAAGTTTATAAACTATAATGTGGGATATTGGTAATAGTAAGATATCCTTATTAATATGGAGTAAAAAAATGGCTGAAGTAATGATATGGGATCCTTTGGAACGATTTTTGGGGGGTATAGCAATTACTTTAGCAGGACTAAGCGCAATTTTGTACATATACAGAAGTAGGGAACACAAAGATAGAAGTGAACGACTCTTAGTTCTTGGTTATGGAATTCTCTGTATAGGTGCTACAGTCTTACTAACTTTTTACTATTTTTTACAATTTTTTTTATCAGGTTCTTTTACACATTACAATTTTTATATTGACAATTCCAATATTGATTTAAATTATCTAATTATAGAGAGGTTAGGCTGGCTATTTTTTTTTATAATTTATTCATTACATGTGTTTGCTCATGAAAAAGTTATTATAAAGCGTACAAAATATAGTTTTACCGTTTTATTAATGGTATTAATAGTCTTGATGAGTATTACCATACCTTATGATATTTTTGACACACTTCAAACTCTGTGCTATGGGTTTTTAGGTTTGATAGTTACGATATTTCTAATTATTATGATAAGGAGGTCAAACATTGAATTAAAAGCGGTTGGAGCTTTCCTTTTAACTGCGCTCGTAATGATTTCATTAAGTATTAGGTTCCTTAGTATATTCTTTAAGGAACTAAATATTATACCATTATTTTTACCTCAGTTATTTATCATTATTGGGTGGATTCTGGTGATAGTCCCAATTTTAGTTAAACCCTCGAGATTAGCGCGAGCGAATTACTACTGGATTGGCAGCGCAATCATTATTTCGGTATTTTTATCGTTTACGTTTATCCTCTATATTTTAGTACGAGACATCACAAAATTGTTTTCATTGACTATTTATGTTATTATTTCAATCTATGCCGTATATGATACTCTTGGCTCAATTAAAGCATTGACTTTAAAGAAATCCTCATCAGAGTTGAAAAAAAATGTAAAAAGTCCATTAGATCCATTTATACGGCCTCAAATAATTACAGAAGAAGAAGTTACTGTTTCTAAAGAAAAAAAAGTTTGTTTAGTGTGTAAAGTGAAATTAGAAAGAGGCATGTATATTTACCCTAATTAT
>Ga0209976_10001717_pt1 | contig 12808 bp, 8 predicted proteins | sample SumtaG_FD_182806 | JGI IMG/M metagenome (GOLD analysis project Ga0209976, IMG submission 182806) | Deep subsurface microbial communities from Indian Ocean to uncover new lineages of life (NeLLi) - Sumatra_00157 metaG (SPAdes) (version 2) | ecosystem: Environmental > Aquatic > Marine > Oceanic >...
CTGGACAAGAAATTCGCCCCGGGTTGGGGCGGTCTGGGACTGACCCAGACGTATCTGAAAGATCTCTCGAACGGGAAAAAATCGGTGGACAAGGCCACCGGCCTAGCCAAAAAAGACCCTGAGGTTTGGGTTTGGCACGGCCGTTACTGGACAGTCAGCCAGGCATCGAAGAAATGGCTGGAAGAAGCGGTAGATGATTTTGAGCGCGCATTAAAGCTCGATCCGGGGAACGAGGCCGCCGAATACTATCTGGGGGAAGCCTACTTCTACGGCCTGAATTTTCAGCAGGCCCAGACCCAGTTTGCCAGAGTGGTGGAGCTGAAGGGTGCCCTGGCGGGAAAAGCCGATGAGAAGTGGGAGCTGACACAGAAGATCGTCCGAGCCAGGCCGGGCACTGAAGCCGGCCGCAAGATCGCCATCAAACCAGAGATTACCCGGGCCGATCTGGCGGTGCTGTTCACTGAGGAACTCAAGCTGGCTGAGATATTCGATCGCCTGGCCGCACCAACCGGGCAAGCGACTTTCCAGTCCCCCGGTGCCACGACTGCCCCCGGACAGGCAACCACACCCCAGGACGTGGCGGGCCACTGGGCCGAGCCCTGGATCATGGAGGCAGTTAAGCTGGGTGTCTTCGAAATGGACCCGGCCGGTAACTTTTCCCCCGGTCAAAGCGTGACCCGCGTGAATTATGCCATGGCCGTCCAGCGTATTCTGGTGGCGGCGACCAGGGATGCCTCCCTCGACACCCGCTATTTCGGGGAGAGTCCCTCCCGTTTCACGGATGTCCCCAGCAGCCACTTTGCCTACAACGCCATGGCCCTATGTGCCGAACGGGGGATCATGAAGGCTGATATGATGACCGGCCGCTTCGATCCGGCCGGCAAAGTGAATGGCGCCGACGCCCTGCTGATTATCAGGGAGATCCAGTCCTCACTGCGGATGACTTTTTAAAGTCCCTGACCTGGAAACAGATGAGGCGGGTTGGCAAAGCGGCAAGGTCTGTTAAATCATCAACTTTATGGAGGCGAAATATGCGGTGTTCTAAGCTGATAGCGACAATTATAGTGCTGATGATCAGTGCCTCAATTACCCGAGCCCAGTGGGCTACGGCCCCGGGCGCGGTTGCCGAAGCAAACGACTTCGGCCTGGTGGACTACTCCAACCGGGAGATTATCGCCATCGGAATCGGTGCTGTACCGCCCAATGCACCCAACGTGGGAGCTGCGCGCGCCAATGCTATCAGGGCCGCCAGGGTAGATGCCCTGCGCAACCTGGTCGAGGCGGTGAAGGCCGTGCGGGTAACGTCCGAAACCACTGTCAGCAATAACATGGTGGAAAATGATATCGTCCGGACTAAGGTTGAAGCCATGGTTCGGGGGGCCCAGCAGGTGGGTGATGTCAAGTATCTGAGCGACGCCTCGGTGGAGTTGACCATGTCCGTACCCATGAGCGGCATTATGGACGTGTTGCTGCCTACCACTGTTACCGCTGCCCCCCCTCCTATGGGTGAGGCCACAGGCGCACTCGCCGGTACGGTCCCCACGGAGACCGTACCGGTGGCCCCGGCCATTGCGGGACAACCCATTACCGGCCTGATCATTGATACCCGGGGATTGGGCATAAAACCATCCATGTCGCCGCAGGTACTCGCCGACGACGGCTCCATCCTGTACGGCCCGGGAAAATATCCTCGCGATTTTGCCGTTACCCAGGGAGTGGTAGGGTATCATAAAGACATAGAGGCCGCCAAGGGTGACGCCAGGGTAGCTGGCAACCCCCTCACCATCAAGGGAACACGCACTTCTGGTACCCTGGGCACCGATGTGATTATTTCCATGGGCGATGCCCAGCAGGCCGCCGGCTTCGATGGATTTGCCGAAGCCATCGGTAATTGCCGGGTGATGTTCATCCTGGACTGATGTCAAAAGCTGGCCAGCACGTTCCGCGGCGTTTATCACCTGGATTTCGGATCTAACGGGTTGGTCTGATAACACAGATCTGCGGGTACCCTGAACATCGCCGGGATCTGAATCATGAACATGAATAGGACAATTTTGTACCGGGTCGTTCCAATCCTTCTCATCGCCTTGCTTGTAAGCGGGCTCTCAGCCCAGGGAAAACAGCTCTTCGGGCGGATTACGTTTCCTCTGGGCACCGTCCAGCTGCAGGTTATTCCGAATCCCGGCTGGAAGAAAGTAGCCCTTAACCAGGAAGTCTTCGTCGGCGATAAGATCAAGACACTGCAGAAGTCCCGCTGCGAAATCACATTGAACGGTGGTGGAAAGTTCCGGATTGGAGAGCAAGCGGAGTTGGAGCTTACCCAGGCTAGTGTGACTCCCCTGAAGAAGGACTTCGGTGCTACGGTGAGCAAGGGGCAGATATGGGTAGCCGCCAAGGCTGCTTTTGGCGAGACCAAGAACGTGGCGGTACGCGCGCCTACGGCCGTGGCGGCCATCCGGGGCACCAAGTACCGGGTCTTGGCCGATACGGCGGAGAGCTCCGTGCTGGTCTACGAAGGCAAGGTGGACGTAATCTGGGCCCAGGCCGTGGAGGAATCCGGCCAGGGGGATGCCGGGCCGGGGGGCGCGATCAAGATCGGATCCCCGCAGGAAGTCGCCCCACCGGAAGAGGTGCCGGGACCGTACGAGGTATCCCTGGAAGATTGGATTACCCTTGTGGAAGGGATGCAGATCAATGTCCGCCGGGACGGGAAGTTCCACATGTTCGAGTTTGACCAGGCGACCGATGCCGAGCTGGAATTCGTTCGCTGGAACAAGGACCTTGACGAGCAGCAGGGCCAGTAATCCTGACGAACCTGGTATAACGGGGTGATTCGCAACACATATGCCGGATAAACTGAAGCGACTGCTAATCGGGTCCGGGCTGGGAGTGCTCTCAGCCCTTTTTATATGGGGCGCAACCTCGGCGAAGTGGTCCTTTCTGAAGGGTGTAGTAGACAACTATGAATTCAGCTCCTATGACAGCCGGTTCCAGGCCAGGACCTCAAACTTCCAGGAGGAGTCCATTGACACCGTCCTGATCGTTGACATCGACCAGCAGAGTATTAACGAGCTGGGCAACTACTTCCGCTGGTACCACGACCGGCACGGGAAGCTTATCGATTATCTCTCTACCGGCGGGGCACGCGCTATCCTCTTCGACATTCTCTTCGATCCCGAACCCGATCCGTACCGGGACACCGCCTTCGTGAATACCACTCACCGGGCGGGAAATGTCTACCACGCCATCGCTCTCTCCCAGGCCGATACCCTGAACTTCCAGTACCCCATGACGGCCCCGCCGGAAGGGGTGCACCTGCACACCTTCAGCCCGGGCGAGGATCTAGAGGATGTGGCCCGCTTCTACTTCGGGGATCCCGCAGCGGCTGATTACCTGCGGTCCATCAACACGGACCTTCTGCCCGCAGACGGCAAAGCCAGAGAGGGCCAGGCAATCCGCATTCCCACCCTGCTGGACGCCGCTTCCAAGACCCTGTCGTTGCCCGCCGATATCGCGGCCCATTTCCCATCAGGTGAACGGTTTGATATCACCCTTATCGACCTGCTGAACGCAAGCCGGGGAATCGGCAGCGCCAACTTCCCCCAGGACCCGGATGGCATTATCCGCCGGAGTCCCACGGCAGTCTATTTCTCCAGCGCCGGCCAGGTCTATCCCAGCCTGACCATAGCCGCTATCATGGATATTCTTGACGTACCCGCAGACGGTCTGGATTATGATTTCAAGCACCGGCGGCTGAGAATGACCAACCGCGCCGGACAGGTAGTGCGAGACATTCCCATCGATCCCGAGGGACGGTTATGGGTGAACTACTATGGCATGCACCGCACCTTCCGCTATATCCCCTACGCCTGGGCCGCGCCGGAGATGCTCCCGGCGGAGTATTTCAAGGACAAGATCATACTGGTGGGTTCGACACTCGCCGGCTTGATGGACCTGCGCAACACACCGATGCAGGAGGCTTTCCCGGGAGTGGAAATTCACGCCAACGTCATCATGAGCATCCTCATGAATGAGTTTGTGCGCCCGGTATCCAAAGTAAATATGTTATTGATCGTGGTCATACTGGGGCTGGTGTTGGGTGCTATTCTCGTATGGTTCAAGGCGTTAACGTCACTGCTGATCACCGCCGCCTTTGTGGGAGGATGGATGCTGTTCGCCTACGTCCGTTTTCTGGGCGGGCTGGAAGTGTTCGAGATGGTCCGGCCCATCATCAGCTTTGGCGGGACATTTCTCAGCGTGAATCTGTATCAATTCCTGGTCCTTGAGAAGGACAAGCGCTTCCTGCGCAAGACTTTCAGCACTTATATTTCTCCCGAGCTCATCGAGCAAATGGTGGAAAGCAAGCTCGAACCCCAGCTGGGGGGAGAGTCGGGCGTGCGGACCGCCTATTTCACCGATATCCAGTCCTTCTCCAGCTTCTCCGAAATACTCACTGCCAAGCAGCTGGTGGCGCTGCTCAACGAGTACCTCACCAGTATGACCGATATCCTGCTGAACGAAGGGGGCACGCTGGACAAGTTCGAGGGCGACGCCATCGTCGGCATCTTCGGCGCTCCGATGCCCATGGAAGACCACGCCCTGCGGGCCCTGCGCACTGCGCTCGGTATGCAGGAAGCCCAGGCCGAACTCCGGCAGAAGTGGGCCTCCGAGGGGGACAAGTGGCCCGAGCTGGTACACAACATGCGCATGCGCATCGGCGTTCACTCAGGGGAGTTCGTTACCGGCAACATGGGCACCACCACCCGCATGAACTACACCATGATGGGTGACGTGGTCAACACCGCCGCCCGATTGGAGGCCTCCGCCAAGCAGTACGGCATTTATATCCAGTGTACTACTGAAGCCTTAAACCTGGCCGGCCCTGAGCTCTTTGAGTGGCGGGAGATCGACAAGGTGCGGGTGATGGGCAAATCAGAAGCGGTGGAGACGGTGGAGATCATGGCCCACAAAGGCCAGCTTGATGGATCGCTGCTGGAAATGCGGGATCAATACCAGGAAGGTATGACCCGGTACCGGCATCAGAAGTGGGACCAGGCTCGGAAAACCTTTGAGGAGACCGAGCGCCTGGAGGAGGTCTTCCCCAAGCGCCCCAACACCCCCAGCCGCGTGTATGTCGAGCGCTGCGACTACTTCAAGGCCAACCCGCCCGGCGACGACTGGGACGGCAGCTGGACCCTTACAGCTAAGTAATCCCTGCCGTCTGCATATATCTCCGCCCGTAGAGCCGGGCTTCCAACAAAATAATCATCCTTACTTCCTTGCAGTGGCTGGAAGTATGAATCCACGCCGCTGTTTGTAACTTCATCCCCCGCTCCTTAGCAGTCTCACATTGGCTTATCCGGTCATGGTATACCGCAGCGTGGAATCAACTGTTACGGGGAAGTCATGATTGTCGGTCCGGCGCTGACCCAAGAAAACCGGGATAAAGATCGGTCGCCCGTGTAAATTCGCCCCCATGCGGCGTACGGCCACGAACCTGCTCGTATTCTACCTGCTCAGCGGCGCCGCTTACGGCAGCGGCGGGCAAATCGAGAACATTACCCTGGACATCCGGGATTCCCGAACAGAAGTGGAAGTCGAAGACGGGCGCTTCTATCGTCTGAGCAGCGCTACTACAACCATTGAGATTGAGGGCCGATGGGTGGGTATCTACCGCTGGATTCTCTCAGCCCGGGACACCAGCAGGGTTTCGGTACGACTTATTAATGAACGCTGGGAGCCGGTTGAAGGTACCGCCCGGTCCCTGCCGGACCGTCCCATCTTGAAGATCCACTCTTCCCAGATATGGGGACGGACGTGGGTAGTGCTCCTGGACCTGTATCCCTGGCGTATCTCGAACGGCCGGGTAGAAGTCCTTAAAGGTGGACGAGTGGAAGTAACGATCCGTCACAGAGCGGAAGATCCCGTTGTTGAATCTGTTGGATTGCCATTTCCGGACTCAAGGATCACCAACAGGATTCTGGTTCAAGCGGGGCCATCTATCGGACCACTCCTGCGGCGGCCCGGGGAGGTTATTCCTGTGGACGGGTCCTGGCTGAAAATACCCATCCGGGAAGACGGGCTGTATCATCTGGCGACCGGCTACCTTGCCGACGCTGGTCTGCCAGCCGAAGACCTGGATCCCACCACCTTGCGCCTGTTTGCTCCGACTTCGCTGGGGCGGCCCCTGCCGGATCAAGTCGGAGCACCGCTTCAAGACAACCTGGTGGAAGTGCCTGTCCATTTCAGGGACGGGGGTGACGGCCAGCTGGACGACGGCGACGATATTCTCTTTTACGCCCAGGGGCCCCGGGGGCTCAAACTGGTGGGCGATGCCCTCACCTTTATACAAAACCCATATACTAATGAGGCTTATGTATGGCTGCATATTCCCGCGGCCACCGGTGGGGCGGGAGCAGAGCGGATGACCCGGGGACCAGCCTTTGTGTCAGCCACCAATGTTGTTACCACCGGGAGAAATCTCTACCACCACGAAGTGGACGTGTTCAATGGCTTTCATTCCGGCCCGGTATGGCACCAGGTGGCCATTAAAAAAGGCGACCCATTTACGATCAGCTTGCCTGCTGCGGGACTGCACAGCGATATGGCGGCTTATCTGAGGGTCCGGCTCCGCGGCGGGAACGAGACGGGACTCCACCAGGTAGCACTTACGCTTAACCAGACCCCTCTACTCACTTCATCAACCTGGACTGCCCACGCAGATATCACGCTGGCACCCGATCCGGGCGTGGTTGCCGGGGCTGTCGAGGCGGGATCGAACGTCATCACCTTGAATAACACTACCACCAATCCCGACCCCCAGGAGGAAGTATGGCTGGACTGGGTGGAGCTGGACTACGGCCTCGACCTGACCGCCGATGAGGAGGCATTGGCCTTCCTGATCAAGCCGCAGGCTGAAGGGGCCAACGTCCAGCTGGCGGGCTTCTCTACCCGGCCGGTAGTAATGGATATCACCAGTCCCGCCTCGCCGGTCCTGTTCCTGGGAGAACAGCTGGTTTACGAAGGCAGCGACTGGCTGTTCACCCCGCAGGACCTGACCGCGACCCGGCGGTACCTGGCCGTTACCGATGAAAAACTGAAGATCCCGGGCTCGCCATCCCTTTACGACAATCTTGATTTCACCACGCTCCGGCACCAGAACCACCAGGCCGACTATATTGTCATCACGGCTGACACCCTGCTTCCGGTCGCCAGGGACCTGGCCGCAATCCACGCCCGCGAGGTGCGTGCCGGACTGCAGCGGGACACCCTGGTAACTACCGTGGACGAGATCTGCGAAGAATTTTCCGGCGGTGTGGCGGACCCCTTCGCCATCCGGGCCTTTCTCAGGTGGGTTTATGAAAACCTGCCAGCACCCGCTGATTCCGTGCTGGTAGTCCTGTTCGGGGATGGGGATTACGACTACCGCAATCTGACCGGCCTCAGCCGCATGCTCGTGCCCACCATCCAGGTGGACGGTTCCTCCGAAATCAGCTCCCGCACGGTTGATGACCGTTTCGTCTATCTGAAAGATATCTTCGTCGAAGAATCCCTTCCCGATATGGGCATCGGCCGCATCGCCGTATCAACCCTGGAGGATGCCGAGGCCGCGGTGGAGGTGGTGCGTACGTATATGGTCAACCCGGAGTCGGGCCCCTGGCGCCAGCGGATTCTCCTGGCCGCCGACGACCCGGTGCGCCCTAATGATAACGAGCAAGATTTTATCATCTGGTCCGACGGGTACGCTCGGATGCTGCCTCCCTACCTGCAGCTGGAAAAGATTTACCTCACCGAATACGCGGCGGTCCGTGACCCTGCCACCAACACGGTGATTAAGCCCGACGCCACCGCCGACCTGATCAGCAGCGTAAACCGGGGGGTTACGCTGATCAACTACGTGGGCCACGGCAGCGCCACCCAATGGGCCCAGGAGCAGCTGTTGGTGATGGATCGCGACCAGGTCCTCCTTTATCCGGGTAAGCGCCTAGCAGTCTGGTTCGCCGGTACCTGTACCTGGGGGCGGTTCGACCAGCTGCAAACCCCCAGCATGAGCGAGGTACTCGCCACCGGCAGCGAACCCGCCGCCATCGCCGTGGTATCCGCGGTGCGCGCCGTTTATGCCCTCGATAACTTTGAGTTCATCAAGCGCCTGATCGCCGAGACCTTTCCTGGCCGGGAGCCTTCCCCGCTGCGCATCGGGCAGATACTTCAAGGGGCCAAAACGGGAAGCGATTCGGATGAGAAGTTCCATCTGTTCGGGGATCCGGCGCTCCTGATTGCCTTCCCCAGGGATTCACTGGCACTTAACGCGGTCACTCCCGACACATTGAAAGTACTGGGTACGGCCAACTATGCCGGCACCACCGCCGGGGGCGCTGTTACCGCCGGCGAATGCCTGGTGACGGTGCTGGATGCTCCCAGCCGGGTCAGGCGCACCTACCAGACAAAGTCCGGGTCGATTGACTCCATTGCATATACTCTGCCGGGCGCTCCCATCTTCCGGGGCGCGGTAACCATCGCCACCGGTTCCTTTCAGGGCCGGTTTATTATCCCCAAGGACATCAGCTACAGCTACAGTGACAGTGCCGCCATAATAGCCTATGCCTGGTCAGACCGGCAAGGTACGCTGTTGGAGCAGATCGGTTACCGCAACGATCTCATCATCCGGGGCACCGACCAGGACATCCAGGATAACACCGGCCCGCTGATCACCCTCTACCGGGAAGATCGTCCCGTGGTTTCGGGAGATGCTCTCCCTGAAGGAGCCCAGGTGGAAGTGGAGTTGAAAGACCCTCTGGGCATCAACCTGACCGGCGAGGTCGGCCACTCAATTCGGATCTGGGTGGACGATGAATCAGCCTCCCAAGTAATGGATGCCCTGTTCAGGTATGACATCGATGAATACACTATCGGCCGCTTTGATTATCAGTTCGAACCGGCGTTGTCCGGGAGCCACCAATTCTCCGTGGAAGCCTGGGACGGAGCCAACAACCGGGCAATCTCTACGCTGACGCTCCATCTGACGCTGGACGAGGATCTGGACGTATCAGACCCGCTCAACTTTCCTAATCCTTTCTCCAAGACCACCACGTTCGTCTATGCCCTTTCCGTCCCGGCCGATGTGACGATTACTATCTATACCCTTAACGGCGTCAAGGTCAGAATCCTGGAAGCTTTTGCCGACCAGGCCGGTTTTCAGCGCCTGCCGTGGGACGGCAGGGATGAGTTCGGCGACCAGATCGCCAACGGCGCATATCTCTACCATTTCCGGGCGGCGACGCTTGACGACCAGGCCGTTACCAGGTGGGGGCGGCTGGCTCGCCTGCGATGAGGTTGATTCTCGCTTCCGTTTCCCCTCGACGCCGGGAATTGCTGGCCCGGCTGGGTGTCCCTTTCGAAACCGTCCGCCCGGAGTATGAGGAACAACACCACCCGGAAGAGGACCCGGAAGCTATCTGCCGCCGACTGGCCCGGGGGAAAGCGAAGCAGGCCGCCCGGCGGTTTCCTGAAGACCTGGTAGTCAGTGCCGACACTATCGTCATCCTGGGCGACCGGGTAATGGGTAAACCTACCAGCCTTGATGAGGCCCGACGTATGCTGCGGGCCCTGTCCGGGCAGACTCACCTGGTCAAGACCGCCGTAGCCCTAGCCTGCCGTGATTTAGAGCACCAATCCGTGTTCGTAGAAACCACCGAGGTTACGTTTCACAGCCTGGAAGAGAACGACATCGAACGCTACCTGTCGCTTGATCCGCCCCTTGACAAAGCGGGGGCCTACGGCATTCAAGACTGGAGCGGGGTATTTGTTCAGCAGGTAGTTGGATGTTATCACAACGTGGTGGGATTTCCCCTGGCACGGTTCTACCGACACCTGAAAGACAACGGCTTATGGCCCCGTCTCCTTACGTGAAAGCACTTGTAACTGGTAGGACATCTGCCGTAAAATTATTCTTATGGAACAGGCCGAAACCTTCTATCACGCGCTTAAGCAACTGCGCGTCGCCCAGGGAATCAGCCTGGAGGATATCTCTGCCAAAACCAAGATAAACATCCGTTTCCTGGAGGCCCTGGAACGGGGCAGTCTGGAAATATTACCCAAGACCTATATGCGCTTGTTTTTGCGAAGCTATTGCAAGGAGATCGGCGCTGATGTGAAGGAAGCTCTCCAGCAGATTGAAGAGCACCTGGGCGGACCCAAAGTTCCCCACGCCGCCTTACTGGAAGAATTCAGTGCCCCGCTCCCAAGCCCAACGAAAAGCGACAGCATCCCGGAAACAGGGGCTCGTGGCCCGGTCAGATTGCGTCGGGATTTGTTTGCCGGGGCGGGCATCTTCCTTTTACTGATCGTAGTAACGTTCTTTGCCCGCCGAGTTTACCAGGAGCCTGCCTCGGTTGAATCCCCCGACGTCATTTCACCAGCCGGTACTATCGAGGAGCTACCGGCCGGTACTACATCTCAGCCCCAGTCGGATGTGAAGCGCTCGGAGGTCCCAACGACCCATATCACCAGCGAAGAACCCCGGTCGGTGACTACCCTGCAGCCAGCGACAAGGATCCAGCCGATAGTGCCTGAGGAATCGGCGGTAGAACTGCCCGATGAGCTCTTCACCCAGGAGCGGATTGTCTCCCACCATATGGAACGGGTCCGCCTGACCCCACCGGTGCGCCTGACCCTTATGGCCCGGGATAATGTGGTCATCCAGCCGTTGACTGATGGTCAACGGGGGCAGGCTTTCAATCTTACCGTGGCAGAGGTCCGTATCTGGACCATTCAAGCGGACCTGGTCATTCGCACTACCGCTATCGAGCTCCTACGGGGTGATCTGAATGGCATTGCCATCAACCTGGGCCAGGCCAGGGGTATCGGATCTCTACGGGTCACCCCCTCAGGCGAGTATGAAGTATCCGCCTACGCCGCTAGCTCTCCCTAAGTCCCGTTGATACCCTGATCATCCTCACGGTGGTGTCCTGGCGACACTGGTGTTCTGCGCCGCGTCGCCAAGCATGGCCCCGAAAGTAAACCGCAGAGTCTTAAAAAGATATTATTTATCTCTGCAATCTCTACGGTGAATACTTATAAGATGTCAACCCGGCTTCGCCTGGGCTACGCCGGATAAACTGCCAACTGCCACTGCTGCTGACCCAGCTCCACTGGCCCGTTTTATATTCTTCATTTTGCATTCATCAATGCCGCCGCTCGTGCTCGATCTTGATGCAGCGGTTCTGCACGGCCAGCAGACCCGCTTCTTCGGCCAGTCGGACAGCCTCGTCGTTTACGATCCCCAACTGCAGCCAGAAGGCTTTGGCCCCTACAGCTATGGCTTCTTCAGCCATCGGCACCGCGTACTCCGTCCGGCGGAAGACGTCCACCACCTCCACCGGCTCGGGGACCTCCTTCAGTGAGGGGTAACACTTCAGCCCCAGGATCTCCTCGTGGGCCGGGTTGACGGGAATGATACGGTAGCCCTGGGCCAGCAGGTAGCGGGCTACCCCGTGGGAGGGGCGCTCCGCTTTGGGGGAGAGGCCCACCACGGCAATGGTGTGCAGGGAGAGGATCCGGTCAACGGTGTCTGATGTATTTATGATTTAACCACAGAGATCGAAGAGAAGGAAAAATCCAGATAAGCTAATGGGATAGAAAAATTGTTCATTGTTCAAATGAAAAAGAATCTCAGCGATCTCAGTGTACTCTGCGGTGTTGGAACATATTCTTCAGCACGTAGCCGGCCAGGTGGGGGTTCTCCTTCAGGCGGCGCAGCGAGTAGTCGTACCACGCCTCGCCGAAGGGGACGTAGATGCGTACCTTATAGCCCGCTGCCAGGAGCGTCTCCAGCTTCCCTTTCATGGGGACACCGTAGAGGGCCTGGAACTCGAAGCGGGAGGGCGGGATGTTCAGCTGGCGGATCAGTTCCTCAGCCTGGGCGATGAGGGGCCGGTCATGGGTGGCTATGGCCACGTAGGCCCCACCCTCAAAGGCTTGCTTCAGCAGGATCAGGAAGTTGTGGTTGATGGCGGCCCGGTCCTGGATGGCGATCTCCGGCGGCTCCCGGTAGATCCCCTTGCACAGCCGGAAGTTTAAAGGAGACGACATAAGGTTGGTCAGGTCGTCTCCGCTGCGGTACAGGTAAGCCTGCAGAACCAGCCCTACTCGGAGGTACTGCTCCAGGCAGGTGCGGTACAGGGCCAGGGTATCGTCGGTGTAGGGCGAGTTTTCCATATCAATGCGGAGGAAGTTATCTGTCTCCCGGGCCGCGGCGAGAATCCGGGACAAGCTCTCCCGGCAGATCTGTCCATCGATGGCCAGCCCCAGGTGGGTGGGTTTAAGGGATATGTTGCTACGCAGGCCGGAATCTGCGATTCGGCAGTACAGATCGACGTAGGCGTCCGCTACCGCCGAGGCCTCTCCCGGGAACTCCACATGTTCCCCCAGGATGTCCAGGGTGGCCTCAAAGCCCTGTTCGTTGAGCCGTTTCACAACTTCCAGGGCCTCTTCCACGGTTTCACCGGCTACGTACCGCCGGGCGATCAGTCCGACCAGTGCCTTAGGCAGGTATGGCAAAGAGGCGACGATGAGTCTGTTAAAGCCTGAAAACGTCATTGAAAAAATTACCGCTGGGACGGGGCATTGTTCAACGGTTATGGACTGGCAGGATATCCCATCGAAAGCGGGCCAATGGAGCCATAAACCTGCTGAATGGCAGCAAAGAGTTCCAGGTCATCAATTAAACGTTTCGGGCGAGATCCTGATGAAAAAGATGGTGCCGGGAGAAACAGGAGCGCTATGGCCGCCGCAGGGACAGCTGGATAGG
>Ga0209976_10001719_pt1 | contig 12791 bp, 13 predicted proteins | sample SumtaG_FD_182806 | JGI IMG/M metagenome (GOLD analysis project Ga0209976, IMG submission 182806) | Deep subsurface microbial communities from Indian Ocean to uncover new lineages of life (NeLLi) - Sumatra_00157 metaG (SPAdes) (version 2) | ecosystem: Environmental > Aquatic > Marine > Oceanic >...
TCCATCTAATTATAGCCTTGCCTATCTTAATGGTGATGTAATCGGCGTCTGCAAAATACGCAAATCTGTCCAATATAAACAGCTGAATATTGTCTCAAAGGATTGCTAGTTTAACAACGCGTCATATGCCGGACAAGCATAATATCAAGCACTTCATATATGACGGTACACTATATGATGGAAGCGCGATGGTGATTCCATCCCCTAGGACGATGACACTGATGTGGGTATCTACGGCAATGAAGGGGAGAATCTGGTCCCTATGCATAAAGATACACCGACGAGACAGCAGTGAACTGAAAATCCATTGCTGTGCCTATTATATCGGCTCTGCAGTCGGTGAAACCAGGATTTTCGCGACTGGCTACATTATATTGCAGACCTGGTATTATTCTCCTCTTGGCCCGCAGGACTCATAATCCGTTGGTTGGGGGTTCGACTCCCTCAGGGCCCACGATCCTGTAGTCCTCCATACTCTGCCGGACTAATTAGGGATAATCAGTTATCCCTATATACCTACAATGATTACTGGCAGTAGGTTGATTCCAAAAGGGAAGCGGAACAACTGCGTAACAACGCGCACGTGCTGGGTGTGCGCAAGAAAGTATAGGGGCCATCCCTAATGACAAAGCCATTTGAGATCTGATCAATGCTGACTTATTTTTTTCAGCGATGGCTAACTTTTTTTCTTGGCTTCCTTCACCTGCTCAGCGATCCAGAGGTAGGTGAGCTTGAGGCCTTCGCTTTTCAACTGTTGGTTGTCTCTTTCTCGAAGGATAATAGTCCGAGACGCTCCAAGATAACCCGCCAAAGAAACAGGGGGTTCCCGATCACATAGCGCTTCCATAGTCTTCGGGGTTCGATAATTAGTCGGGCCAGCCATTCAAATCCGTGATCCGTTATCCAGCGGGGGGCGCGATAGACCCGACCGGTCAGATAGTCAAATAGCGCACCAGCAGGAATAGCCACATTAGCATCAATCTTGTCCCAGTTCTCTTCGAGCCAATATTTACCGGGCCGATAAAGTCGGAATCCATCAGCCTGCGCATGGCCTCGAGACAATCATCGATGTAGAGAAACGAGCGGGTCTGCTTGCCATCACCCCACATTTCGATCTCGCCATCGTCGGGCGTTTCGGCTACCTTCCGGTAGAAGGCCGCCAGCGCCAAGGGAAATAGCCAGGCCCCGCAGCGCCGAGAGGCCAAAGCCGCCTCCCAGATTGCCGCCTTCATCGGTAGCCTCGCGAATAACCTTTGAACTTGAAGTATACTCGGCATCGCTGGTAATGGCCATCCCGACGCTAAGCGCCAGGAAAACTAGGGCTGTCCGCCAAATGCCTTTCCGGCGGCGGAAAAATATCATGAAGACATCCAGCATGTTTGGCTGGTTCTCAACAGGGGATGCCTCCCGTGGTAAGTTGTTATCTGGAGGTGGCGTTTGTATGTGCTCAGTCCGTTCTTCGATTATTCACCAATTTATTATTAACGGGTATCGGTTGTAAGAAAAGTAAATTTATCGCCCAAATGCCCCCGTATCATGCTTTATCCCTCAGGAGTCGATAGAGAAAAAGGGGATTGCCGATGATGTAACGCTTGAAAACTTGCGGACTGCTTCATTGGGTTCCCTTGAAGCTCCTCTCTATTCAGCAGTGATTCGCGTTCAAATATGGAGTATTCTTTGAAGCCCAAACCAAGGACCAGCAAACAATCATTCATCTGCAAGGTTGTTCATGTCCGAAATCTATCTAGGTGCTCCAGATACCACTCATAAGTTGCCACCAAACCACTTGTCAAGGAGGTCTTCGGACACCAGCCCCATTGCTCCTGTCTGGAAACATCCACCAATTTTCGGAGCATACCCACCTGCTTGGACAGGTCGTGGTAAAAACCGCCCTCATAGCCTACAACGGCGGCTATTTCACGGTAGTATTCATTAATGGTGTAATCATTGCCCATTCCCACGTTCATTTGGAGTGGTAAGGTATCAAAGCGGCGCACTGCTTCCAGAATGCAATCAGCCAAATCTCCAGCGAACATGAATTCACGACGGGCATTCCCGTCACCCCAGATATCAATTCTATCTTGTTTAGCCAGTGCTGCCAGATGGAGTTTACGGATCACAGCAGGAATCATGTGGGATGAAGCCTGGTTAAAATTATCCCAGCGGCCGTACTGGTTGCAGGGGATGAGAGTCTTATAAGTATAATTTTTATCTTGACGGTTGATATAGGTACACAGCCGCATAGTTCCGATTTTAGCCAGTGCGTAGCCTTCGTTGGTTGGTTCCAGCTCACCAGTAAGGATAGCTTTTTCCTGCAAGGGATTTTTTCCCTCTCGGGGATAGATACACGAACTTGCCAAGTTCAGGAGCCGGGTCACCCCTGCTTCCCTGGCGGCCAGGACCAGGTTCATCCCCATATCCATATTCTCGGTGAAAAACTGCACGGGCTCTCTTATATTGGCCTGAATACCACCAACCCGTCCGGCAACATGAATCACCATATCGGGCCGGGAATCGTCCAGGTAGGTCATCACGGCAACACGGTCAGTGAGGTCAAGCTGGATCTCGTCGGGGGTGTCCCATTCGTACCCACCGGTGTCAGGGTGAGCCAGGATATTCCGCCCAACCATCCCGGTAGATCCGGTCAGCAGAATACGCATGTCAGTTTCCCGCTAGCGACTGCACAATGTCAGCCAGATACTCCAGCTGAGCGGACAAATCGTAATGGTGGTTTCCCACAAATAGCCCTGCGTCGTGAATATGGTTCGCATTAGTCAGTTCGCAGGCGATGGTGTAGTCCATCCATTTCACCGCCGGATTTCGGGTAAAATTACCAGATACAATGGGGCGGCATTCGATACGGGCGTCGGCTAAAGCCTTCACCAGTTCATTCCGGGAATAGGGGGCATCTGAACGAATCACCAGGGCGAAACCAAACCAGCTGCTCTGCCCCACTTCCTGCTGGATAGCTACATGGGGATGGTCACCAAACAGCTCCTGAAACTTGCGGGCATTATTCCGCCGCTCGGCAATAAACCTTGTCAGTTTAACCAGTTGTTTACAGCCCAGAGCACCACTGAATTCCAGTGGCCTGAGGTTGTACCCAGGCAGTACAAACAGAAACGACTCGTAAAACGGATCTCCTTTCAGATCGGGGTAAACGTGATTGTTCGGTGGCAGGTTGCGGGTCCAGCCATGGGCACGCAAGGCGAGCAGGATATGGTACAGCTCCTCATCTTCGGTGACCACTAGTCCCCCTTCTATTGTGGAAATATGGTGGCTGAAGAACGACGAAAAGGTTCCCATAAGGCCGAAGGTGCCAGCCTGACGTCCATGGAAGGTGGCTCCCATGGACTCACAGTTATCTTCAATCAGAAGGATGTCTCTGTCAGCAATCAGGTCTTTCAGGCGCTCAAAATCGTTTGGATTACCCAGCAAGTTGACGGCAATAAGCAGCCGGGTTTTCTCGGAAATGGCCGCCGCCACCTTTTCCAGGTCCATGTTCAGGGTATCTGCGTCCACATCTACAAATTTGAGTTTTAGGCCGTACTGCGCCAATGGGAAGAATGTGGTAGACCAAGATACCGCCGGCACAATGACCTCATTCCCTCGCTGTAAAGCACCAGATTTTCTGTAGAATAGAGCGGCCACCGCTGCCAGATTGGCCGATGAACCGGAGTTTACCATAATCGCATACCGGCTACCAATAAAGGTGGCGAATTCTTCTTCAAACTGCCCTACATGTTCGCCCATGGTAAACTGGCCAGAGGCGATAACCTCCTGCAAGGAGGTTATCTCTTCGTCATCCCAGGTGACGCTGGTCAAGGGGTAGGACATATCATTCATAGCGAGCCTATTTATTCGTGTCGTCCTTTCCTCATGGTTTCGGTTTTCACCACCTCAAGGTCCGATTCTACCATTTCCTTGACCAATTCCGGCAAAGTGGTCTTATGCTCCCAGCCCAAAACCCGTTTAGCCTTGGAGGAATCTCCTAAGAGCAGGTCAACCTCTGTCGGGCGAAAATACCGTGGATCAATAAGTACTAGAGCGTCACGGGTATCCGCTTCAAAGCCTTGTTCATTGACCCCCTCACCCCGCCATTGGATAGTTCGGCCCACATGGGAGAAAGCCAACTCCAAAAACTCACGAACCGAGTGGGTCTCACCGGTAGCTAATACGTAATCGTCAGGCTCTGGCTGCTGCAAAATGCGCCACATGCCTTCCACAAAGTCGCGTGCGTGCCCCCAGTCCCGTCTTGCATCCAAATTTCCTAAGTATAGCTTGTCCTGTAGACCCAATTCGATGGCTGCTACTGCACGTGTGATTTTCCGAGTGACGAAGGTTTCACCACGGATGGGTGACTCGTGATTGAACAGGATGCCGTTGGAGGCGTGCATATCGTAAGCTTCCCGGTAGTTTATCGTCACCCAGTAGGCGTACAGCTTGGCAGCTGCATACGGGGACCTTGGATAAAATGGGGTGGTCTCCGACTGCGGTGTTTCCTGCACCTTTCCGTACAGCTCGGAGGAGGACGCCTGATAGTACCGGATACTGTCTTTCATCCCTAAAATGCGAATGGCTTCCAGCAGACGCAAGGCACCAAGCGCATCGGTATTGGCGGTGTACTCTGGTGTTTCAAAGCTGACTTTTACATGACTCTGTGCCGCTAGATTGTAAACCTCATCCGGCTGCACTTCCTGCATGATCCGTATGAGATTGGTAGCGTCAGTCATATCGCCGTAGTGCAGGAAAAACTTAGGATGGTCACTATGGAGATCTTCAAACAAATGGTCGATACGGGCAGTATTAAAAGACGATGCCCGTCGCTTGACGCCGTGAACCTCATAGCCTTTTCCTAGAAGCAGTTCGCTTAAATAGGCGCCATCCTGTCCAGTGATCCCTGTAATGAGTGCTTGTTTACTCATTTTCATCCTTTGTTCAAATTTGATTATATCAGAGCCTTTTAAGCCCATGCCGTGAAGATAGTAGCTGTCCTGTAAACTTCCTAATAAACCGTGGATTATGATAGAAATACCTATACCACAGCCGCCTAGGTTCAGTCACCATCCTAAACAGCCATTCCAGCCCTAATTGTTGCATAATGGCTGGGGCTTGAGGTTTATTTCCCGATAGAAAATCAAAGGCCGCTCCGACACCAAGCGTAGGTATAGCCAGCCCGGCTGCCTTGTTTCGGGCCATCCATTTCTCCTGCTTTGGACAACCCAGTCCCACAAACAGTACTTTGGCCCCTGATTTAGCAATATCATCCCTGACCGTTTGCTCTTCATCATCTGACAGGGCCCGGTACGGTGGACTGCAGGCATAAGCTATCTGTAGTTCCTTAAAACGCTGTGGTAAACGTGTGGTCAGCTGCTGTATCACGTATTCGGAACTGCCATAGAGGCCCACCGGTACTTGTTCCCGGGCACAGACTTCCAGGATGTGTTCCATGAGGGCAGGGGCGTATACCCTTTCAGCTTCTTTCAATCCCAGCAGGCGTAGTGCCCAGACAAGAGGCATCCCATCGGCGGTAATCAGATCAGCATCATTAACGGCCTGCCGTAGTTCAGCATCATCGCAGCCCTCCATCACCATATGCACATTGCTGGCACAGACATAGGCTCGTCTGCCAGCCTGCCCCCAATCAAGTACCTGCTTGGTAGCGGTTATATAGGTGGTGGCGTCTACTCGTTGACCAAGGATGCGGCGAAATTCAAAGTTTGTATTAGCCATCAAATACACCCATATAATCATAATTAACACATGTAATATTTAAGTAAATCATTGTTTAAGAACACTCTCAATTAGTATAAAATGGTTTCTGCCTCACTTGAATGGTTTCATTATGACCATAAGTTCTTAATGCAAGAGGAATCATTGCCACAACAAAACCAGTGCCAACGTAGGTAAATGCTGATTCAGCAAACAATCCAACCGCAAATAATCCCAGGGCACTATATTTCACAATATTGCGAAACCTCTCGCGTCTTGGAATCTTGGTCCGTAGCAGCTTCACAGGGTAGTAGAAATATAAGAATAATCCAAAAATACCAAACTGGGATAGCATGGTCCCAAAATAACTCTCTCCATACGCCAGGATAGAAATGTCAGAGAGTCTTTTTGTCGACAGGCCGAAGGCATCTGATGTTGCTATTGAACCAAATCTCCGCGCGAAATTACCGCCGGAGCCTACCCCCCCTCCAAACGTATTATCAAATAAATTTATTACATTAGTATATCCACCTCTAAAATGTAACATCACCGATCCGATTTGCTTTACATAATCTAATCCAGCATAGACTATTCCTGATACAATTAATAGTACTGCGAACCACAATAAATATCTCTTATATGCTGTCAGCCGTTCGAATGAGAGATATAGACCTAGAGCTACTATTGATGCAATCAAGCCTCCTTTCGACATGCTTAATAATACCGCTATGAAAATGATAAGTGCTGCTATATATTTTTTCATAAGAAAGGCATATACTAGGGGAAAAGCCAGCGACTGTCCAAAATTTACTGCATCGCCAATGAGAATTCCGGGCATCCTTCTAATTCTTTCTCCCGTCCACGCAAACAAATCAGAACTATACCAGCTTCTCGGAATTCCATATCCAAAGCCCTTCATGTTTGCCCATTCACGAATACCCAGAGCCTTAAAGAACGTTTCATTCTCATTATAAATGAACAAGCGCTCAAATAATCCCAATAGAATCGCAATAAAAAAAATATTGAACACCCATTTTGAAAGTTTTTCTATATCTATCGAGCCAGCGAAGTAGAACCCGAATATAAGAAAGACGGGAAGGATCAATGCCTGTCTCAATGATACAAAATTGAAATATGGTGAGGCAAAAGCGGATACAACTAAAAGGTAAAGAATCATTCCGAATGGAATAACGAGTTCCTTTTTCATTCTACCAGTCATCAGTATAAGGAGGGTGACCAGAAAGATGACTATGGCTATATAAAATTCCTTGGTTACAAAGATGGCCTGGGCAACGACTGGCATCCGCTTAGCGAAGAACATTGCCAGTATATTCTGAAAGGCAATTATGATGAGAAGTGCGAAAAAGGCGCGGGTATTATAGAATGTCTGCAAATTCCTGACTATCATGGCATTAATGTTTCTCTGACCTTCAGATTTCATACTAATTCGGCCATTAACTTCTCGCCATCACCCTACTACCTGGTCAAACTCAACCCGCTCAAACACCTCCAGTTCCCCACCCCGGGTGGCATTGAGGATGTTAACGCCGTTAGCATCTCCCCATGCCCGGGCATGATGGTAGGCCAGAGTCAGACGGTCAATTGGCGCAGTATTCACAATCTCACCAACTTCCCGGTAGCCCTTGATAAAATGATTTTGTACATCGCCTGCTCGAATGCTACCAACTTTTCTTTTGTCGATTTCACCCTTGTAGTTGTGATCGCATCCCAACAGGTAGATGGGATTCAGCCCCATATGAACGGCCAGCTGCAGGTTCTGGTAGGTTATGCTGTAGCCGCCATAAAATCCTTGTGTGGCATCATCACTGAACATCACGGTTGAATCAGGATGCCGTTTTGGTGCCATGAGCGACTTCCAATAATATGTCCTGCAATCCTGGAACTTTACACCAATATCAATCGGCACGTGCACAATATCAAAATACTCATGGACTTGATCAGCAACCTTTTTCGCAGCCAGCAGATCACCTACAGTATAATAGGTTGGACGCCAGGCTGTTTCGCTAAAGGCCAGATAGATCTTGTTAGATGCAATAGTAATTTCCCTTTGTAACCGATCTAAATCGGACATACGCAGGCTCGGTCCATTGCCTATAACAAATCCTCTGCGCCCCTTATACGAGTCTTTCAATTTTTCCCAGTAGGCCCTGTGCCCACGCGAATAGAGAACCGGGGCAAATCGGCTGAGAATGACCCTCCTGGCAATATTTATTGCTCGAACGGCAGTTGATTTAGGTTGAAATGAATTCACGTTTATTGCTTAAAGCCAAACCTCGATTTCTTAAGTTACAAATGAATTTACCTGCAAGAATGAAATTCCGCAACCCAGGTGCCGCTAGCTGGCCTGAGAGTCACTTTTCCACTGAACCATAAACAGCCTGATCCACGACCCAAATCACCTTTCCGTCTTGAGGTCTGACCAGACTGGCCGGTAAGGTTTCGTCCCCAGCCGTCGCTCGAAGTACTCGCCTTAATATCGGCCGCTTACGCTCCCCTGAGGCGATAAACAGACAGCACCGGGTATGGTTCAGAACCGGCAGCGTCAGGCTTATCCGATGGCAGCTTAAATGTGGTACGAAAGGCGTCACTACCAGGGCTTTTCGCTCTTTCACTGCGTCTGAGCCGGGGAACAGCGAGGCTACGTGTCCATCGGTGCCAATACCGAGCAGCATCAGATCGAATCGCGGCAACTCACCTCCCGACAACCCGAACGCTTCCAATATTATCCGCTGGTAATCTCGTGCCGCTTCCGACGGGTTTGCCGCTTCGCCGGCCAGGCGGTAAATGTGTCGCACAGGCACATGCTGGAGCAGCATTTCCCGGGCCAAGCCGTAGTTGCTGTCGTGGTGATCCGGGGACACGCAACGTTCGTCGGTCCAGAAGGTATGCACCCGGGACCAATCCAACTCATTCCGGAGCCGACGACTCGCCAGCTCCTGGAATACAGGCACAGGCGTAGCACCACCCGACAAGGCCAGCATATAGCGTCCCCGGCTGGCAGTGGCTTCCTGGCCGGCCTCGATTATGACCTCCGCCGCCCTAGCAGCGAGGGCCGCCTTGTCTAAAACAACAATAATCTGCGGCTTATCTTCAACAACCATTTTGCTTGTATCTGGGAGGCCTTCACCTTATTCGGCTGGTGAGATGATGGTGACTTAGGGCTGACGGAAATGCTCGACCGGGAAGGTGCTTTGCCGCGCGGCACAAGCGACGTCACGCGCCCACTTATGGCGATCTGAGTCGTGAAGCTCCACCCAGATCCCGGCGGCGTGTCAGCGAGACCTCCGGTGAGTTAGGCCATACGGGGAGATCAGCCGAAATGGGGAGAGAAATATCGATGATGCGGGAGGGTTGCCTGGTCATGATATCAGTGATTAGGTTGGTTTGGTAAGGCCAAGATCGCAAAGGAGGTTCTCGACAGCAGCCGATTCCATGGAGAGACGGCACTGTTTGGTGTAGGTAGCTACATGGGGCGTCAGCAAGACCTGAGGATAGCGGACCAGCTCTCCGGCATAAGGTTCCTCCCAGAAAACATCGAACCAGACCTTGGCCAACCTGCCTTTCTCCAGAGCTTGCACGAGTGCAGGTTCGTCGACGAGTTCAGCTCGCGCTGCGTTGAGTAAAATGGCGCCGGGCTGTAATCGTTCGAACTCATTTTTGCCGAGGATGGGGTCAACACCGCTGGCATGGAGGGAGATAACCTCTGCTTGGGCCAGGCCGGAAGGCAGATCAACCAACTGGTCGCCATCCTGGAGGGCCGAACCATCGATAAATGGATCGCATACCATAATCTCCGCCCCAAAGGCTTTCAGCAATTGACGAACCCGGCGGCCGATACGGCCATAGCCGATGAGCAGCACTTTCATGCCCTGCAAGCCGAAGCCAATCCGCTTCTTCCACTTACCCTCATGCATATCCGTATTGCTGGGAATGACTTGCCGTATCAAGGCCAGAAGGGCAGTGATGGTCATTTCAGCGACGGCATCTGTAGGCCCTTCCGGTGTGTTGGATACCTTGATCCCCAGTTCCTTCGCCGCATCCATGTCAACATTGGCGATACCGATCCCCACGCGGGCAATCGCCTTCAGACTTTTTGCTGAAGAAAGGACCCTCCTTTTCAGGGGTTCAAGACCGGCAATCAGGCCATCAATTCCATCAAGGTGGGCGATAATCTCATCCTCGCTGAGGCGGCGCCCGTAGGGATTAGGGACAACCGTGACACCATGCACATGCAACTTTTTCAGGGGCGTATCATCATCCTGGGCAAAGGAGGATGTGCTGATGGCGGCACGCAAGACCATGTCTAGGATGAACTCCGGGACCAGTAAGCGATATTATCAACAGCCCGGGAATGCCGCCGCCCTTCGAGGATAGCCTCGATCATGCGGAAATCCTCTTCCGTACTCGCTTTGAGTCCCTTCGGGGGGGCGATGGGAAAGAGCAGCCGTTTCTCACCAAATACGGCGTGGCCTTTCCGATGCATCCTCTCCCTGAATTTATGGGCATCCCAAATGGTTATGGCCCAGTTGCAGATATGCACGGGTGTGTTCTCTTGAGAAGGGGCAAGGGGGGCGTCGGCGTCAGTATTTACGGGTAGGTCTTCATGGAAGCACTGCATATGTGTGGTGGATGAGGTTATCAGGGTATCTACGTCCGCTTCCCCGTAAGCCATGAGGGCTGCTACGATGTCACTGGATTCAATTAAGGGGCAGACCGGGTTGATCATTACCAGTGTATCGGGTTGGAAGCGCTCAATCATATCCAGGTTGAAATCATCGCTGGAAGCCGTGTCGGATGCCAGCTCGGCGGGTCGACGATACACAAGGGCGCCCAGATCTTTACCGAGTGCGGCGATCTCTTCCGAATCGGTATTCACATAGACGCGGGGGAGTTCCGTACAACCAAGCGCTGCTCTAACCGCATAGGCGAGCATTGGCTCACCGGCCATCAAGCGCAGGTTCTTGGATCGCACCCGTTTGCTACTGGCACGAGCCGGGATATGGGCGATTACCTGATCAAACTTATCCATAGTATCATATCTATTTATCGGGATCTTATGAGGCTTCCAGCCATTGTTGAACCTGATCCAGGTAATCGACAAGCTGACTTTCCAGCTCAGGCTTCATGGGGACAAACACCCGCTCAACGGCACCGAGAGACGCAGGGAGTATAAAACAGTATTCACCAGGTCGATTCTTTTTATCGTGTCGGAGGGCATCCAAAAACTGTTCCTTGTCAATGGGGTGCCAGTCATCGGGACTCAAGTTCTGAGTAAGCAGGCTATTCATTCGCTGATAGTCGGGGAGCGATATCCTCTCCATGATCATGGCCATATGATTGGCCATATCTGTACCGAAGGCCACTGCAATGCCGTGCGGGATCTTAAAGTTGCTTGCTGCTTCCAGTGCATGCCCGAAGGTGTGTCCGTAGTTCATGGAAAGCCTGAGGCCCGTGTCAAACTCATCCTGTTGGATGATGCCCGCCTTGATTTCCAAAGCCCGTCGAATAACCTTGGCCATGACCTTGTCCGATGTTCTCACCATTGGGAAATCGGTTTCAATGACCTCCACATTTTCCAGACCTGAGAGCAGATGCACTTTCAATACTTCGCCAAGGCCTGAGCGGATATCGGCATCGGTGAGGGTGGGCAGGTATTGAGACAGGATGTAAATCTGCCGGGGCGGATAGAAGTTGCCTAGCTGGTTTTTCCATTGATCAATATTCAAAGAGCTTTTTCCGCCAATGCAGCTATCTGCCTGGGCCAGCAGAGTGGTTGGAACATAAATCCAGGGAATGCCCCGGTATAGAATTGATGCCGTGAAGGTTGCCAAATCCTGAATAACCCCACCGCCAACAGCAAGGAAGGTTTCGCCGCGCTTAAAATCCATCTCCAGCATGCGCCGGCAATAAGAAAGGCAGATGTCAGCGGTTTTGATGTCTTCATTGACGTCCTGCAGGATGAGCCGGTCAGCGGGGATGAGCGGGGCCAGGTGCGATTCATATAGTTCCCACACTCTTCGGTCAACCAGGGCAGCCCTTGCCGAGCGCAGAGCTTCCAGATAGACAGGATCGTCCATCTGCGTCGGGAATACGTCGTAATCCCCCATTTGCGAACGAATCTGCAACGGTTCAGCCGGCAAGATAGCCTCCATCTACGACCAATACCTGGCCGGTGATGTATGTATTCAAATTGCTAGCCAGGAAGAGGATTGATGGGACAATCTCTTCGGGTTCGGCCAGCCTGCCCAGTGGCACCCGGAGGGCCATCTCGGCCATCCCCTGTTCGCCAAGAACGCGACGCGTCAGATCGGTAGCAATGAAGCCGGGACAGACAGCATTCACTAGGATGCCATCGGTTGCCAGGTCGAGAGCAACGGCTTTGGTCAGGCCGATGAGTCCGGCCTTGGACGCCGAGTAACTGGAACGGCCCGCCCTTGAGCCGATCCCAAAAATCGAGGCAATGTTGACGATCCGGCCATAACCCTTTGCCGCCATCCTGGGAGCCAAACGGGATACAATGGTGGCTGGGGCCTGAAGATTGACCCGCAGAACCTGATCCAGATCCTCCTGCCTAACGTCCCGGATATCGTCGACAATGTTGATGCCCGCGTTGTTGATGCAAATCCCAATGCTTGGGAAATCAGCGATGATACTATCCAACACTGTCGTCCATGTCTCTTCAGCGAGATCGAGCTGGCGATAGTGAATTTCACCCCTGTGGTCGAGGTCTTCCAGCCAGGGAGGAGGTGTCGAACCCGTTCCAGTGATGATGGCCTGACCACCAGCGGCGGACACGGCCTTTGCCACGGCTTTACCGATACCACGGGTGCCTCCTGTGACGAGAACCGTCTGACCTTTAAATGATAGTTGGAGTGTCATGCGCGTTAAGCCTGTCGGATCATCCTGATTATGATACCGTGTATTCCACCCGGCCTATCAGCAGGTCGCACACCGCCAGGAGCCATATCTGGTGGATGGACTCAACCACGTTGTAGGCTTTGCTGTCCAGCCAGAAATTGATATCTCCTCGGGACTTCAGGGGGTTGTCTGGGGCTTGG
>Ga0209976_10001720_pt1 | contig 12785 bp, 8 predicted proteins | sample SumtaG_FD_182806 | JGI IMG/M metagenome (GOLD analysis project Ga0209976, IMG submission 182806) | Deep subsurface microbial communities from Indian Ocean to uncover new lineages of life (NeLLi) - Sumatra_00157 metaG (SPAdes) (version 2) | ecosystem: Environmental > Aquatic > Marine > Oceanic >...
TCCCCCCCTCTCAGAACGCCAGTCGCGACTTGAGGTTTTCCCTCATCCGGCTCCCCGCTGCCGCTCGCAAGAAGGACTCACCAGCACTCCTTGGAAGGAGGTTCAATTTTGTTTCCATTTCTATCCCAATTCTGAGATTGGGAAATGTTTCATTGATCCTCTACGCAACAGCGCATGCCGCCATTCACTTCGCTCCACGTCACAACGGCATTACCCTGCTTTATCACTACTATGGGCATGTCCGACTCCCTGACAAGCATTTCTACCTCCTTGCCTTTTCGGCTTGTTAGCAGATACTTCCTAATGGAAGACCTGTCAGGGTCTCCCAGGTTCCGACGCGCTCCTTTCGATACCGTGCCACTGTCTGTGACCGCCACTCACGGAGGAGTGTAGCGACTCTCGCCTATAACGAATAGCGGCATGCTGCCTTCCAGTCCAACTAAACTGTCGGCCTCCTCGACGACGACAATTTCGGGGCTTGTTATAACCAACATTCACTTGCGTTGCGGCCCGGTAACTCCCAGCCACCGGCTTCATCAGCTTCGTTACCTCCACTGATGCGGTTTAGGTAACTAAATGGCGGCTGCTGGCTAAGCTCTGCCCGTGTGGGACTTGAACCCACTGGATCGCGCCAGCTTTGCCTGGCGCATAATTGGCCTGGCACCAAAATTTCAGGAAAAAATTTCAACCCAGCATGCTGCCCTGAATCCGCCATCAAAAGATGGCGCGGATTCGTTGCGGGGTAAAAAGATTGAAAATCACCATCTCAGAATCCTGGAAAAAGCCATCCTCGCAACGCGGCCACAGCGTGGCACCCTCTTAGAAACCCGCAACCCGCAACAAGTTTTAACTCTTTTCCTCGCAACTCGCAACAGCCACACCGCCCATTCTTAAAAATTTGGTGGCGGAGAAGAAATTGGCCTGTCCCCAAAATTCCCCCAAGCGCTAAAAACGTTCCATACTTTTTTGATAAAAGCAAAGAATGCTTGCCTTGCCAACCTAAACCTGCTCTTATTGCGGCAAGTTTTAATGGAAGAATAGAGTCTGCTCGTTCGACCATACCAGGGATTTGTCCAGGCTGGAAGGGTTAATCCCCCAATGTAGATGCCTGCGACAATGATTGTTTTTGCGTCCGGTAAAGATAGTATCGGGTCTCGTCGTCGAGAATGGTTTAATGCATAGTCTGTAAATTCGGATGCCCCGGCAAATCCCAAAGCATCTATTCCTATGGAACCAGCCAGATTCCTGATTTTTTTTGAGAGCAATTCTTTTTCCATTTTTTTATCACTAACTCCTTTTCATTTTTTTTCAGCATAATCGAACTCACCGGAAAATCTAAGAATACTACATCAGGAAAAAAATTTCAATCCAGCATCTGCTGGACCCATTTTGCACGGCCCGGGAGTTTCCTACCTAAAGCACCGTTCCCGGTTCGTTTATAGTCTTATTCAGGTGGAGGTGGAGGCAGTTCGCTTCCGGAAGTTTCGCCTGGCTCGGCTGCTGTCGGAGCACCAATGTTGCTTTTGTTGCCGTGGACCCGTATTATTACGATTACTATGGCGATAAAACAGACGACATCGATAATTGCACCGATATTTGTCCAGGTTCGAAGCCCTCGATAATTTGGAATCTTTCCCATTTCAACAAAGCTTTTTATCAGGAGAACGATACTTAAATAACTCAGGATCAACATCCAGATCTTGCCCCATTTTTTTCCTTTGCCATAATTAATGGCAATGAATATAAAAAGTCCCAAACCGACAATTGCAAACAGCAATTGGACGTGGACGGGCTGTATCGATTGGACAGTTCTTATTATTATACGGGCGGAGTAAATCTTAAAGCGGTAGCTGCATTTGTTATTGGTGTGCTTCCTAATATCCCGGGATTCTTAAACCGCGTCGGTGCACTCTCCCAAATCCACCCGCGGTTTGAATCCATTTACAGTTATGTCTGGTTTGTAGGCCTTCCCCTTGCCGGTTTAACCTATTATCTATTAATGAACAAAATATCGAAATGAAAGGTAGTTACGAGGCGGAGCTAAGTTATAATTTATTTTTTGCCTGTCCCTTTTTCTACTTTCAGTTATCGTTCGGTCTTGAAAAGAAAAATAGTGCGTGGGAATGGCGTCAGATTGCGTGGGAATGGTGCCAAACCCCGTGGGAATGGTGTCAGATTTGATAGGGATGGGTAAAATCTTGAAAGGAGTGGGTAAATTCTTGAAAGGGATGGTGCCGGGTTTATAATTTTCGTCTGTCCCCATTTTCCATTTTCTAGGTGGATGGGGGGGGATAAGTTAGGGGGAAAAGTGTGATAACTCAAGGAAAAAAACTGGAAGATGAGTGGAGTTTGGGGACAGGCCAATATAAAAAAACACAGGAAGTTTTTTACCAGTGGCCTGGCAGAATAAAAAGTACTGGTCCCCTTCTTACCCTTGGCCAAAACGATTACACTTTTTTTTTAAAACGACCCATTTTGTCCTGAAAAAGCAACGTTTTTTTTAATCTTCTTTGGCATTGAAATTGCCACATCTCTATATAATGAAAATAAAAGTTAAAATGAGTATGTTGTATGCTTAAGGAGGAAAGATGAGGGCTTATTTATTTTTTTTATTGATTTCGGTTTTGATTTTTATTTTCCCCGGATTCTGCCAGGAACATGACAAGATCGTCGAGAAAGTCAGTGTGAACTGGTGGCAGGTACCGATCTTTGCCGTGGATAAAAGCGGAAATGCGGTTGCAGATTTGAAAGAAGAAGATATCGATTTGTGGATGAATAATCAACGGATAAAGGCATTTACTCTTCTTAAACGCTCGTATAGTGTTACCCAACAGGAAGAGAAAGTCCCTGGCCAACCGCCGGTGATAGAAAAAATGGAAGAGCAAGCGCCCAGGAAAAAGAAAGTGCTTTTTCTCTTATTCGATGTAACGCTGTCGGATAAAGTAGCGATTAAACGGTCAAAAAAAATCGCTGAAACGATTCTTATGAATGCAGATAAAAATACCCGCTTTATTATCCTGACCATCGAACCCTTTGTGGGGTTGACCTATATCGGCGAAACCACCAATACCAAAAATAACAAAACCAAATTGGTGCAAATGGTAAAGGACAAGGTTATCGAACGAACCAATATAAGATCGGTTGATCCGGAGCGTTTCATTGTTCAAATAAAAACAAGAACAAAAGGGGGAGACGCATTTACAAAAGAAGAAATGAGAAGTTTTAAAGCTCAGGCCAGTAAAAACCTTCAGAGAAAGTCCTTTAGTTTTTTTAATTCCTTTGAAACCCTCTATTTTTTCATGAGTTCAATGGAAGAGAATAAATTTATATATCTCTTTAGTGAAGGCCCTTCTCTGTCAGTGATAACGAGTATCCCGGGCGGCCGCGTAATGTATAATTATCTTTTAAAAAAAGTCGCCAATTATCTTGGGCGATGTGGTGCGGTCCTGTTTGTCGTCAACCCCATGGGGGTGACCCCACCCATGGACATGACTATACAAAAAATGGGCCTGAATACAGAAAAATATAACCCCTATTCAAAAATTTCAGGAGAAGATTCACTCCGGTACCTGGCCCATGAGAGCGGTGGAAAATACATGGAAGGTGTTAAAGAAGAAATTGCAAAAAAACTTGAAGACATGCACCGGGCTTACTATGAGATTTCCTTTCCCGATATACCCGGGTCTAAAGGCAGCTCACGTAAAATCACTGTCAGATCAAAACGAAAAGACGTCTCCATCCATTCCCTGCGGTCTCTTGAAAGGCGTAAACGCTATAAGGAAATGGAAACCCTGGAGAAAGAGTTGTTGGCGCTGAATTTAATTACCCGGAATCCGTTGATTAAAACCAACATGTCGGTTTACAATGCCAGGATCGATAAAATAAAACGAAGTAAGAAAAAAGTGGTATACAGGATAACTATCCCGGACAGTTATTTATACAAAACCGTGGATTTATACAAATTCTGGATTACCAATGACCGTGAGATGACGGAGGTGGCAAAGGTTGAAAAAGAGTCGCTGAGACCTGGAAAAACCAAAATGAAAATCGAATTTAAAATAAAAAGAAAGGGAAAAGAAAAAGATGAAAGCGATACCTATTTTGTCCTGGTGAGTGGAACGATGAGCCGGGCCCTGGTCAGTGGTATTGCAGGTTACGAAGAGGACCCGGAGATTGCAAAATTGGAAATGCAAAAGGAGAGAAGCGAAAAAATCGTCCAAATCAAACCCGGGGAAATGAAGAGAATATTGGAAGGAGCTGCCGGTTACTGCGAAACATTAAAAAAATCTGCGTTTCACTTTTTTTGTATAGAAAAAATCAGTGAGACAAAGATTCCCCTTACACCTTCTGTAAAACGCGAAACTGCCCTCAGCCTTGCCGTTGCTTTGAGGCGGCCAAGAGCCCGGGATGTCATGTTAAAAAAAGTATATCCAAAAGTCAATCGATATGTATTTACTTACCGGTTAATCAAAAAAGGAACCACGATCAAAGAGGAACGGGAATGGATGTCATCGAAGGATAATAATTCGAAGACAAATGCCAATAATAAGCTGGACAAGGATAACGTCATAAAGCCGACTGCATTTATGACGGAGAAAGCCATTTTTGCACCGCTTACTCTGCTGTTGCGGGAGAGGCAGGATAAGTATCATTTCCGGTTTATCCGGTTCGATAAACGAAAGGGCCGGTCTGCTGCGGTCATTGAAGGGATACCTAAAAAGCGGGAAGAGACCGCCGCGGTTTACGGCAGGATATGGATCGACAGGGAGGATTTTTCAGTATTAAAAATAGAAGCAGACCCCACCTCTATCAGGGGGTATGATAGATTGAAAAAGCATGCAGTGAGTCTCGCCACAAAGCTTGATTTGTCCCTGGAAACAGAGTTTGATGAAATCTTCAATGGGATACGCTTCCCCACCAGGGTTCGTGTCGTGGAAAAATATAAAGGCGGAACCTATATTTCAAGACTTCGGGGTGCGAGAGGGTGGGAAAGAAGTCGGACCGTTTTTACCTATAATGATTATCAATTCTTTGACGTCCAGTTGGAAGTCGCGGTACATTAATATCAAGAACCCAGGTAGATTTGGAAAAAGATTTGGGGACAGGCCAATATAATCAGGCCAATATAATTTTTGCTTCCTCTTCGTTAACATTTTTATTTTTCATTGTAAAACCTCCTTACTTCTTTGATTTACCTTTCTTCCCTGATGGACTGTCTGCTTTTTCCCACATTTTACTCATTTCTGCGCAGCAGTCGGGAATTAAGACCCTGTAGACGGACGTCGGGTTGAAAAAGATACACCTTTCATTCAGAATTTAAAAATTTTTAAATTTTCCTGGTTAACCATTGACTTTTATCCCCAAACTTCCTACAATGTGGTAGTTAGAATTGGCAATTTTTAAATCCAGGTTTATATATGTATGATAACTAACATGAATGATAGGCTGAACGAGTTAGGCCGCGGCGCGGCCAGCCTACATGCGGAGGCTCTGTTGTGCCACGTTCTAACCATTTGTTCACATTGAAACCGTGAAACATGCATAAAAAAAATGAAAATTCCTATGCGATCGAGTTAGAGTTTCAAAATATCCACAGCGATTTTCAAGCTAGAATATGCTGTACGTTTTACCGTAACAAACAAAACGTCCTGTCCTGCGACTTAAAGAGTGCCTATCGGGAATTTCAAAAAGAGCATTAGGTATGCATATTTAACTTAAAATAAAAAAATGGAGGTGCTGTTATGTGCTTTTTTTTCAGTTTAATGCCAGCCACTTTTTGGCTTGTAATCGGCTACTTTGTCCTTTTTTCTTCCAGGAAGGCAGAGGGATTCATTCAAAAGTTTGGTAAAATTTTGGCAACCTGGATTTTTATCGTTGCCCTGTTTATTGTAATTTGTGGTATATACATGACTCTTTCCGGAAACTGCCCGATTGAAAAACTGATGCAAAATATGTAAGTGCCGATTGATAAAATAACATTAAGCGTACTTTAAATTCAAGTACAAGAAAATCGCTGGCTGTGCGCCTACCTGTTTTATGATGCCATTGGCTGCTGCGCTCTTTGCTGTAATGGCCTTGCGGGGTGTCCGTACACGATTGAGTACAGCCCTCGTTGTGTTGATCTGGTGGTAATCACGTTCATCGCCGTGTGTAAGCCGCTGTTGGGCTTCCCCTGGCAAGCGATGTTTTTTTATTGAGGTTATAATAAAGGGACCAGGTAAAAAATCACCCACCGATATCCATCATGCCAATTGGAAGCGAAGAGAATGATGAATGAAGTTCTATTTTGCGGATCAGTGCACTGAGAAAAATGCAGCAGTCTATTGAAATGCGGTTCTATTTCCTTTAAAATATAATTTTATTAGAAAAAATTGCTGAGGCAGGGTATTGAAAAAAAGATTTATAGGTATGTTAGCCTGTATTTTCCTGGTGTTCCAGGGGGTATTTCATTATGCTCTGGACCCTAATAAAAAAATAACCCAATATATGCACGATGTTTGGGGATTGGAACATGGCCTGCCGCAAAACTCAGTATATTCTATTATCCAATCCAGTGACGGTTACCTCTGGATGGGGACGGAAGAAGGCTTGGTCCGCTTTGACGGGGTTCATTTTGAGGTCTACGATAAAACCAAATTGGAACATATGACAAACAATTCGGTCTACGGAGTTCTTGAGGATCGTGAGGGGAATCTATGGATAGGTACCTACGGCGGCGGTTTAATTTGCCTGGATTGGAAAGAAGGGAAATTCACAACCTATACGACAAAAGAAGGTTTGTCCAGTGATATGGTATGGACAATTTACGAAGATCATGAAGGAATCTTGTGGATTATAACAGATAGGTGGGGATTAAACCGCCTGGATGCGAAGAGTGGAAAAATCACTACCTATACGACCCGGCAGGGTTTATCCCAAGACAAGGCCACCTCCATCTGTGGAGATGGTGAAGGGAACCTGTGGATTGGAACAGTCAACGGGCTGAACCGTTTGAGAGATGGGAATTTCACTTTATATACCACCTGGGAGGGTTTGACCGGCAACAGGATAAATTCCCTCTATAATGATAGCGGGGGAAACCTGTGGATTGCGACAGACAGGGGTTTGGACCGCCTGAAGAACGGCAAAATCACCACATATACCAGCAAAAAGGGTTTACCCTATGACGAGATAACCACCTTCTGTGAAGATCGTGAGGGGAACCTGTGGATTGGGACAACCGGGGGGGGCTGATTCGTCTGAAGGATGGGAAATTTACTACACTTACGTCAAAACCAGGTCTATCCGATAACAGCATCTGGTCCATCTATGAAGATCGGGAGGGGAGCTTGTGGATTGGAACCGACAATGGAGGGTTGAACCGGTTGAATGATGGAAAATTCACTTCATATACATCCAAAGAGGGTTTATCCAATGATGTGACATGGTGCATCTATGAAGACCGGCAGGGGGGCCTGTGGATTGGAACAAGCGGTGGCGGGGTGAACCGCCTGGACCCGGAAAATGGAAAATTCACCGTATATACAACGAAAGAAGGTTTATCTCATGAAGAGGTATGGTCGGTCTGTGAAGACCGGAAGGGGAGTATCTGGATTGGAACAGACGGTGGCGGACTGAATCGCCTGGATGCGAAGACCGGGAAATTCACCATCTATACCACCACCACCAAAGAGGGTTTATCCAATGACAGGATATCCTCCATTTATGAAGATAGAGAAGGAAGCCTGTGGATCGGAACATACGGCGGAGGTCTGAATCTTCTGAAGGATGGAAAATTCACTGCCTTTACGAAAAAACAAGGATTATCGGATGACTATGTAATATACCTTTATGAAGACCGGGAAGGGTTGTTGTGGATTGGAACCTACGGTGGAGGCCTGAATTGCCTGGATGCGAAGAGTGGAAAATTTACCACCTACTCCACCGCTTCCGGTTTGTCCAACAGCATTGTAACTTGCATCTATGAGGATCGAGATGGAAGCCTGTGGATTGGAACCTACGGTGGAGGGTTGAACCGTTTTAAAGATGGCAAATTTAGCTCCGTTACATCCAAAGACGGCCTTTTCGATGACATTGTATATGTGATACTGGAAGATGACCGGGAGAATTTCTGGATGAGCTGCAATAAGGGAGTATTCCGGGTAAATAAAAACGAGCTCTACGATTTTTTCGCAGGAAAAAAGAGAACCATTCACTGCGATTCCTATAATGAGTATGATGGTATGAAGAGTAGGGAATGTAAAGGAAGCGTTCAACCGGCCGGATGGAAAAGCCGTGATGGAAAACTCTGGTTTCCCACCAACAAAGGGGTGGTGACGATCGATCCCAACCGTATCAAAATCAACCGTCAGCCTCCGCCGGTGAAGATCGAGGAAATCGTGGTGGACAACAAAAAAATCCAACCGCTTTCCTCTGCAAAGGGGGAGAAACCGATTTTGTCCCCGGGCAGCGAGCGACTGGAAATTCATTATACGGGTTTGAGCCTCCTGGTCCCGGAAAAGGTGCGATTCAAATACAAATTGGAGGGGTATGATAACCGATGGAGCGATATTGTTAAGCGCAGGGTTGCCTATTACACCAAAATTCCGCCGGGGGATTACACCTTCCGGGTAACGGCCTGCAACAATGACGGCATCTGGAATGAAACCGGTGCTTCTCTTTCGTTTTATCTAAAACCCTTTTTTTACCAAACCTGGTGGTTTTACCTGGTGTGCGCTTTGGGAGTGATGATCCTGGCATTGGGCGCTTACCGTTTGCGGGTCCGGCAGTTAAAAGGGCGGGAAGAGGAACTGGAAAAATTGGTGCGCCAACGCACCAAAGAACTGCAAAAGGCCAATGAAATGGCAGAGGCCGCCAGCCGGGCCAAAAGTGATTTCCTGGCCCGTATGAGCCACGAAATCCGCACCCCCATGAACAGCATTATCGGCTTCTCCGGAATGCTCATGGAGACCGATTTAAACGAGGAACAGTCGGATTTTACCAATACCATATGTCGAAGTGGTGATGCGTTAATTGCCATTCTTAACGATATTATCGATATTTCCAAAATAGAAGCAGGGAAATTATCCTTCGAGTTCATTGATTTCGATCCTGAAGTGACGGCCTTCGATGTATGTGGGTTAATTCTTCCCCGGATCGAGGACCGGGAGATCGAGGTGCTCTGCCGCATCCATCAACAGGTGCCGGCCTATGTGAAGCACGATCCCGGACGGTTTCGCCAGGTGTTGGTAAACTTAATGGGAAACGCCGCCAAATTTACCGAAAAGGGAGAAATCGAGCTTTCAATGGAAGTTGAAGAAGAAGGGAAGGACCGGTTGAAACTTCATACCCGGGTTCGGGATACCGGCATCGGCATCCCTGCGGACAAACTGGAAACGATATTTGCCGTGTTCCAACAGGTGGATGATTCAGTCACCAGGAAATTCCAGGGGACCGGTCTTGGCTTAGCCATATGCAAACAAATCGCAAAACAAATGGACGGAGATATCTGGGTAGAGAGTACACCCGGACAGGGAAGCATCTTCCATTTCACCGCCCGGATGGAAAAATCGAAAAAAAAATCCGGGGAAAAACCTTTTATGACACAGCTAGATGGCAAACGAGTTCTTATTGTGGATGATAACATCAATAACCTGGAGATCCTGGAACATATTTTAGCAAGGTACGGAATGAGGGTTGTCAAGTTAACGGAAGGAAAAGACGTGATGGCCACAATCCGGGAAAACCTGGAGAGTAAAACCACCTTTGATCTTTGTATCCTGGATATCATGATGGCAGGTATGAGCGGTTATGAAGTGGCCGGGCAAATCCGTAATCTTGAGCCCCCCCTTTCCAACCTTCCGCTGTTGGCCCTCTCCTCTTCAACCACCAAGCAATCGAGAAAATACCGGGAATCCCTCTTTGACGGTTTTTTACCAAAGCCGGTAAGTAGGCAAAAACTGTTACGAATGATCCAGCGGTTATTGTTACCGGACAAGGAGGGAGCCGGGGGTATAAGCGGTGAAGATAAAGAGAAAAAGGCGGAAATCGTCACCCAGCATTCTCTTATGGAGGAGTTCAAGCATTCGCTGCATATATTATTAGCAGAGGATAATCCCATAAACCGGAAATTGGCTAAGTTCATGTTAACCAAAGCCGGCTACCGGTTGGATATCGCAGCGAACGGTAAGGAAGCGGTTGAGAAATATGTATCTGCCCCGGGTAAATATGACCTTATTTTCATGGATATCCATATGCCGGAGATGGACGGCAAAGAGGCAGCCAAAAAAATCCGGGAGATTGAAAAATCAACCGGCAGTTCGTACATTCCCATCATCGCCCTGACAGCAGAAAGTATGAAGGGGGATCGGGAAAAGTGCCTTGAGGCTGGTATGGATGATCATATTTCAAAGCCCATTCGGCGGGAAGTTGTTTTTGAAATGATAAAAAAATGGGTATTGGCAAAAAATAGATAGTGTCGCGTCACACTTCAAATGGCCTGTCCTCTTCTTTAAAGAGAAAAAAATAAAAAAGGTATTGACAAATAAAAAAAACAATACTATACTGCAATTTAAAAAATGACTCGCAGTCAGAAAATAAAGTAAAGTTAATTAGATAGTATGATAGGTACCCCACGCCGTGGGTCCAGGAGGTAGCAATGGGTATAACGGAGCGAAAAGAAAGAGAGAAAGAACAGCGGCGCAGTGCGATTATAGATGCGGCGGAAAAGGTCTTTTTCTCCAAAGGAATAGAGAACGCCACCATGGATGAGGTGGCGGGAAAAGCTGAGTTCAGCAAAGGTACCCTTTATCTCTATTTTAAAAACAAAAATGAACTGCTTCACGGCATCATCGGCCGGGGCCTTGAAATCCTCCTTACCATGTTTAAAGGCGCAGTGAAAAAGGAAAAAAAAGGGTTCGACAAGATCAAAGCCATTGGACAGTCTTATTATGAATTTTATAAGAAGAAGCCTGACTATTTTGCTGCCATGCTTCACCAGGATACCCACGAAATCGATCCCGAACTGATGGAAAAAAGTCCGAATTATGCCCGGTGCCTGGAACTGGGGAACCGGATTTTCGGTTTAATCCAGGAAGCGGTAACAACCGGGATTGCAGATGGAACCGTTCGCCAGGACCTGGAGCCCGCCAGGCTGTCATTGGTGCTGTGGGGGCATACCTCGGGAATTTTAAACATGGTCAAAACCAAAGTAACGGTGATCAAAGAAATGTTCAATATGGATGAAGAAGAGATCATCGAATATTCCCACCGTTTAATCGAGGATTACCTGGTAGATAAAACCTGGAAAGATGAAAAAATTAAGTAAGGAGTTCATATGAAAATGAAAGGGAGAACAAAGGTATTGTTTTTGATAACACCGGCATTGTTATTGACACAATTTATGTTTGGTTATACTGCCGGGTTTGCTGCTCCCGGGACAATGGCGGGAGTACGGGAACAGGTGCTGGAGCAATACATAGAAATCGGGCTGAAAAGCAATTTAATGTTGAAACAGCAGGAGTTTTCATTGAAAAAAAGCTTGCAGGCTTTAAAAGAAGCCAGGGGAATGTTCTGGCCCTCTATCTCCATTGAAGCGCGGTATTCGCGGGCAGGGGGAGGCAGGGTCATCGAGTTCCCGGTCGGGGACCTGGTCAATCCCATTCATCTCACCCTTAACCAACTGCTGGGGGCCCATGGACTGGTTCCGGGTTTCCCCGGCAACATCCCCAATGAAACCATTCCATTTCTCCGGGAAGAAGAGCATGATACCAAATTGAGGATCGTACAGCCGGTGTTTCAACCGGGCATCTATTACAACCTCAAAATTAAAAAGGACCTGACCGGCATTGAAAAAGCAAAATTAAAGGTCTTTAAACGGCAGTTGGCGACGGATATCAAAACCGCTTATTTCAACTATATGAAAGCCCTTAAAGTAAAGGAGTTGCTGGCAGAGACCCGGGGGCTCCTTGAAGAAAATCTCCGGTTAAGCGAGAGCCTGTTTAAAAATCATAAGGAAACGGAAGAAGTGGTTTTTCGATCGAGAGCCGAGCTGAGTAAACTGGATCAGCAGCAAGCAGAGGCTGAGAAAAATGCCCGCCTGGCGGTTTCTTATTTCAATTTCCTTTTGAACCGGCCGCTGGATACGGAGATAAAGACCGGTAACGGCACCGGTAAACCGGTTTTTAAAGGGTATGAATTGAAAGAACTCATCTCCCGGGCACTTCAGCATCGCAGCGAGTTCCAGCAGGTTCAAGGGGCCATCGATGCCGCCAATCACACCGCCGGCCTGCATAAATCAAGTATCCTGCCCACAGTCACCGCCGTGTTGGATTACGGGTTCCAGGGAGAAACCTACCGCTTTACCGGCAAAGATGATTACTGGATGGGGTCCCTGGTATTGAACTGGAGCCTGTTTCGGGGCGGGCAGGATGCCGCGAAAAAAAACCAGGCTTTGTACCAAAGAAAGCAGTTGGAAACCCAACGGCTGGAATTGGAAAGCAAAATCAGGCTGCAAGTAAAAGAAGCCTATTACAACCTGGAAGTGGCCCGGAAAACCGTTATTGCAACAGGGGATGCTTTAAAAAGCAGCAAAGGGACATTTTTTATCGTCTCCAAAAAATACCGGCAGGGAATGGTACCCCAGATCGAATACATGAAAGCCCGGAACGATTTCACCGCCGCCGGTATAAACAATATTATCGCTAATTACGATTATTATATAAACGAGGCCCGGTTGGAACAGGTTTCGGTCCTTCGGGTCATTCCAACGAGCTAAAAAAGAGGAGATGCCAGGATGAGAAAATTAT
>Ga0209976_10001722_pt1 | contig 12780 bp, 7 predicted proteins | sample SumtaG_FD_182806 | JGI IMG/M metagenome (GOLD analysis project Ga0209976, IMG submission 182806) | Deep subsurface microbial communities from Indian Ocean to uncover new lineages of life (NeLLi) - Sumatra_00157 metaG (SPAdes) (version 2) | ecosystem: Environmental > Aquatic > Marine > Oceanic >...
TCTCTGACAGCCAGGAGGTTTGCTTAGAGGCAGCAATCCTTTAAAGAGTGCGTAACAGCTCACTGGTCAAGAGATTTTGCGCCGACAATTCAACGGGGCTCAAGTACATTACCGAAACCACGGATCCTTGCGCATCGCGCAAGGGTGGTAGGGGAGTGTTCCAATTGCAGTGAAGTTCCTCCGTGAGGATGGGATGGAGCGATTGGAAGCAAGAATGCCGGCATGAGTAGCGAGATCCCGGTGAAAAACCGGGACACCGAAAGTCTAAGGTTTCCTTGGCTATGTTAGTCAACCAAGGGTTAGTCGGTCCTAAGCTGAGGCCGAAAGGCGTAGGCGATGGACATGCCGTTAATATTCGGCAACTATCGTTACTTCGTTTGAACGATGGGGTGACTAAAGAAGAGATATCGGAGCCTCGATAGGTCGAGGTTCAAGCAGTAAGCTAGTATCTGTTGGTAAATCCGCAGGTATGATTTTCCGCTTTATGTGGAGAGTATGCGAGCTGTGATGAAAAGTCAAAGTCTTCGGACGGCGATGATTCCGATTATTTTCTTTACAAGAAAAACCTCTAAGTGAGAAGTTCTGATAACCGTACCGCAATCCGACACAGGTAGACGGGTAGAGAATACCAAGGTGACCGGGTGATCCTTTGTTAAGGAATTCGGCAAATTGACCCCGTAACTTAGGGAGAAGGGGTCCCTGAAGTATGCGCTTGCGCTTAACTTCAGGGCGCAGTGAAATGGTTCAAGCAACTGGTTAACAAAACCACAGGTGCCTGCAAACACGTAAGTGGATGTATAGGTGCTGACGCCTGCCCAATGCCAGAAGATTAAGGGAGAAGGTTATCTCGTGCGTAGCATGAGAGATGCTTTCGACTTAAGTCCTGGTCAATGGCGGCTGTAACTATAACGGTCCTAAGGTAGCGAAATACCTCGGCGCTTAATAGGCGTCCCGCACGAAAGGCGTAATGACTTGGACACTGTCTCAACAAAGAGCCCGGCGAAATTGAAATGGCTGTGAAGATGCGGCCTACCCACACCAGGACAAAAAGACCCCGTGGAGCTTTACTGCAGCTTGACATTGGAGTTAAGTTTCTAATGTAGAGAATAGGAGGGAGACTTTGACTGTCAATCGCTAGGTTGACATGAGTCGTCAGTGTAATACCTCCCTTTAGTATCTTTGCTTCTTACTCATCTTGATTATCTCGGGAGAGGACAGTGTTAGGTGGGCAGTTTGACTGGGAAGGTTCCTTGCTAAAGAGTACCGCAAGGTTCCAAAGGTTCCCTCAGGCTGGATGGAAATCAGCCAATGAGTGTAATGGCAGAAGGGAGCTTTACTGTGAGACTGACAGGTCGAGCAGTTGCGAAAGCAGGGCATAGTGGTCCTTTGATCACTTGTGGAAGTGTCATTGCTTACAGGATAAAAGTTACCCCGGGGATAACAGGCTAGTCTCGCCCGATAGTTCATATTGACGGCGGGGTTCGGCACCTCGATGTCGGCTCGTCGCATCCTGGGGGTGGAGAAGCCCCCAAGGGTTGGGCTGTTCGCCCATTAAAGCGGCACGTGAGCTGGGTTCAGACCGTCGTGAGCCAGGTCGGTCTCTATCCGGTGTGGGCGTTGCAGTCTTGAGGGAAGTGGTCCTTAGTACGAGAGGATCAGGACGAGGTAACCTCTAGTGTACCAGTTGTCTCACCAGAGGCATCGCTGGGTAGCTACGTTGCTATTTGGATAAGCGCTGAAAGCATATTAAGCGCGAAGCCAATCCCAAGATTAAGACTGCTACCATGAAGTAGAGCTTGCTCTTACTTCATGGGTGAGGTTTGTTGTAGATTACAACGTTGATAGACCTCAAGTGTAAGCTCTGTAAAGAGTTCAGCTTAGAGGTACTAATAAACCAAAAGCTTCAAACCTTATTTCAGAATATTGCTGAATTTCCTAAATCTAGGATTATCTTTTAGGTAGTCTTGGATCTAGGAGAACAGAGATTCTACTTTTTCTATCCAGTTTTTAGAGAACTGATAAAAAAGATTTAAACGGTATACAGGGTTTAAATTGATTAAATCGGTTAGGAATAGTCTTCGGGCCATAGGGTGCAATTATCGTATTGATCATTGCCCACCTGCAACGATAAGCGTAGCTTTTCGGGCTGGTAAGATTGATAATTGAGTTTTATGGCCCGGTGATTATAGCGCAGTAGATCTACCTCTTCCCATACCGAACAGAGAAGTAAAATGCTGTAGCGCCGAAAATACTATCCTGGTAACGGGATTGGAAGATAGGTAATTGCCGGGACTATCATTGAAAAATATCAAAGGAGGTTAACATTATTTTATGAGTAAAAAAGAAAAGTTTTCGAAAACAAAAGAACAAATAACTTCATATCTTGACTCGTTAAAATCTCTTCCAAGAACATTCGAGAAAGGTCAAGTGACAAGGGGGAAGGTTGTTAAAGTTCGCGAAGGTGAAGTCCTTGTTAATGTTGATGCGAGAGCAGAAGGAGTCATTAGTGGAAGAGAACTAAGTCTGGATGGGAAACGATCAAAGCTAGAAGAAGGTTCTGGGGTTTTAGTATATGTACTCAATCCAGAGAACGATAAAGGTCAGTTAGAGCTGTCGATTCGGAAAACTGGTGAAGCCCGAAAGTGGGAACGCTTACAAAAAGCCCTTGATGAATCTGAAACTTTGGATGTTGTTGTTACTGAGGCTAATAATGGAGGACTTATCGTAAGTATAGATAAAGATTTTCGTGGTTTCATTCCTACATCTCAATTAGACAATAGCAGAATTTATCCTATTGAAGGATTCGGGGATAAGAAGGAAGCTGCTAGAGAACTACAAACAAAGCTTGCTGGTTTAATCAATGAAAAAATTAAAGCGAAAATTATTGAAATCAATAAGAAAAAGAACAGAATTATTCTTTCGGAAAAATTAGTACATACAGAAGGAGATTTAGAGAAAAGGATGAAGATCCTACAACAAATTAAAGAGGGTGATCTCCTTGAAGGTGAGGTTAGTGGAATTGCTCCCTTCGGTCTCTTTGTTAATGCATCCGGATTGGAAGGACTCGTGCATCTTTCGGAAATATCATGGGATAAAGTAGATAATCCGGCAGACTTCTTCAAGGTTGGTGATAAGGTGAAGGTTCAGATAATCGGAATTGCTGATGAAGGACGTAGGATTGCATATAGCATTAAGCGTTTACAAGATGATCCATGGAAGGAGATTATAAAACGCTATAAGGTAGGTCAATTTGTTAAAGGAGAGGTACAGAAGATTGTTGACTATGGAGCCTTTGTGCGTATTGATGATGAAGTTAACGGTCTTATACACATATCTGAACTTTCAGATGGACTTGTTTCCGACCCTTCAAAATTTGTTGAAGTAGGAAAAGAGTACAAACTAGAAATCATCTCGATATCAAAAAGTGAACGTCATCTGGGATTAAGTCTGAAGAGAATGAGCTCCAAACGTAAAACTCAAAAACAAGCTAAGAAAAAGGAAAAAGAAGTTCCTGAGGAAAGTGCTGAAGAGTTGAGAAGTCTAGATGTATAATGAGTTTTGTGTAAATACCCCAATTAATTTTCATAGTGTAATTTCATTTAATACCTTACGCTCCATTCATTTTTTTGATAGAATAAGGAAATATGAAAAATAATGCTCAAAATTTGGGAAAATTAACAGCAAATGCAAAAGAGGTACTTTCCAATGCTCATGATCTTGCTCTTGATATGGGCAGTAAGGAAGTTCAACTTGAGCATGTATTTATAGTCCTACTCGTATTAAAGAAAGGTTTAGCAGCTAGATTCTTGCGGTCTTTAGGGGTAGATCTGGATAAAACAGTCGTAAGTATTCAAACTCAACTGAAAAAATCTTACTCCCACCCTTCAAAGGAGATTGGAGTATCTGAAGATGTCAAAGAACTTATAAAAATAGCTTTTCTTCTTGCTCATCAGTTTGGCCATGTCTATGTTGGTACTGAGCATTTATTACTTGCATTTCTTAAAAAGAAAAATTTAAAATTTATCAAAGAATTGGAGAAAGCTGGATTAGACTATACTTCAATGAAGGAGAAATTATTTTCATATGCTACTTATGCCCCAGGGGTATTTGTGCAGGATTCAAAAAAGGAAGAGAAGGAGCCAGAAGCCATTAATTACTTTGGGAGAAGTCTCAATCTTCTCGCAAAGGAGGGAAAGCTGATGCCAATTATTGGACGTGATAAGGAAATAGAAAGACTTATTCGTATCCTCTCCCGACATACAAAAAATAATCCAATTCTAGTAGGGGAAGCTGGTGTAGGAAAGACAGCTGTAGTTGAAGGATTGGTACAAAGAATAGTACGAGGAGATGTACCAGAATCAATAAAGGATTTAGAAATCTACCAAATAGATCTTGCATCAATAATTGCAGGAAGTAAAGTAAGGGGTGACGTGGAACAGCGTCTCCTAGTACTTATTTCTGAAGTTTCATCTTCTCCAAATAAAATTTTATTCATAGATGAAATTCATATGATTGTTGGGGCAGGGGCAACTGGTTCAGATAGATCAATGGATGTAGCAAATATACTAAAACCGCGTCTTACCGAAGGTAGTGTTCGGATAATTGGAGCAACTACCCTTGCAGAACATAGAGAATTCTTTGAAGAAGATGCAGCTTTATCTCGTCGTTTTCAGCAAATTCTTGTCGACGAAATTAGTGTAGAAGACGGGATCAAAATTCTCAAAGGTGTAAAAGCTCGATTGGAAGAATTCCATGGTGTAAAAATACTTAATGATGCAATCATGGCAGCCATAAAACTCTCAGATCGGTATATTGCAGATCGTTATTTACCGGATAAAGCTATTGATGTTCTGGATGAAGCTGCATCAGAAAAAAAATTACTAAGAGAAGAGTCTAGTGGAGGCAGCTATTCGCAAATGGTATCTAAACTTCTGACTATAAAGAAAAAGAAAGATAAAGCTGTAGATGCTCAGCTCTATGAAAAAGCACTAGATTATAAAAAACAGGAAGATCAAATGGAGGGATCTATACGTACAGCTTCAAAAATACAGAAATCAAAAATAAAGAATAAAAATAATAAAGTCACAGAAGAGGATATAAAGAAAGTAATTAGCGAATGGACCGGAATTCCTGTAACGACTTTATCTACTGTCGATCTAAAGTTGTTAAGAGGGATTACACGTCGTATAGGAAGAAATGTCGTTGGTCAAATAGACGCAGTAAAACGTGTAACGGCAACTCTTAAGCGCACCAGGCTCGGATTCTCAGATGCTCGTAGACCTCTTGCTAGCTTTTTATTTCTTGGTCCGACTGGAGTTGGAAAAACTGAGATGGGTAAAGTAATAGCACGGGAATTCTTCGGAAATGAGAAATCTCTTATCCAGGTCGATATGAGTGAGTATATGGAGCAGCATAGTGTAGCAAAAATAATAGGTGCTCCTCCTGGATATGTAGGGTATCAAGAGGGCGGGCAGTTGACAGAAAAGGTGAGGAAGCGTCCATATTCGGTGATTCTATTTGACGAAGTTGAGAAGGCTCATCCGGAACTTCTCAGCATACTTCTTCAGATTCTTGAGGAAGGTCAAGTAACAGATAGCAAGGGAAGAAAGGTTAGTTTTCAAAATTCAATTATCATTCTCACGTCGAATATAGGAGCTTCAGATATTGGAAGGGATAAGATCTTGGGATTTCATGTGGTAAACCAAGGAAAGGGAAAGGATAAACTGGATGAAGCTTATTCAAGGATGCGTGAGCGATTGACTGAAGAATTAAAGAAGACGTTGAAACCAGAATTTATCAATAGAATCGACGAAGTGATTATTTTCAGAGCCCTTGACTTGCAGGATGCTGAAAAGATTACAGTGTTACAGATAAATGATTTAAATAAACGGTTACGAGAGAAAAAGATAATCTTGAAAGTAGCTGATAAGGTTGTTGAATTATTGGCAAAAGAGGGTTTCAGTGAGGAATATGGAGCACGAAATATTCGAAGAAAGGTTCAAGAATTATTAGAAAATCCTCTAGCAGATCTTCTTCTTTCCCAGAAGATGAAGTTCCACAAGGTAAAGGTTACACAAAAAGAGGGGAAGTTTCACTTTATCCCAGAATAAAAACTTCTATGAGAGGCGAAAAAGAGATATATGCTTGTGTTGAATGTGGTTATCAAAGTGCTAAGTGGTTTGGAAGATGTCCCCAATGCAGCATGTGGGATACATTGAAAAAAGCTGTTGTCCCAATCAAATCTGAGGATAATAGAAGAGCTAGGAAGAGACAACTTAGTATTACAAATATCAATGATGTAAAAACAACATATAAGAATAGACTATCTACAAAGTCTAGTGAGTTTGATCGTGTGTTAGGAGGTGGAATTGTACGGGGGGAAGTAATACTTATTGGCGGTGAACCTGGGATCGGTAAGACCACACTTCTTTTGCAGCTTCTTCACCGCGTTCACTCTCGAAACAAGAAGTGTCTATATATTAGTGCTGAAGAATCTATAGAACAAATTTCCCTTCATGCAAAAAGACTTGATATTGAAACAAATATGCCTGTTTCATCTGAGAATGATATTGATACAATAATTACTTCACTGGAAAAAGAAAAGCCGGCACTTGTTGTCCTTGATTCCATTCAAACCGTAAAGACGGAAGATATGAGAGGGCTTCCTGGGGGTATCGGCCAAGTAAAAGAATGTACCAGTAGGATGGTCGGCTATGCTAAACGAACGGGTTCCGCAGTAATCCTTGTTGGGCATATTACGAAGGGAGGTGATATTGCTGGACCGAAAGTACTTGAGCATATAGTTGATGCTGTTTTATATATTGAAGGTGATACAACAACACATATTCGTCTGATACGGGGAGTAAAAAATAGATTCGGATCAACAAGAGAAGTGGGAGTTTTCTCATTTAGTAGCAAAGGATTCCGTGATGCAAGTAATCCTTCAGAAGTATTTATCAGATCGGATAAACCTCGAATAGGTGTATGTAAAAGTGCTTTATTTGAGGGAAAACGAGTAATCCTTGTGGAAATACAAGCGTTGAGCTCTAAAAGTGGATTCAGTTTGCCCCAGCGCGTAGTAAGTGGAATAAAAAAGTCAAAGATTCAAATGATCTGTGCACTCCTTTCTAAGTATACGAAGGTACGTTTGGGAGAGATGGATGTCTATGTTAATGTTGCAAATGGAATAAAAGTAGATGATTCATCAATGGATCTTGCTATTTGTATTGCTCTCGCATCTTCTTATCAAAACTATAAAATTTCTCCATCTAAGATAGCTATTGGAGAAGTAAGTTTAACAGGAGAAATTTATGAGACAGCTCATTTACAAGCAAAATTGAATGAGCTTATCCGCCTCGGGTATAACGACATAATTATTCCAAAAAGGTCGCAAAAGATATCAAAGGGGAAAACTCTTTCGTATATTGATTCGGTTAGCTCTCTAGGCACTATTTTCAAATAAAAATACAATTCATTTGGTTCTTGACGTTATGCTATAAAGTAGGTGATATTATTATAGGACTTGACCAACGGGTTGTTATAGGGTATAATTTATTGTACTTTTATAAATATGTTTTTCTGTCATTAATGCCCAGAGTCTGGTTCGCGTACAACTTACTGGACTCTCGGCATTAATGATAGATCTTTTAGGATTGGCCTTTATAGATCGTCTTCGATAGAAGATTTTTTACTAACAAGAATTTTTGTATCGGGGTCGGTTGGGGCAGTGCCGATCCCGTTTTCATTTGACAAAATATCGCCTCTTGTTTATACTCCATAAAGAATGCGAAATCCTCAACGATTTTATTGTTTGAGCTAAACAAAATTTATATCTTCCTTCGTTAATATTACGTTATTAAGATTAATTTATTACTCATATACCCGTGGAAAAGGAATTAACTATTTCTGAGTTAGATACTAAGACGCTTGCTGATCTACGAAAGTTGGCAAAAGAATTTGGACTTAAAAATTATGCAGAATTTAGAAAGGATGAGCTAATCCTTAAAATACTTGAAGAACAGACAAAGAAGGGAGGAAATATTTTTGCTGAAGGGGTACTTGAGATAAAAAATGACGGAAGCCATGGCGTTCTTCGCTCAATGAAGATGCTCCCAGGTGAGAATGATGTATATGTTTCAAGTTCTCAAATAAAGCGATTCAATCTCAGGAAGAGTGATTTCCTCTATGGACAAGCACGTCCACCAAAAAGTGGAGAAAAGTATCTTAGTTTGCTTAGGATTGAAGCGGTTAATGGTTCAGATCCTGAGAAAGCAATATCAAGGGATGCATTTGAGAAATTAACTCCTGTATTTCCCAATAAGCAAATACTGCTTGAAACGAAGAGTGAAATATTATCAACTCGAGTGATCGATATTCTTGCGCCTATTGGACTTGGTCAGCGTGGACTTATTGTATCTCCTCCGAAGGCAGGTAAAACGTGGTTATTGAAAGATATCGCACAAGGGGTGAGGGAGAATCATAAAGATATTCATCTTATGGTAGTTCTTATTGGAGAACGTCCAGAGGAAGTGACAGATATGGAACGGTCGGTAGATGGAGAGGTTGTAGCTGCTAACTTTGATGAACCGCCTGAAAATCACACTTTTGTTGCTGAAATGGCGCTTGAACGTTCGAAACGTCTCGTTGAAGAAGGGGGAGAAGTCATGATCCTTATGGATAGTATAACTCGTCTTGCTCGTGCATACAATATGACTGCACCTCCCTCAGGAAGAACACTTTCGGGGGGATTTGATCCTGTTGCTTTGTATCCTCCAAAACGATTCTTTGGAGCTGCAAGAAATTTTGAGGATAAGGGGAGTCTTACCATTATTGCTACCGCACTTGTTGACACTGGAAGTCGTATGGATGATTTAGTATATGAAGAATTCAAAGGGACTGGAAATATGGAACTTCATCTTGATCGGAAATTATCAGAAAAGCGTATATATCCTTCGATAGATGTACGGAGATCTTGGACCAGAAATGAAGAATTGCTTCTTGGTTCAGATATTCTGAGTCAATCCTGGAGAGTGAGGAGGATGCTCGATGCGATTAACAATGATGATGAAGCTATTGGTGTACTGCTTGATCGAATGAAGAAAACCAAGGATAATAAAGAATTCTTAGCAAAACTTCATGAAGAGATATAGTCTCTAATCTCCCTTTTTTTTGTATATAGTTCTACCAAAACAATCAGAGTTTATAATAAAGATATAATAAAATTCTAATTAGAATGTTTTGGCTCACTACTAGAGATAAATGGGAGGATTGAATATCTATATAGTTCTTGCGAAATCGGATAATTTGTTTTGGATTAGCTATAGCATGTACTATACAATCTTGATATAATTACAGTACATTTATCAGTTTGCTTAAAAAAGAATGGACGATGAAAGCAGTTTACAAGATAATAAAAACACTCTAATCTACTACGTGGTGAAGGATCTATTTTTTTTTCTCCAATCTCTCTTTTTGTACCTTTATCTTCGTTTACGCCAAACTATCTTTTATTCCTGGGCATTAGCTCTTTGCCTTATCTTCATTGGTAGTGAAATAAAACAGGCAGTGGTAAGAAGGATGTTTTGGGGGAGAAGCTCCTTTTATCGCTCTGCTTTTCAATTTAGTGTAGGTTTGATGACTATAATTATGGGAATAAGTGGACTTGCTGGAAGATTGAACCTATTTGCTTCTTCGGATCATGCGGTATTGGCATATCCAACTGAACTTCTTGGAGATGCAGATTACTTAGATGAAAGCGCTTCTATTAAAGCTATTGTTACTAAAACAACATTAAATCGAGGCTTTGATGTTCAAAAGTATATTGTACAAAAGGGTGATTCGTTAGAATCAATTGCAAATAGGTTTGAAATATCATCAGACACCATTCGATGGGCAAATGACATTACAGGAGATTTTTTAAGAATAGGGCAGGAGCTTGAGATTTTACCAATTAATGGTGTAGCACATATTGTAGAATCAGGTGATACAATTTCTTCTATCGCTGAGGAATTTGAGGCTTCTGAGCAAGATATCTATGATATAAACTGGTTGGAAAGTGATATTCTGAAAGTTGGACAAGAGTTGTTAGTTCCAAATGGTAGTCTGCCACAACCAACACCAGTGGTCCAACCGATTGTTGCATCATCTCCAGCTCCTACATATTCTCCTCCTCCTTCAGTTCCGATCGGTTCTACCGTTGGAACAGGAAGTTTTATCCGACCAAGTGGATGTGGAAAGATAACAAACTGGTATTCAGCTTGGCATAGAGGAGTAGATATAGCACAAAGTGGTGGATGTGATATTGTAGCAATTGATGCGGGTGTGGTTACTATGGCTCGTTGGTATGGGTCGGGTGGTCTGCAGGTTATGATTGATCATGGCAATGGTTATATTTCCCTATATGCCCACCACAATTCAATATATGTTAAGGAAGGACAATCTGTTACGAGAGGTCAGCCTATTGGATATATGGGGTGCACCGGGAGGTGTACAGGACAACATTTGCATTTTGGATTAAGTATTAATGGTTTCTGGGGTAATCCAGTTTCCTATATTGCAATATAAAAGTAATAGAATTTTTTTACTGGGCAAACATAAGAGGAGCTTCATTTCCCTGCAGTTAAAACATTTATAAACTGTGTTAGCAGTTGTCTAATTGATTTGCTATACAAGACCAGTTGTTCATTGTCTCGTCATAGAATGTAAGTGGTGATATAATAATAACTTATAACTGATAATTCATAACTCATACTAATCTCTCGAAATTAAGGATAATATCGACTAGAGTACTTGTAATTCTTTTTATTGAATCATTTATAACTGAAGATGGCTAGAATACTACATTCGTACCCGATTGCCAAAGTACAGTGTGGGCTTATAGCTTAGTTGGTAGAGCACCGCAGTCGCATTGCGGAGACGCCGGTTCGATCCCGGCTAAGTCCATATTTACGGCGGGGAGGTTGTTTGTAGAGGTTGTGGGTTCCCGGCTTCTCCCGCTATGCGAGATACGCTGGACAAGCGATTCCCACCGACTCCACGTCGGAACTCTGCTGCAGCTTCCGTCCTTCGATAGACTCAGGACTTCAGCTTGCGCAAGTTTCTCCTTAATCACAAAACTTCCTTTGGTCGTTTTGTGATATTTAGACTAACAGTGATGAATCTTTTTTGATATAATTGAACATTGAAAATTGGGTAAAATGGGGTCTTAGCTCAATTGGCTAGAGCATCTCCATGGCATGGAGAAGGTTACGGGTTCGATTCCCGTAGACTCCACAATTGGCAGGCGGGTTTCCTCCTTCGCTCCTCAAAAATCGGAGCTACGGAGGACAGGCGACTCCCGCCAACTCCACTCCTTTAAAAACATTCTGTATCCATTTACTCCATGACAAAATCATAAGGGCTATTTTTCTCTAGTATATACCCATAGAATAATTCTTGACTATTCCATCTGCTAAGATATAGTTATCACAGAATATTGCACCAAATGATATAAATTCCGTAGGAGTTTCTGAAAGTATAGATCTAGTTATAATCTCAATTTACTTATGAGAGAAGCTAGCAGTGAAAAAACTAAAGTTCTTGGAAGCATAGGGAGATTATCTGAAATTGCACGGTATGTGAGCGTCTGTACAATGGATGAGGCATTGGAAATCATTGATAATGGTATGAGAGAGGATTCAGGTACGTTACATATCATAACTTTGAATACGGAGATGGCAATGGCAATGGCAATGTCTAATAATTCTGTAGCCCTTGAAGCGCTGTATAAAGCAGGGGCAGTAACCGCTGATAGTATTGGGGTCATCTGGGCTTTACGAATGTTTCATCTTAGACAGCTAAGAGGTAATCTTATCATGAGAGTGACAGGGGTAGATCTGGTAACAAAAATATTTCAAAAATATATGAGTGAACCGACAGTAACTTTTTTCCTTCTTGGGGCTGAAGATGCAGTTCGTAATGAAGTTGTTAATGTCTTGGCAAGATCATTTAATATTAAAGAAGAAAGAGTGGGGCATTGTGGGGGTATATATGGACGAGATGATGAAAAAATGATAACAACCATTGAATCTTTTGCTCCGACAGTATTAATATTAGCTGCGAGCACTTTGGTGGGAGAAGTGTGGATTGGTCAAAATATTCCCAGACTAAGTAGTTTTTGCCGGGTTGCGGTCAATACAGGTCAGACGTTAGATGTTATGGCTGGAAAAGTTGTGAGAGCTCCAGAAACATGGCAAAGATTTGGAGTTGAGTGGCTTTGGAGACTGGTCCATGAACCTTGGCGTATCAGAAGACAATCAGTATTACCTTTTTTTGTAGTACAGTTATTAAGAGAGGTTGCATTGTCGAGAATAAAAGAAAGAAGAACAAGATAGTATGATTAATGCTTTTTGTAGCACCCAGCTTAATTTTACGATACAATTTCTGCTATGAATCAAAAAATTTTTCAAAAGACCGTAGGAGATGTAAAAAGAATACTTATAAAAAATAAACTTTCCACTAAAGTTGGGAGTATCAATATTGAGGAATTACTTCGTAATAGGATAGAGCAGCAGGAGAATAATCTTCTTGTGTTTTGTAAGGATGCTAAAGATTATGACTATATACTTAAATATTCTATTACCCATCTAACTGGAAAGAAGCATAGTGGTGTTCGTGCACTTCTTAATGTTAAGAACGAAATAAATTTCTACCAACAAGTTGTAGATGAAAAGAATAATAATGTAATTATTCCAAAACTTCTTGACGCCTCTAGCAGACCTCATCCGTATTTGATACTGGAAA
>Ga0209976_10001725_pt1 | contig 12762 bp, 10 predicted proteins | sample SumtaG_FD_182806 | JGI IMG/M metagenome (GOLD analysis project Ga0209976, IMG submission 182806) | Deep subsurface microbial communities from Indian Ocean to uncover new lineages of life (NeLLi) - Sumatra_00157 metaG (SPAdes) (version 2) | ecosystem: Environmental > Aquatic > Marine > Oceanic >...
ATTTATGAAATTAATTGTTGGTTTAGGCAATCCCGGTGAAAAATACAAAAAAACCAGACATAATCTCGGATTTTTAATGGTGGATTACTTAGCGGCTGGCGACAAGTGGAAAGAAAACAAAAAAGCCAACTGCCTTTATATCAAAAAACAAATAGGTCTTGAGGAAATTGAACTTATCAAACCATTAACTTTTATGAATAACTCTGGCAAAGCGGTTAATTATATACAAAAGAAACATCGTCTAAAGCCCGAAGATATTATTATAATTCACGATGATATTGATTTGCCTTTAGGAGAAATCAAAATCCAAAAAGGCCGTGGTTCAGCCGGTCATAAGGGAGTCCAGTCAATCATTAATCAATTAGGCAGTAAAGATTTTATCAGGATACGGCTTGGTATTAAACCAGTTGAAAATCAAAGCAGTGATACTGAAAAATTTGTCTTGGAAAAATTTACTATTCAAGAAGAAAAAATCGTCCAAGAAATAATAGAAAAAGCCGCTGATTTGGTTACAGCGGCCCTATAAAAAAATCGGAGTTTTATAATCCGAGCGCCTTTTTCCTTCCTTTATCCCAAGGAATGGACGCCCGAGCTGATAGGCGATTGTAAAAAAAATTGCCCACGACCACTAAGAACAAAACCCCTAATCCAATTAGGATTATGGTCAAATTACGTCCTTTCATGTAAGCGACTGGTATACTATAGCCTCCGATCATCCCAACAAAAAATAACAAAATCCAACTTGAAATTCTCTTTTTTTTCTTTTTCATTCTTGCCTCCTTCTTAAATGTTAAAAAACAATTAATCTCCATAGGTCTGCCTAGGAGCGTCAGGGACAATTCTGCAAAAGCAGAACGTCCCTAACATTAGGCCTCACCGAACGTTAGGAGGGATTTGTCCAGATATCAGCCACTCACTAGGCAGACCCATAGAGATTACTCACTATCGCCACTATTATAACAAACCTATGACAATTGTCAAGAATGACCAGAAAAAATACTTTAATGCCTTTAATCTAATTGGCGGCCTCGGGCCGATTGCTTTCAAAAATTTACTGGCTCATTTTGGGTCATTAGAACAGGCCTGGTCAGCTGAAATCAGTCAATTTAGGCAGACCGGCTTGGCTAACTCTGTTATTGAACAAATTAAAAAACAACGTCCCCAGATTAATCCGGACAGAGAAATGGAACGACTAGCCAAAGAGGAAATTGATTTAATTACTATCCTATCTCAAAATTATCCTAAATTACTCAAGGAAATTTACGCGCCGCCAGCCCTTCTTTATATCAGAGGCAAGTTTGAACCAAATGATGAATTCGGGCTGGGCATTGTCGGGACCAGAAAACTTTCTCTGTATGGCCAGCAGATAACTCCTTTAATCACCGCTGACTTGGCGCAGACCGGCTTAACTATTATTAGCGGCTTGGCTAAAGGAATTGACACTTTAGCTCATCAAGCAGCCCTGCAAGTTAATGGCCGAACCATCGCTGTATTGGGTTCCGGCTTGGACAGAGCCAGTATCTATCCCTTTGTCAACCGACGTTTAGCTGAAGAAATTAGCCAAAAAGGAGCGGTTGTCAGTGAGTTTCCTATAGGCGCTCAACCTTTAGCCCAGCATTTTCCTCAACGCAATCGGATTATTTCTGGCTTAAGTTTAGGCGTTTTAATTATTGAAGCAGCTGAAAAAAGCGGCGCCTTAATTACGGCTCGCGATGCTCTGGAACAAAATAGGGATGTTTTCGCTATTCCCGGTCCTATTTTGGCTAAAAATTCTTTAGGACCTAACAATCTAATCAAAATGGGCGCTAAATTAGTGGCTCAAGCCAACGATATTCTTGAGGAGCTTAATTTACCCCACTCCTTTCAGGAAAAGACGTCGGGTTCAACTCCTTTAATTCAAGCAAACCAAAGAGATAAAAAAATTCTTCCTGACAACCAAGAAGAGGTCTTGATTCTCAAACAACTTTCTAATCAGCCAATCCATATTGACAAAATCATTGCTCAAACTAAACTATGTACAGCCATAATTAATTCTACTTTAACACTAATGGAAATTAAGGGAAAAGTGAGAAATTTAGGAGGAAGTAATTACGTGCTAGGATATTAAATTTTCAATTATCAATTTTCAATTATCAATCAATTATCAATTCTTAAATTATTAAATTTTCAAACCATTTTAATTTATTGAAAATTGAAACTTTAGAAATTGATTGAAAATTGGTTATTGAAAATTGAAAATTACTTTATGTATCTTCTCATCGTCGAAAGTCCAACTAAGGCAAAAAGTCTTTCTCAATTCTTAGGCCGCGACTACTCGGTTGAATCTTCCTATGGTCATATCCGTGATTTGCCTAAAAGCGAACTTGGTGTTGATGTTGAACATAACTTTAAACCAAAGTATGTTATTCCTACTAAAGTCCGTAAAACAGTCAAGCAATTAAAAGAAGCAGCCAAAAAAGCAGAGATGATTATTCTGGCTACTGACCAGGACAGAGAAGGAGAAGCTATTGCTTGGCATTTGGCTCAAATTCTAGATCTAAATGGAGCTAAACCCTATCAAAGAATTGTCTTTCATGAAATTACCAAAAGAGCCATTGAACAGGCCTTAAAAAATCCGCAGCGGATTGATATGAAATTAGTTAATGCCCAGCAAGCTCGCCGTATATTAGACCGGCTGGTTGGCTATGAGCTATCGCCTTTTTTATGGAAAAAAGTGGTCAAGGGATTATCAGCCGGTCGGGTTCAATCAGTAACTGTTCGGCTAATTGTTGATAGAGAAAGAGAAATTAAGGCATTTAAACCAGAAGAATATTGGAGTATTGAGGCAAAACTTCAAAAACAAAATCAAAAAGATGAGTTCATTGCCCGGCTGATTAAAAAAGATAAAAAGGCAATTCCAAAATTAGGCATCAAAACTAAACAAGAAGCAGAAAAAATATTAAAGGACTTAGAAGGAGCCACTTATAAAGTTATTGATGTTGTTAGTAAGGAGGTTCAAAGACACCCAGCGCCGCCTTTTACCACCAGCGTCCTGCAGCAAGAAGCAGTTAAAAAATTAGGTTTTTCAGCCAAACAAACAATGCGGCTGGCCCAGCAGCTTTATGAAGGAATAGGATTAGGCAAAGAAGGTTCTCTGGGCTTAATCACCTATCACCGGACTGATTCTTTAAATCTCTCGGTTGATTCCTTAAAAGAGGCTCAAGAATTTATTAAAAACAAATTTGGTCAAAATTATACTTTAACCAGTCCGAGGATTTATAAGACCAAAGCAAAAGGCGCTCAAGAAGCCCATGAGGCAATTCGACCAACACAAGTCAATCGTCAACCAACTGAAATTAAGCAATATTTAGACCAAAGGCAATATAAATTATATGAATTAATTTGGCGTAGGTTTATTGCTTGTCAAATGAAGCCGGCTGTTTTGGATTCAACCAGCGTAGATATTTCAGCCAACGGTTCAACAAGCTCACCATGCGCTTTCCGAGCCACTGGTTCAGTAATTAAATTTGATGGCTTCCTTAAGGTTTACCCAATAAAATTCAAGGAAACTATTTTACCCAGCTTGAGTAAAGACGAGCTATTAGAATTAATTAAGCTCATCTCTGAACAACATTTTACCCAGCCACCTGCTCGCTATAGCGAGGCCTCTTTAATTAAAACATTAGAGGAATACGGTATTGGTCGACCTTCAACTTATGCGCCGATAATCAGCACTATTCAGGAACGAAACTATATTGAAAAGAATGAACAAAGAAAATTTATCCCCACAGAAATTGGCTTCATGGTTAATGATATTTTAATAGAAAACTTCCCTAAAATTGTTTCTCTTGAATTTACCGCTCAAATGGAAAATGATTTAGATAAAATCGCGGCTGGTAAAGAAGAATGGATTTCAGTAATCAGTGACTTTTACCAGCCATTTCATGCCAACCTTCTCCAGAAATATGAGACCGTTGAAAAGAAAAAACTTGAAGAGCCGACTGATAAAAAATGCCCAAAATGCGGTCGTCCGATAATCATTAAATTCGGTCGCTTTGGCAAATTCTACGCTTGTTCCGGCTTTCCTGAATGTAAACATACTGAACCAATAATTGTTTCAACCGGAGTTAAATGCCCTAAATGCGACAAAGGTGAAATTATTGAGAAAAAAACCAAAAAAGGAAAAATATTTTATTCCTGCTCTCAATATCCCAAATGTGATTTTGCTTTATGGGACAAGCCAAACGGAGAAAAATGTCCGAAATGCGGTTCTCTATTAGTCCAGACGAAAAATAATAAAATTAAATGTAGTAATAAAGAGTGTCATTATCAGAAATCCTTCAAGGAAGAAGATAAAAAATAAGCCCCGATTTTTTGTTTTGTTCTTAAAATCGGGGCAAGGATGGTTAGAGAATAAACCTCTTTGTATTTATAATTGACTAATAGCCAATTCCTCAGAGTTGTCGTTACTATTGATAAGTCCTTTTTTGAAGTTTCCTCCCATTTTTCCATCATTCTGCTCCTCCTCCCTTCTGACAGATTTCCGTGGATATCCCTCCACAAATCTCTTTATTCCTTCTTCGGCTGACACGTCCAGAAAACCCATAGTACCTAATACTAATGCCTCCGAGGGCCTTATCCATACCACTATCTTACCCTCTTTATAACCCTTAACTTCCTTTTTTGAAGCTCTACAAGAGATTATCTCCATCATTTTTGCTTTGGGACTGCTTTTATTCCTGATTATGCTGCCTAAGGACTTAACAATATCTAAATGCTTTAATCCTATTAATTCTTCAAACATCTCTCGTATCGCTGTCTCCCTTGCCTCACCATCTAGGTCTGGATCCATGTGACCGGCAGGCAAAGACAAAAGATTGTCTCTATCGACCAGTAAGGCTTCACCGGAATAATTGGTGATAAGGACAGCTATTACCATTTCACCCAAATCAACCGTAACTCTCTTTTCCTTTTTCATAATAAAACCTCCTCTCTGTTTTAAGAAGTTCCATTCTCCTAACCAAATTAAAATTGGGAAAGAACCAATCTTGCCTTAATTATATTCTTTACATCTATTTCGTCAAGTCACTACAATAAAAGCTATGGAAATAAAACAATTCTTAGAAAAATTAAAAAAAATTAATCAGGAACTGGATTTTGACTTAATTGAAAGGGCCTATTTTTTTGCTCAAGAAAATTATCAGGGATTAATTCGGCTTTCGGGACAAACTTATCTTGACCACTGCCTGAATGTTGCCCTGGGCTTAGCTAAGATAAAATTAGATTCATCCAGTATCTCGGCCGCCATCCTTCACGAAACATTGGAAAGAGCTGAAGTAACTAAAGAGCAACTAAAAAAGGAATTTGGTCAGGAAATCACTTTTTTAGTTGAAGGAGTGACCAATGTTGGTAAAATAGAGCATCAAAAAGCAGAACGAGATATGGAAAATTTGCGCAAATTGTTTTTAGCCATGGCTCAAGATATCCGGGTTGTGCTAATTAAATTAGTTAACCGACTTCATGGCTTAAAAACCCTCCACGTATTCCCTCCAAAAAAACAAAAACGGTTAGCCCTGGAAACCTTAGAAATTTATGCTCCTTTAGCTCATCGTTTAGGCATTGGTGAACTTAAAGGTCAATTGGAAGATTTGGCTTTTGCTTATGTTTATCCCCAAGAATATCAAAACCTGATTAAACAAGTTAAGGATAAATATATACAAGGAAAAAGATATCTTCAAAAAATTATCCCCTTGATTAAGAAAACTTTAGCCAGAGAAAAAATTAAAGTAATTGAGGTTCATGCCCGAACCAAACATTACTATAGCTTACATAAAAAACTTAAAAGATATGATATGGATTGGCACAAAATTTATGACTTGGTCGCTCTGCGAATTATTGTGCCGGATATTGAAAGTTGCTACGCTACCTTGGGAATCATTCATAAAAAATGGAGACCGTTGATTGGTCGAATTAAAGATTACATTGCCATTCCAAAAACTAATGGTTATCAATCGCTTCATACAACTCTTTTTTGCCAAGGAGGTAAAATTACTGAATTCCAAATCCGCACCCCGGCCATGCATCAAGAAGCCGAATATGGCATTGCCGCTCATTGGCATTACAGCGAGAAAAAAGGATTAACTGATTATCTTAAAGAAAAAATCTTGGGTCAGAAGCCAAAAAAAGAACTTAAAAAAGAACTACTTTTGGTCAAACAACTTCAAGAATGGCAAAAAGAAAAATTTGATTCAACTAAAGAATTACTTGATTCTTTAAAAATTGATTATTTAAAAGACCGCATTTTTATCTTTACGCCTAAAGGAGATATCATTGATTTACCTGAAGGAGCCACCTCAGTTGACTTTGCCTACCAAATTCACAGCGACATTGGCCATCAATGCAGCGGTGTTAAAATAGATGGCAAATGGAGTTCAATGTCCCAAGCTCTGACAAATGGTCAGGTAGTTGAAATTATTACTCAAAAAAATAAAAAACCAAATAGAGATTGGTTGAAATTCGTTAAGACCAACGAAGCCAGAAACAGAATTAAGGCCTGGTTTAAAAAAAATTAAATTTTTAATAAATGCTTAATCAGCTTATCCAACTCTTTCTGATTAATAAACCCAATGTTTAAATACCCCATGTCGCCTCTTCTAAGGATGCTCACCCGTCTGCCTATGACCCCTTCTAGATCTTTTTCTAATTTTTTAAAAAGGGGATTTTTAGGACCATGACTGTAAGGCTTGTTAGATTGCGCTAATTGTCTTGCCCTATCTTCTGCCTGACGAACACTCAAGTTATTTCTGACAATCGTCTGATAAAGAGTTAGACGAGCCATTGGCTTAGCCATTAAAACAGCCCTGGCATGACCCTCACTAATTTTATTCCCCAAGAGAGCTTGTTGAATCTTTGGAGGTAAATTTAAGAGCCGGATACTATTGCTTATAGTTGTTCGCTGTTTGCCTACCTTTTCAGCAATTTCAGAATGCTTCAAATTAAATTCTTTGTGAAGCTGCTTAAAAGCCCGGGCCTCTTCAATAGGATTAAGGTTTTCCCGCTGCAGATTTTCCACTAAAGCTATCTCTAATTTTTCATCAGCTGAACTATCTCGAATAATCACCGGCACATGAGGCAGACCAGCTATTTGAGCGGCTCGCCATCTCCGTTCACCAGCTACTAATTCATATTCCACCTGCCGACCCCGTTCAGTCGGCTTTTCAATTTTTGTCACAATCAAGGGCTGGAGAATGCCATGTTCTCTAATAGAATTAGCCATTTCTTTTAAGCTTTCTTCGGGTAAGTTTTTACGAGGCTGAAGGGGATTAGGTCTAATCTTATCAACTTCTATATTAAAAATACTTTCCTTTTTCGGCTCTAACCAAGCTGTCCGTTGGGCCCGGCCCTTGATTAAATTAGCCATTTTCGGCTGTTTTTTGGGAATAAGTGATTGAAGGCCTTTGCCGAGTGATTGTTTCATAATGCTTTTTTTCATGAGGGTCGGACCCTCTTAAAAGGGTCCGACCCTAACGATATTAGAGAAATTATTTATCCAAAAGAATAATTTCTTGAGCCAATTGCCGATATGCCTTGGCTCCTTTAGAATGTGGATTATATTGAAGAATTGATTGGCCAAAACTGGGCGCTTCAGCTAATTTAACACAACGAGGAATGACGGCGCTAAAAACATGGTCGGAAAAATTTCTTTCCATCTCTTTACGAACCTGCCGGGAAAGTCGATTACGGCGGTCATACATAGTTAATAAAGCTCCTTTAATCTTTGTCGGACTGGCTAAATTTTCCTGAACCAATTCAATGGTTCTTAAGAGTTGACCGAGCCCCTCTAAGGCGTAGTACTCACACTGAACTGGAATAATTACCTCGTCAGCCGCTACCAAACCATTGATTGTTAAAAGACCTAAACTGGGCGGGCAATCAACTAAAATATAATCATAGTTGGTTCTGATGCGGCGCAGTAATTCATAAAGTTTGAATTCCCGATTGGACTGCGAGACCAATTCCACAGTAGCCCCGGCTAAATCCGGCGCCGAGGGCATAATATCATAACCAAAAAGCCCTGTCTTCCGAATAATCTCTTCAGGCAAAAGACCGCCAATTAAAGAATGGTATAAGTTTAAGGGAGTGGTCTGCGGGTCAAGGCCAACTCCGGAAGTAGCATTTGCCTGCGGGTCAATATCAACCAAAAGAACGTACTTGCCCATAGCGGCTAAGTAAGCGGCTAAATTAATTCCTGTAGTTGTTTTTGCTACCCCGCCTTTTTGATTTACTATTCCCAGAATCTGAGCCATACATTCTTATTATACTCCATTTTCCAATTGACAACAAGTGGATTTTAAGAGAGAATATAATTAGGTTTTAAAGCCGCGGTGCTGGAACTGGTAGACAGTACGGTCTCAAACACCGTTGGACGCAAGTCCGTGAGGGTTCGACTCCCTCCCGCGGCACTTCATGCCAAAAGCTAAACTACCAGATAAAAATTTTAAGTGGACATCAAATCTTGCTTATGTAATTGGGTTAATTACCACAGATGGCTGTCTTTCCAATAATGAACGAAGTATAATAATGAGTTCATCGGATATCCAATTATTAAAAACTTTCAAAGAATGCCTAAATCTATCTAATAAAATATCCAGAACAAAAAATAATGGCTGGGCAAAAAGACCATGTTATAAAGTACAATTTGGTAATGTTCAGCTTTATAGATGGTTTCTGAAAATTGGCTTAACTCCAAGAAAAACTTATACAATTGGTGCTCTTGATGTTCCAGACAAATACTTCAGAGATTTTTTAAGAGGTCATTTAGATGGCGATGGTTCAATTTGGACCTATAAAGATTACTATAACATATCTAAAAATCCAAAATATATTTACAATAGGCTTTGGATTAGATTTATGTCTGCCAGTAAAATTCACATGGAATGGTTGGGCCAAAATATTAATAGATTGCTCTCTATTTATGGACATACATATCAAAGAAAACCATGGAGATCTTATCAAACTACAAGTATGTGGAAATTAAAATTTGCCAAGAAAGAATCTGCTAAGTTAATATCTTGGTTATATTATCACCCAGACGTCCCTTGCTTGAAAAGAAAAAAGCTTCGCGCTCAACGAGCCCTAAAATTAATCGCCAAAGAAAAAAGGCGTAAGTATACAAAGATTAGTTAAACGTAAGTTTTTGAGAGTTCGACTCCCACCCGCGGCACCAGAAAAAATAAATCAACCAGCCAAAGAAAATGCCGATGACTGCGCCGGCTAAAATATCTAAAGGATAATGAATGCCAACGAAAACTCTACTTAAAACAATTAAAAAACTGGCCGCAAAAAATGCTAAGCCAGTTTTTTTATTATGTAAAAAAATAACCGTACCTAAAGCAAAGAAAAAAGCCGCGTGTCCAGAAGGAAAAGAGCCGCTGGCTGAATGTTCTAATAACTGATTAACTTGTTCGGCAACAAAAGGACGCGGACGAAAATAGAGCCAGCGAATTATTTCAACAATAATCAAACGGCTGAAAAGAGCTGCTCCTAAAGACAAAACAATTATTTTAATTATTTGCCGGCATTCTTCTTTCTTAAACAAACAAGACCAAATTAACCAAACAAATAAAAGACAAATTAGAAGATAACCTAAATATTTGGCTAAAAAAATAGCTGAAGCATCTAAACAAATCCATTGACCAGCCCATTGATTCAAAAAATGAAATAAAAAATTGTCCATTGAATTATCGCTGTTGCTCTGTTGGAGTCCTGACGAAAGTCAGGATTCCTGGATTATACGACAACGGTTGCCGTAATACACATCAAGTTTTAAGGAATTTTAATAAGTCCTTTTTACTGGTTGGACCAACTCGCAAAATCTTTGGCCCTTGGCCGGTTAAATCCAGAACAGTTGACGGCTTACTGGCTGGTAATTGACCAGCATCCAAAATTAAATCAGGACGAGGATAGGACTGGCTAAAAATTTCAATAATTTCCCTGGCTGAACTTAAAGGAGGACTGCCGGAAAAATTAGCTGAAGTAGCCGTTATCGGCTCCCCTAAATGAGCCATTAAAGTTTGGACAAACCGACAATCAGGAATTCTTAAGCCAATAGTTCTTTTGCCAGCAGTTAAAACGTCCGGAGCAATTCCTCTTTTTTCTAAAACCACGGTAACCGGGCCTGGCCAAACTGCTTCTAAAATTTTTTCTGTTTTTTTGCTAACAAAAGCTAATTTTTTAGCCATTTCAATATCCCAGACCATCACGGGCACTGGTTTGGTCTCCGGTCTTTTTTTGAGCTTAAAGAGCCGCTCCATGCAATGAATTTTTAAAGCATCAACTCCTAAAGCATAAACCGTATCAGTCGGGTAAACTAAACTACCGTTTCTTTTAATAGTTGTTACTGCTTTTTGGATAATCTCCTGGTTTTTCCAGTCAGTTGATAAATTAACCTTAATAATTTCCATAGTATAAGGGCGCGCCTTAATTATACGACTAAATTAACTAATCGGTTAGGGATATAAATAACTTTCTTTGGTTTTTTATTACCTAACCATTTCTGAACTTTTTCCTGCGACAAAGTTAGTTCTTTAACTTCTTTTTCAGAAATGCCTTTTTTAACTTCTATTTTATCCCTGACCTTGCCATTGATTTGGATAATCAATTGAAATGTCTCTTGTTCAATTAGTTTTTGAGCATAGGTCGGCCATTTTTCTAAAAAGATACTTTTCTTGTGGCCTAAATTATTCCACAACTCTTCCGAAATATGAGGAGCTAAAGGAGCTAATAAACGCAAGAAAATTTCCGCTTGTTTTTTGGTTAAAGTTCGTTGGGTCTCTGTCCAGGCATTAACAAATTTCATAAAAGCAGCCACCGCCGTATTAAATTTCATTGCTTCCAAGTCATCACCTACTTTTTTAATCAATTGATGTAGTTTAGCTAATAATTCTTTATCTGTTTTAGGACCAAATTTTTTCTCATCATTAAACAATTGCCAAACCCGATTAAGAAAACGCCAGCAACCCTGAACTCCTTTAGTGCTCCAATTAATCATCTGGTCAAAAGGACCCATAAACATTTCATAAATCCGTAAAGTATCTGCCCCGTATTGTTTAATCACATCATCTGGTTTAATCACATTATTAAAACTTTTACTCATTTTGCGGCCGTCTTCAGCTAAGACCACTCCGTGAGATTGTCTCCGATAATAAGGTTCAGCTGTAGGCACTACTTTAAGGTCATAAAGAAACTTATGCCAAAAACGAGAGTAAAGTAGATGTAAAGTAGTATGTTCCATACCGCCATTGTAAAGGTCAACTGGCAGCCAGTATTTTAATTTCTTAAAATCAGCCAATTTTTGAGCATTATGCGGGTCAATATATCTTAAAAAATACCATGAAGAACCAGCCCAGTTAGGCATAGTATCTGTCTCTCTTTTGGCTGGACTTTGGCATTTTGGACATTTTATCTCCACCCACTCCTTTATTTTAGCCAAAGGCGATTCCCCGGTCTGGCTTGGTTGATATTTTTCAACATAAGGTAATTCCACTGGCAAATCTTTTTCTGGCACAGCTACAGTTCCGCACTTTGAACAATGAATAATCGGAATAGGTTCGCCCCAATAATGCTGACGGGAAAATATCCAATCACGCAATTTATACTGGACTGTTTGACGGCCATGTCCCTGTTTAATCGTATATTCAGCAATCGCCTTTCTAGCTTCCTTGGTCGGCATTCCGTTAAATTGTTTCGCATTGGTCATTGTCCCTTCTCCAGTATATGCTTCGGTCATGGTTTTAGGATTAAGTGGTTTACCGTTGGCTGGTTTGACAATTGGGATGAAATCCAAATTATATTTCTTAGCAAACTCAAAATCTCTCTGGTCATGAGCAGGAGTACACTTAACTATACCTGAACCATAATCATAAATTGCAAAGCTGGCGATATATAAGGGTACTCTTCGTCCATTTAGATGGTTAATAACATAGCGGCCAATGAAAAATCCGTCCTTACTTTTTTCTACATTCATCGGATCTCTAATTTTTTCTTGAATCGTTTTCTTGCAAAACTCTTTTGCTCTCTTTTCATATTTAGTCCCCTTAACTAATTTCTCAATAATTGGATGTTCTGGGGCAATTACCATAAAAGTAGTTCCCCATGTTGTATGAGGCCAAGTAGTAAAGGTCTTAAGTTTTAAATCCATGCCTTCTACTTGCCAACTTTCCTCTAATCCTTCGCTCCGGCCAATCCAGTTAATTTGTTGAGTTTTGATTTTCTCTACATAATTTACCTTATCCAAATCCTTAATTAAACGGTCAGCGTATTTGGTAATTTTAAGCATCCATTGTTTAATGGTTTTCTTTTCGCTTTGAGCCCCGCAACGTTCGCATTTACCAGCAATCACCTCTTCGTTAGCCAAGCCAATCTTACAACTAGGACACCAGTTAATGGGCATTTCCGCCTGATAAGCCAGACCTTTTTTGAAAAACTGCAGAAAAATCCATTGAGACCATTTATAATATTTAGGGTCAGTGGTATTGATTTCTCTTGACCAATCAAAAGAAAGACCGAGCGCATTCATCTGTTTTTTAAAAACCTTAATATTGTTTTCCGTTACTTTTGCTGGATGAATACCCGTTTTAATGGCATAATTTTCCGTAGGTAAACCAAAAGCGTCCCAGCCCATGGGATAAAGAACATTAAAGCCCTCCATTCTCTTTTTGCGGGCTAAAGCGTCCAAAGCCGTATAACTGCGCACATGACCAACATGCAGACCATCACCAGAAG
>Ga0209976_10001727_pt1 | contig 12749 bp, 12 predicted proteins | sample SumtaG_FD_182806 | JGI IMG/M metagenome (GOLD analysis project Ga0209976, IMG submission 182806) | Deep subsurface microbial communities from Indian Ocean to uncover new lineages of life (NeLLi) - Sumatra_00157 metaG (SPAdes) (version 2) | ecosystem: Environmental > Aquatic > Marine > Oceanic >...
CTTGCCGATTTTTACCTGTATTATGTCCTTTAAAAGGGGATAGTGGGTACAGCCAAGGATCAGGATCTCGATCTGTTTGAGTTTGAGGGGGTGAAGGTACTTCTTTACAATCTTTCTGGTTTCTCCCTTTTTAAGCCAACCTTCCTCCACTAATGGCACCAGGAGCGGGCATGGCTGACCATAGACTTTCATGTCCGGGCGGATGGCCTTGATCTTATCTTCATAGATCCGGCTATTCACAGTGGCCCTGGTTCCGATGACACCGACACGACTCCTTTTAGGGTCTGAAACCGCCATTGTGACGGCAGGTGATATAACATCAAAGATAGGCACATCGAACCGTTCCTTTAGGGCTCCCATGGCTGCGCTGGAGGCCGTGTTACATGCCACGACCAGCATCTGTGCGCCTTTTTGGAGCAGCGTTTCCGCGTCCTCGACGGCATACCGGACAACGGTCTCAGGGCTTTTTGTACCATAAGGGGTGCGTGCCGTGTCCCCGAAATAGATGATATCGTAGTCGGGCAGATGACGCCTTAAGGCCCTGACCACGGTAAGACCACCGATACCTGAATCAAATACTCCGATCAATATAGGGCTCCTTCATTATCATGCTCTGCAAGAACCATACTGACACACTCTGCAAGGTCATCCATATTGCCATTGTCATGGATCCCGGGACACATAGACTTAATAATAGTCCAGTTTGACCGATCTACCAGGATACTTTCAATAAAGGGCCAGATCTTACACATGCGAGGTTTAACTTCGTGGATGGTGCACACCTTGTTCCAAAAGATGCAACAACCAGATTCCGCGGCCTTAATCAGTGGCCGTTTTCCTGACCAATCGCAGTAATCCGCGAGGAAGCGTTCTGGATCTATACCAAGGTGTCTGGAGATGCGCTCGATTTCACGATTACTTACAAAGGCGCCTCCATACCCCTTGCAGCACTCGCCACATTTTTTGCATTCAAAGAAATCCGAAGGCTTTGACACTTCAGACACTCTCCCTTCTTTCCATGGCACGCTTCAGCGTGACCTCATCGAGGTACTTCAGGTCACCCCCCATGGGTACCCCAGTGGCTATTCGTGTTACCCGTACAGGATATTGCTTCAGGATCTGGGCCAGATAAGATGCCGTGGCCTCTCCTTCCACACCTGTGTTTGTGGCAAGGGCCACTTCTTTAATTTCGCCATTCGTAACGCGCTCAATGAGTTCTTTGATCCTCAGGTTCTCCGGGCCGATACCGTTCATCGGCGACAGGGCCCCGTGTAGTACATGATACACCCCCTTAAAGGCACCCGACTTCTCAAGGGCGGCTAAATCGCTGGGCTGTTCAACCACACACACGATGGTATGGTCTCTGTTCTTGTCGAGGCACATCCTGCAAGGGGCTGTTTCAGAGAGACCGAAACATTTCGAGCAAAACCTTATCTTCTCTTTTACCTCAAGAATGCTCGCAGATAGCGCTCTTGCATCCTCATCTGATGAGCGAAAGATGTACAAGGCCAAACGTGCTGCGGTCTTTTCGCCGATGCCGGGAAGCTTTGATAGGTGCTTGATCAGGCGGACAAGGGATCGGGGATAGAACTCCATTGTTAGGTTATACCAGGGATATTGAACCCGCCAGTGAGTTTTGTCATCTCTTCCGAGACCATCTCTTGAGCTTTTTTGAGAACATCGTTGACCGCAGCCACGACCAAGTCTTCAAGCATCTGCGCATCATTCGGGTCGATCACTTCCGGCTCTATTTTGATAGACAACAATTCCTGTTTACCGTTGGCAACGGCCTTCACCATACCGCCGCCTACTGTTGTCTCTACCGTCCTGTCGGCCATCTCTTCTTGTAGTTTAAAGATCTTGGACTGCAGCTTTTGTGCTTGCTTTAACATGTTACCCATGCCCTTTACCATGTTTTACCTCCGTACTTGGTTTGTTAACCGTGAAGTTGGCGTTTTTTCCTGCGGAATTCTTTTTCCATATTCTCAACCGGCTTGAATTCAACTGGTTGCCCTTCGCCCTTCGCCTTATACCTGATTCTTGTTCCGGCTTCTCCGGGTTAGGGAAACCGATCAGCATCTTGACAAAATTGTGCTGTTACAGAATCTTCACATCCACCACCTTCCCCTTAAAGACATCCAGTGCATCCGTCACAAGGGGATGATCCAGGGCCTCCTTCTTCAGACGCCTTTCCCTGTCGCTTTCCTTGTGCCGATCTTTGTGTGAGGCCCCTTTCCTGGATTCAACTATCTTGATTTTCATCTTTCGGTTAAAAAACTGATTACAAACCTTTTCCAATTCGGCCATACTCTTTTTATCCCGAAGCCTGACTGTGTAAAAGGAGTTTCCAGTAACCGTGATTTCTATTGAATCTTTGTCGATCCTTGTCAAAATGGCCTTTTCAAGGTTAGGTACAAGAGTCGGGCACCTTTCTCTGAAGGCGACAATGAGTTGTTGCCAGGTCTGTGCAAGGTTTTCGAATGATACCGGCTGTTGCTCGGATTCAATTGTACGTTCTTGGGTTCGTGGCGTTTCGGGTTGCAGCCCTTGGCGGGCTTCTTTTACCTCGGTACGATAACCCGTGTTTGCTTCTTTAGCAAGATGGTCGAGTTTCTTTATTATTTCATCAAAGGATACAACAGGCTTTAACTGGGCGAGCTTGATAAAGAGCATCTCCATTGCCAGCTTTGGTTGTGGAGAAAGTCTTATTCCCGTCTCTGCCTGCAACAGGGTAGTAAAGACCTGGTTAAGGGACTCTAAAGAGGCCTTTTCAACCTGCTGTTCCATTAATGTAAGTTCTTGTGCAGGCACATCGATCAGGGGGCCGGCGCCATGGCCCATCTTGATAATGATAAGATGCCTGAAGTGCTCTGCTATCTGCATTAAAAGCCGCTTCAGATCGTGGCCGTGGTTGTAGACTTCGTCAAGCAAGTTAAGGGGCTTTACCGCATCGTGTACAAGCAGGGCGGAAGAGAGCTCAAATATCACCTTTCGATCTACCGCACCCAGGATGTCTAATACCTGATCATCAGTGACAGCCCCCTCGGAATAGGTCATGATCTGGTCTAAGAGACTCAGGGCGTCACGCATGCTCCCGTCGGCTTCCCCGGCCAGGAGCCGGAGGCTCTCCTCGCTGATTTCAAAAGAGGTTTTTTGGCAGATATCTTTTAAGTGTTCGAGTATCTTTGCAATGCCTATACGCTTGAAGTCGTACCTCTGGCATCGCGACAAAATCGTGACGGGAATCTTGTGGGCCTCAGTAGTGGCAAAGATAAAAAGGACATGGGCCGGTGGCTCCTCCAGGGTTTTGAGAAGGGCATTGAAAGCTGGAGATGTGAGCATGTGGACCTCGTCGATTATATAGATCTTGTACCGACTGTGACCGGGCATGTATTTTATATTCTCTCGAAGCTCCCGGATCTCGTCGATACCTCTATTGGAGGCACCGTCGATTTCAAATACATCAACCGCGATGCCGTCAGTGATTTCCCTACAGGATGCGCAGGCATTGCACGGGGTGGGGGAGGGACCCTCCTTACAGTTCATCGCCTTGGCAAGAATACGGGCAACCGAGGTCTTGCCGGTACCTCGGGGGCCGGCAAAAAGTAAGGCATGGGCAACCCTGTCGGCTTGAATGGCATTCTTGAGGGTCTGCGTTACATGAGCCTGACCGACGACTTCTTCAAAGGTCTGAGGGCGATATCTTCGTGCTAATACCAGATAGGACATGATGGGAAAGTTCCTTTTACCATTGGCTTTTGGCCAGTTGCAAAATGGAAAGGGCTAAGATTCTCTTGAAAACAGACTCTTCCTTAACGTGATTTAGCAGATGTGAATGCCGTTGCCTTCGGGTTACAAGTTACGGGTTACAGGTTAACGGTGAAATCTAACAACGTTAGATTTCCTGGCGGAGAGAGAGGGATTCGAACCCTCGGTACCGCTTTTGGCAGTACACACGATTTCCAGTCGTGCTCCTTCAACCAGCTCGGACATCTCTCCGGGATTCCGCTAAAGCGGAATACGATGAACCTTTAACGGGCTGTTGCCCAAGCGAAAAGGGATTTGGGCAACAGCCCGTCAACTCTTAATCGGTTTTTCAGTCTGACCGTGGTTGGTGTACAGGTTAAGGGTTGAGAGTTATTGGTAGCACTTTCAACGAAAGTGCTCTGGCGGAGAGGGTGGGATTCGAACCCACGATCCCGTTTTTAACAGGATACCGCTTTTCGAGAGCGGGGCCTTCAACCACTCGGCAACCTCTCCGGGATTCCTCCAAAACGGAATACGCTTATGTAAATGGGTCTGGACCGTATGTCGAATATGGTGCCGTTGACAAAGCTATCAGGCAATATTCAGTGACCTGACCTCAAAAAGAGATCCCCCTTGACGGCCTATATATTTTACGGCTGTTTGGACAACAGTCTATCTTATGTAAACTATTAAATGCTTCCCATAGTATATGCCCTTATTTTGATAATCGTCTAATAACCCTTTTGGGTAGGCCTGTCAATATGAGGGTGCCAACCTAATTTTAGAGCTTGCACAAGTTTTTTCTTTTTAGTACTCATAAAATTTAATCACAAAATGAGACCCTTGCATAACCCCTTTTCACTTCTTTGTATGAACTTTTTGATCCGCCTGGGGCGGACTTGCTCACTAAATAGTGCATTAGCAGCCAAGGGGGATCTCTTTTTGAGTCAGGTCAAATCTCGTCCTGCTTGTTAACGGCAGTGTGACGAACTTCACAAGCCAGGCACACGTCAACGTTGCATACGAGCTTATTAGCCCATTAGTAAGTGGGTCTGGACCGTATGCCGAATATGGTGCCGTTGGGAAGGCTATCAGGCAATATTAAGTGACCTGATCTCAAAAAGAGATCCCCCTTGGCTGCCGACGGATAAAACGGGCCGTTCGCTTCGCCCGGATGGGTGCCCCAAAAGTTCATAATTACCGCTCAAAGAGGTTATGCAAAGGTCTCAAAATTACGCGCTTGGAGATCTCCGAGTGAGGAGGAAGTTTTCCTCGAACGCCTTAATAATATTTATAAAGAGGCCTTTCAAAGGTCTCAAAGCTAACACGATCAGGAGAACGCAGTTATGCCCAGAATCATCCCATTTAGAGGGATTCTTTATAACCCGGAGAAGGTACCTGACTTGAAGGCGGTGATCACACCGCCTTACGATGTTATTTCAGAAACAGAGCAGCAAGAATACTATAAAATGCATCCCCAGAATATTATTCGCCTGGTCCTGGGCAAGATCCACCCGGAGGATGCCGAGTATGATAATCGCTACACACGTGCGGCGAGGTTCTTCCGCAGTTGGCTTGATAAAGGGATGCTGATACAGGACAAAGAGCCTGCCTTCTATGCGACTGAGATCGACTATAGGATGGACGGGGAGGTTCATACCCGGTTTGGTTTCATTGCTCTGGTAGGGCTTGAAAGGTTTGAAAAGGGGACCATACTGCCCCACGAACAGACCTTCTCGGCCACCAAGGCAGACAGGTTTAAACTTATGGAGGCATGCAAGGGAAATTTCTGTCCGATATTTTCGCTATTTTCAGATCCCGGCAATGAGGGCCTTGGATCACTCCGGGCTGCCGTGGAAAGACTTCGGCCGGATCTTGACTTTGAAGATCTCAATGGGCAGCGCCACAGGCTCTGGCGAGTAAGAAGCCAACAGGTCCACAAGGAAATTGGACAAAGGTTGGCTGACCGTCCCCTGTACATTGCCGACGGGCATCATCGATATGAGACCGCTCTCAAGTACCGCGATCTTGTCATGTCGCGGCAACCTGCGTTGGATTCCGGTCATCCCTGCAATTTTGTTATGATGTATCTGTGTAGCATGCACGACGCCGGCCTTGCGATCCGTCCGGCACATCGCGTGCTTTGGGATGTGGATAAGGCGGCTACGGAGACCTTTGTCGATAGGGCCCGTGCCTATTTTGATATTGAAACTCTTGACTTTGATAGTCTGAATCGCAAGCAGATTGAAGGGGAATTTCTGGCCAAGGTAAGGGCGGGTACCAACGGCAGCACCATGGGCGTTGCCTTGCGAGACCGCAAGAGTTTTTATGTCCTTCGGGTTAAAGATGGGGTTATGGATCGCCTTTTTGGTCAAGAGATCCCGGAGCCTCTCAGAAAACTTGATGTCACTATAGTAACCAAGCTTGTTCTTCATGAGGGCCTGGGCCTTGATAGTGCTGCCCTGGATGACGAGCAGCGTGTTCTGTATACGAGCGGGGCCGACGAGGCCCTGAAAGCGGTTTATAGCGGGAAATGCACTATATCCATTATCCTCAACGCCACCAGGCTTGACCAGATACAGGAGGTATCGGATGCAGGCCTTATCATGCCAAGGAAATCGACCTATTTCTATCCCAAAGTAATGACCGGCCTTGTTATCAATAAGATTGATGATTGACCAATGACCCTGCATTTCGGATTTAAAAGAAGGTAAAACCAGTAACCAGCACCCACTGACCACTGAGAATTGAAAAAAATTCCTCAGAAATCAATCGACAATCGACAATCATCAATGGCCGGCAACGAGCAACCAATTATGACAACAACAGACAGCCTGTTTCATGGCCGGCTAAAGATCGTTCAGAAAAAGAAGGGTTATCGATTTTCGATTGATGCGGCAATCCTGGCACATCATGTCCGCTTGAGGGCCACAGACGTCGGCGTTGATCTCGGGACCGGCTGTGGAATAATACCGCTAATACTTTCCTTTCAGACTCCTTCAGCACATATCTACGGGATTGAGATCCAAAAGGATCTGGCAGAATTGGCTTCCAGGAATGTGCTGCTGAACCACATGGAGGAAAATATTACTATTATCCACGGAGATATGAAGGATTTCAAGTCGTACCTGGCACCTGGAACGATCGATGTTGTCTTCAGTAACCCACCGTATCGGAAAGTGCTTTCAGGGCGGGTCAATCCGGAATCAGAGCGGGCCGTGGCGCGGCATGAGATCAAGGCCTGTCTTTCGGACGTGCTTTCTGCGGCTGAAGGCCTGCTGAAGCCCTCTGGTCACTTGGTTATGATTTATCCTGCTGAGCGGGCTATCGACCTTGTCCTGCATATGCGAGCATATAAGCTGGAGCCCAAGCGACTCAGATTCATTCACCCCAATGAACTATCAGAGGCTATACTGATCGTCGCGGAAGGGACAAAATACGGCAATCCAGGATTAAAGGTCGATTCTCCGATTATGATCTATAAACCGGACGGAGGAGGATATACGGATGAAGTCAAACAGATCACTTCCCATTAACCGTCCCGATCTTAAACCGTATATCCTTGACCAGCTCTTTTCCAAGGGCCTGGTTAAGTTTTTCAATCAGTTCAGGCTTTAAGAATTGAAGCTGCTGCATCCACGGGGCGCTTGAGACATTAACCAGGAGCAATTTCCCTTTAATGGCTTCCGGCTTGGTGTTTTCAGCAATTTCCGGCCCTACCACGTCCTTCCACTGCTGCCATAGCCTAAAGGCGTCCAAATCAACATCAATTCTTGTGGCTTTTATAGCCTGTTGCAAGATTGTGCCGAGGGGAGCCGGTTTAGCCATCTTTTTTCTCTGACGCAGCATAAGATCAATTCTATAGTCTGCTGAACTATTGACTGTCAACAGGAAGTATTTTCGTTTTCCCTTGACTATGAGGTGCCGGGTGGCTATAGTCGATCCATCTTTAAACACAGAACAATAGGAGCATCTGATGGCCTGGGATTGGGACAAATTAAAACAACAGCAGCAAGGATCTGGTGGCGGTATGCCACCAGGGGTGGACGACATGGTTCGAAAATTTAAGGACCTGAAACTGCCTGGTGGCTGGATCATCATACTTGTTATTCTGGTTATTTATATCGGCAGCTCAACCTTCTATACCGTAGGGGTGGACGAGGTAGGGATAGTCCAGCGGTTTGGCAAATATGTTCGCACTACTCAACCCGGACTCAGTTTTAAGCTCCCCGCTGGCATTGAGAAGGTGAGGAAGGTCAAGGTTAGGTACGTATTCAAAGAGGAATTCGGTTTCCGGACTGTTGAAGCTGGTGTCCGCACCCAATATGCAGCGAGCAGGGCCTATGAGGGTGAGTTTCTTATGCTGACAGGCGATCTTAATGTGGCCGTGGTTCCCTGGATTGTTCAGTACCGGGTAAAAGACCCTTACAAGTTCTTATTCAAGGTGCACAATGTCAGGGGGACACTTCGCGATTTGGCGGAGTCCACCATGCGGGGGGTGGTTGGTGACAGAAGCATTAACGAGGTCATCAGCAAGAGAGAGGAAATCGCTGACCAGGCCCGCTTGTTGCTGCAAAAAGAGCTTGATGAGGCAGAGACAGGGATCTCCGTTGTGACCATTGAGATGAAAAAGACAAACGTCCCTGAACCTGTCCAGCCGTCTTTTAACGAAGTAAACCAGGCCGTACAGGAAAAGGAACGGATGATATATCAGGCCAGGGAGGAATATAATAAGGCGATTCCTGCTGCCAGGGGAAATGCTGAAAAAACGATCAAGTCTGCTGAGGGGTATGCCCTTGATCGGATAAACCGTGCCAAGGGCGATGCTGCCAGATTCTCGGCGCTGTATAAGGAATATGCCAGGGCAAAGGACGTCACTCGCCGGCGTCTTTATCTGGAGGCACTGAAAGAGCTTCTTCCCAGATTGGGCAGCAAATACATCATTGATGCCGATCAAAAAAACTTCCTTCCATTGCTCAATCTTGGTAAACAACAGGGGGCGCAATAATGAAGAATAAAGGGGTACTAATCATTGTTCCGGTTATCGTTGCCCTCCTGATCGCCTTGGGAGGTGTCTACACAGTGGATGAAACTGAGCAGGTGGTTATTACGCAGTTTGGCAGGGCGATTGGGGAACCGAAAAAGGAGGCCGGCCTCTATTTTAAGATCCCTTTTATACAGAATGCCAATTATTTTCCCAGGAACCTCCAGGCGTGGGACGGGGATCCCGGGCAAATCCCTACCTTGGACAAGACTTATATATGGGTAGATACTTTCGCCCGCTGGAAGATTGTTGATCCCCTCAGCTTTTTTCAGACCGTGAATAATGTGACAGGCGCTTTGGGTCGCCTTGACGATATCATTGGCCCGGCAGTGCGTAACTTTATCACCTCTTATCCTCTTATCGAAACCGTGCGTAGAACGAACCGAGAACTTGACACTTTTGAACCCGGTTTGGAACAGATGAAGGATAAAATACAACTCGGCACAATCAAGGTCGGCCGGGAAAAGATAAGCAAGGGGATTATGGAGCAGGCCCAGCCCAAGCTTGCCAAGTTCGGTATTGAGCTGGTTGATGTCAAGATCAAGCGGATCAATTACGTGGAGCAGGTCCAGAAGTCAGTCTTTGGACGGATGATTGCAGAGCGAAAACAGATCGCTGAAAAATTCCGTTCCGAAGGCAAGGGAGAGGCCCGCAAGATCGAGGGAGAAATGGAAAGGGAGATGAAACTGATTACCTCAGGGGCGTACAAAACAGCCCAGGAGATCAAGGGCAAAGCCGATGCCACTGCGACAAAGATATATGCCAAAGCCTATGGGCTAGATCCTGATTTCTATTCTTTTGTGAATACCCTCGATATGTACAAGGATACCCTGGATAAAGAGAGCTCGCTGATTCTTTCCACAGACTCTGATTTTTTCAGGTATTTGAAGAGTTATAGCGGCGGCAAGTAAGAGAAGAACAAGAAAGGCACCGCGCTTTTTTGATCCCTGCGCGGTGCCTTTTTTTTGGCGAAGACAAAGCGGATATCGTTTCCATCATTTCTTCCTTCTTTGGTGGCGGGTTCGAGCCAGCAACTTCTTGTGTTTGTGCTTTCGCATCTTTTTCTTGCGTTTTTTGATAACGCTTCCCACTGCATCACCTCCATTTTCTGAGTATTTATCCGTTGCTTATACTATTACAGAAGGTATGTCCAGGTCTTTTCTTGTTCACACTATTGAACCGCAAAAGCGAGCGCCTTCCCTGCAGCTTGCTGCAGGGTTCTTCAAAACAAGGGTGGCTATAGTTACAATAATATGCTAAGGGATTTTATAATCAGTATCCGGGTATAAATTGATGATATGCAAGGACTTCAGCATTTCAAAGCAGATGAGTTTAAGATCGTCAACGATGCGGTGGCCATTGCCGAGGAGATAACCAGCAACGCCTATAAGTTGTCTCCGGCCGAGTGGGGGCGGCAGCGTTATGATATCAAGACCTTGGCAGACCTGGCTCCTTATGAGGTCGTACACGGTCCTTTTGCTCAGATTATAAGGTATGTCGGGCGCAAGCCTGAAACGTCGCTCAGTTCCTCGGGGTTCGATTTCTATAAGATATGCCTTCAGGACCATACCATATATTCTGCCCTTAAGAAATTCCCCGGGCTGCGCTTACTACCGTTTGTGCTCTACATTGTGACCCACGAATTGATCCATGTCATAAGATTCACGAAGTACCTTCAAGCCTTTGATGCGTCGGCAAAGGAGAAGATAATAGAAGAGGCCCGGGTCCATGAAAAGACCCGGGCCGTTTTGAGATCGGCGCAAATACCCGGCATGGGGGTCGTGTTTGACTTTTACAGGGCCTGGCAGGGGCCGCTCGATGATCTAAGGGAAATGGAGTAAATTTTGCCTTGCGGCGATTTTGGTGCTTGACAAATGGCCATAATTTATTATTTTATAAAGGGTTTTGAGAGCAGGAGGTAGGAAGATGCCGATTTACGAGTATGAGTGCACAAAATGCGGCAGTATTGAAGAAGCCTGGCAAGGATTTTCGGATAAACCCCTGAAGACCTGCAAGCACTGTTCCGGCAAACTTCACAAGCTAATCTCTCAGAGTACCTTCCATCTCAAGGGAACGGGCTGGTATGCGACTGACTATGCTAATAAATCGGGAAGTTCATCTCCCAAAAAACAGCACAAAAAACCGGATACCAAGCCTGGATCTTCTAAAAAATCCGAACAAAAAGGGCAAGAGGGGGCATAGGCCGATAGCTATTTGCTCGGTTTCCGGACTCCATACCGGTAAGCAATAAGCCTTATTTTTTTCTCTATACCCCTTTACAAACTTAAGTCTATGATTATAATTCGGTATATATTTTTGACGGCGTACGATTTTTTCATGCCTGAAACTTCTTGAATTTCCAATATTAATCTATACAACAATGTCAAGAAAGGGGGGTGGCGACGAGGCTCTTGTTGTTGGAGCGCTAAAAGGGTCCGCCAAAGGCGGATCAGCAGATACTGAATGAGAAACTCTTAGGAAGAAGGAGACTGAGAACTATGAAGATTAGACCATTACAGGACCGAATTCTCGTGAAACGTCTTGAAGAGGAGGACAGGACCAAGGGGGGCATTATCATACCCGATACGGCCAAAGAAAAACCCTCTGAAGGCCTGGTTATTGCTGTCGGAAAAGGAAAAGTATCGGAAAATGGTAAGCAGTTGCCTCTGGACGTCAAAAAAAACGACCGGATACTCTTTGGCAAATATTCGGGTACCGACATAGAGATCGATGGCAAGGAATATCTTATCATGCGGGAGGATGATGTGCTGTGCGTTGTTGAAAAAAAGTGAGAGACAGGACTTTCGCAAGTAGCAATCAGGTGATTTAAGCGCCTGGAATTCAGCAGTAACAAAAAATTAAGGAGGATTGATCAATATGGCTGCAAAAGAGATAAAGTATGACATGAAGGCCAGAGAGGCCGTGCTGAGAGGTATTAACACCTTGGCAGATGCGGTCAAGGTTACCTTAGGCCCTCGTGGTAGAAATGTGATTTTGGAGAAATCGTGGGGAGCTCCCACTGTGACCAAAGACGGCGTTACCGTGGCCAAAGAGATCGAGCTTGAGGACAGGTTTGAGAACATGGGTGCGCAGATGGTCAAGGAGGTCGCCAGCAAGACCAGTGATGTGGCCGGCGATGGCACCACCACTGCCACCATACTTGCCCAGTCCATGTATGCCGAGGGTCAGAAGATGGTAGCTGCAGGCAACGATCCTATGGCCATCAAGCGAGGGATTGACAAGGCCGTCGAGATGGTCGTTTCGGAACTGGCAAGGATGAGCAAACCGACCAAGGACCAGCGAGAAATCGCCCAGGTAGGTTCCATTTCGGCCAACAACGACGAAACCATTGGAAACATCATTGCAGAGGCGATGAACAAGGTCGGCAAAGAGGGTGTCATCACGGTGGAAGAGGCAAAGAGCATGGAAACCACCCTCGAAGTGGTAGAGGGTATGCAGTTCGATCGTGGCTATCTCTCTCCCTATTTTGTAACCGATCCGGAGAAGATGGAGGCATCACTATCGGATCCTTACATCTTGATTCATGAAAAGAAGATCAGCGTGATGAAGGATCTGCTTCCCATACTCGAGCAGGTTGCCAAGATGGGGAAGCCTCTTGTGATCATTGCCGAGGATGTGGAAGGAGAGGCCCTGGCCACGCTGGTGGTCAATAAACTGCGCGGAACACTCCAGTGCTCGGCCATTAAAGCCCCTGGTTTCGGCGACCGTCGAAAAGCTATGTTGGAGGATATTGCTATTCTAACCGGCGGCCAGGTGGTTTCCGAAGACCTGGGTATCAAGCTGGAGAATATCACGGTTTCCGATCTCGGAAGGGCTAAACGGATGGTGATTGATAAGGATAATACCACAATTGTGGACGGTGCCGGGTCACGTTCCGCTTTGGAGGGCCGCGTTCGCCAGATCAGGGCCCAGATCGATGAAACCACATCCGACTATG
>Ga0209976_10001729_pt1 | contig 12745 bp, 5 predicted proteins | sample SumtaG_FD_182806 | JGI IMG/M metagenome (GOLD analysis project Ga0209976, IMG submission 182806) | Deep subsurface microbial communities from Indian Ocean to uncover new lineages of life (NeLLi) - Sumatra_00157 metaG (SPAdes) (version 2) | ecosystem: Environmental > Aquatic > Marine > Oceanic >...
TCACCTGTATCAAGATGAGGGTCCAGGTCTGGCGAATGATGTAACCGGTGGGTTTCACATGCATACGCCTCAGGCCAAAAATCAAGATGGTAAGCGAATATAAAAAGGTATACCAGAACCCGGGATATTTGCCCAGGAAATTCAACCCGAAATAGGTGGAGCCGAAATAAACCAGGCAAAAGAAAATGGCCACGCCGATAAAATAGAGGTATTTAAAGGTTTTCCAGTAGTTGAAAGTATAATTTTTAATGGCTTTAAAAAAGTGGATCAACTGCCGGATGCCAACGATGATAAATCCGATGAAACAGATTATAAACCCAATGAAACAAATGTAGGCAATGATGCCGTAGACGGATTTATTCCATTCCCACCATTTGTCCATATCTTTAAAAAATCCACCGGTAAATGGATAGGCCAGGAATTTTCCCCAAAACGCCGGGTTCACTACCTGGCTGAATATATGCCCCCAGGTCACCGGTTCCCCGCCGGGCGACAAAATGGCCTGGACGCCGGATTTCCCAAAATAAAGGACGCCGGAAAACAACAGCAGGGCGGCAAACATCAGTTTATCAACCCGTGAAAGGACGCCCTCCATTTTTACTTTAATTTTTTTGAAAAAATCAAGGGGCAATTGGGTGCCGATCATAACAAAAACCATGGAATTGGCGGTGGTAATTTCTTTCTTATCCTTGTCGGTTAAAACAACCGTTTCATCAGTGATCTCCTTAACCCGGGTTTCCATCAGCAATTTTAATTTCCCCGACTCCGCCAAACGGTTGACCGCTTCGATATTTCCCTGTTTGGGCCGGGAGAACGCGGCCTTCCGGTAGGACAGGGTGACGGATTTTGCATATTCGCAAACAGCGATGGCGGTTTCCATTGCGGAGTCTCCTCCACCCACCACCAGCACATCCTGGCCGGCTGCGTCCGCGGGATCGATCAGGCGGTTGTAAATCTTGCCCAGGTTTTCGCCCGGGACATCCAATCTCCGGGAGTTGCCGGTTTTCCCAACAGCCAAAATGACCCGGAGGGCCTTGTAGGTTCCCTCTTTGGTTATGATTTCAAAGACATTCCCTTTTTTAACGATATTTTCCAGGTGGGTCCCCGTTTCAATGGGAAGGGTTTTTCCTTTAACCTGGCCGTTTAAATCGTCCAGAAGGGACTCCTTGACCCCTTCCTTAATACTAAGGGCTGAGATTTGTTCCATTTCTTCCGGTTCGGCGTAAATGGGTTTCCCCTTGGGGAAATTGACAATAGTGCTAAAAACCGCTGCCGATTCCAATATTTTAAATCGATACCCTGATTTTTGTGCGGCCAACCCGGCGGCAATCCCGGAAGGTCCTGCCCCCACAATAATAAAATCCAGGGTATCTGCTTCTTTACTTTCGCGGGCTTTTTTAAACGTTGGTTCCCGGTCCAAAAATTGGATCATCTTTGCGCCACTTTCGGCAGCCAGCTTCAGCAGCGGGATTCCCGTCAGGTCGCCGATGACATACATCCCTTTTACCGAGGTTTCACCGCTGTCATCGATTTCCGGGTATTTTTCAACTTCCCCGGTGGGCACATCCTTTTGAAGCCAATTCAAATATCTTTTTATCAACGAACTCATTTTTGCTCCTTATTTTTTTGCAAGGTCATATATTAATCAAAAATCAAAAAGAATTCAACCGTTTTTAAAATTTCTCAGCAATTCTAATAATTTTAGCCGCCACAAAAAAACAACCAGGCCCGAAGCCCGCCCCATTGGCGGGTTTTATAGTCAAAAGTTTTGGGTCTTCAAAAGAATTTGTGGGTGAAAAGGCGAAAAGGTGGTACGGTTATAAATCAACGTTTTTGGCAGTCCGCGATTAACAAAATTGACTTTTCCCCCGCGATGTAGTACCCTTGCCTTCTGGATATACGATGAAAAGTGTAAAGAATTACTTGCGGTCCTATCCTGAACAATCTTTACGCATAATTTTTGCGGCTGTCTTTATTTTTCGTGGTCTAATGCAAATATACCCCTGGCTTGTAATACACGGGATTCCTGAACATCTTGTTATCCACGGGGCTGCCCAGGACATGGTGTACTGTGCTGTAGGGCTGGGGGTTCTCTTTATCCGCTGGAAAATGACGGCCTTAAGAATTGCCATCGCATGGAGCGTCGCAACGCTAGCCTCGATGTCCACAGTAGATAATTGAACTAACATTCGGCGATCCTGCTATCTGGCGAAAATTGCGAACAAAATTAGGTCGGTTACGTTGTAGGTTGGCTCCCTGCTTGAGGGGCTCATGTGTAAATATTTGTTGCTATTGATTTATGCAAATCGCATGTATAGCATCTTGTTTCCAAACCATGGCATCGGAGTTGGCTCATCAGCCAGCTTTGAATCCATAATAAAAGGATTGTGCGATCTTTTATCAAGAGTAACTGTTACTTTTTGCTCCTCAACGACCACTTTTCCTCCGACATCGAGCAATGTTTTGAAGATGGTCTTGGCAGTTGATCGTCGGAATTGTTCAGGCAATCTTTCAGCGAAAAGTCGGTAAAGTGAACTGGCCATCAGTGTGATCTGAAGATCAAAATCCACCTTCATCCCCACCATTGAAGAGAGAGCATCAATATGGAAAAAATGAATGGCTTCGGCGATGGCATTTTCAATAATCATGCGTTGGGCGTTGGGCATATCGTGTAATGAGCTTTGCCGGGGATGTTTTTAAGTCATTAGTTATGAGGATAGTGGGTTCTTCGTGGCCAAGATTGGTAATCAAAATTTGACGAAGTTGTTTGTCTTTGCCGTATTGCCTTAAATAAATTCTCTCATCAATCACTTTTGGAGTACGGTATTTTCTTGAAAGTGAAGACAGTCTCACCCGTCGCCAGGCAGAGGTAGGAGTACCATAAATCCTTGACACTTGACAGTATTTTTTTGGAGCGCCGTCGCAGGGTAATGAATGAGACTCCCTGGTCGGTCAGTTTCCGCAGATTTTTTTGGGTAGTAAGTTGAGAATCAAAAACCAGTTCTTTAGGAACATGTCCCCTTTGTTTTTTCCAAAAATCGACGAATCGTAAAATCTCATCCGCTTTATTTTCCTTTGAAACTGTGGCATTTGCATAGCATAGAACCCGCTGCTGGGCATCACGTGCAAGAAAGACCAATATTCCTTTCTGGCTGCGAGATCGTCTTGTTAGATAATGTTTTTGAAGTGGTTCCTTCTCCGAATTGGCCGGAACCGTATGATAGTCCAGATCAATTGAATCCCCTCTCTTTAGCCCGGCATCTTCTACATATTTAAACCAGGTCTCCATAAGTTTTATATTTGCTCTACGCTCGATGCAGGAACTATGAACTATAACCAGCCAGATATGAGCGTTTGGGAATTGCATTAAGACCGGCAAAGATAGCCAAACCCTGGTCATGAACATATCTCATGATGTGTCGCTTTCGTTCAATTCCTACCAGCTTTAGCGCCAGAGTACTCCTGAGAGCCTGCTCGGGAGGTATCATTTTTGTTCCCGGAAGAGACGCTTCCTGGGCGATTTGAGCTATATTGATATTGCGCATGAGATGAACGAATATGAACAACCCTGCCATATCTGTACGAAATGTGCGTGGTGAAAGGTCGAGTTCTTGTACGTTTGCAATTGGTGCCAGTTCAGGTTTGATCACGGCAGGTCGTTCTTCGTCACGCCGTCTGGGTAGTCGAGCAAAGCCTTCATCCTTTAAGAGTATCGAAATTGCATTTATGCTGATGATGTGGTTGATTTCACTGAGTTCTTTCTGAATATCGTAAACAGATAAATTCTTCTTTCGTAAAGATATAACAGTCTCTTTTACTTGATCTTGTTTTGGAGCAACTTTTGGTCCCCGTTTTATAGGATTAAAAAACCGCTGCTGATTGTCCCATTCATGTCTGAATTGGTGACATAATTGTCGAAAACTGCCGGATGTATATCCAAATTTTCGTGCTACCATGTGTGATGGATTTTTTTCTACGAAAAATGCGCGCAAAGCTTCGTATTGTCGATGAAGTGGATGTTGTGGATGCAAAAAGAAACTGGCTTCTTTTGTAGTCTCAGCATTTTCATTTGTTAGTTCATTTCGATGACTGTTCATGGTAATTTAATTATACCATATCGCATTGATGAAATCAATAGAAATATTCATTATTATTTAAAATAATGATGTTTATTTTGATGTAAGGCGGTTTTCAAAATTATTTTAATTAATTTATTTCAAGTTTATTTTTTTTAATAGCTTATTTCTACTTGCCTTTTATGTGCGATCTACAGCTAACAATATTAATTGGCACGCTTCACCCCAGAGAAAAAACTGATTGTTTTAAATCTAACCTAAGTATAGAATTAACAAGCCTTTAGGACAAAATTACAACTTAAATGAGCCACAAAACGATAACAAACATACATTTGAATATATTAGGGAAACTCTCTCCTGTGGACATCGAGGCTAGCCTACGTCATCTACACTTCCGGTTCCACCGGTAAACCTAAAGGCGTCATGGTGGAGCATGGCTCGGTGATTAACCGGTTAAAATGGATGCAAAAGAATTATCCCCTGACAAAAAGTGATCTGATCTTACAAAAAACACCTTATACCTTTGATGTATCGGTATGGGAGTTGTTTTGGTGGTCTTTTCAGGGGGCTAAAGTTTGTCTTTTGATTCCAGGTGGAGAAAAAGACCCGGCGGTTATTGCGGAGGCCATTGAGAAGGAAAAGGTCAATGTCATGCATTTTGTTCCTTCCTTATTGAATCTATTCCTGAAGGTGGTAGAGAAGGAGGAAATGGCGGAGCGGTTGAAGAGCTTAAAACAGGTGTTTGCCAGTGGTGAAGAGTTGAAACCCCAGCAGGTGGACCGGTTCAATCGTTTATTATACAAGGAGAGCGGCACCCATTTGGCCAATTTATATGGCCCCACTGAAGCCACGGTTGATGTTTCTTATTTTAATTGTCCTGCTTTGGAGAAGGTTGAAAAGATACCCATCGGTAAACCCATTGATAACATCCAATTGCTGGTTGTAGATTGCCGTTTTCATTTGCAGCCCATTGGGGTTGTAGGGGAGTTATGTATCGCCGGGGTAGGATTAGCCAGGGGATATTTAAACCGACCCGGTTTGACCGGGGAGAAATTTCTATCTGTTTCCTATAGGTCTTATAGGACCTATATTTCTAAAAAAATCTACAAAACCGGCGACCTGGCCCGATGGCTGCCGGATGGAAATATCGAATTTCTAGGTAGAAGCGATTTCCAGGTAAAAATCAGGGGTCTGCGAATCGAATTGGAAGAAATCGAACATCAATTATTGAAAAATGATAATATAACTCAAGTGGTGGTGGCAGTAAAGGAACGTGAAAAAGGGGATGAAGATAAATATTTATACGCCTGTTATGTATCCTCAAAAGAACTACCCCTGGATGTATCAGCATTAAGAAACGATTTAGCAAAAGAATTACCAAACTATATGATTCCTTCACATTTTGTCCGCCTGGACAAAATACCCTTAACTCCCAATGGGAAGATCGATCGGAACGCCTTACCCGGGCTGGAGACCTGTATCGATACCGGCAGCTCATACGAAACACCACGAAATGAGACAGAGAAGATGTTGACAGAAGTATGGGAGGAAGTGTTAACAGTATCCAAACCAGGTATCAATGATAACTTTTTCCAATTGGGTGGCCATTCATTAAAGGCAATGGCTGTGGTGTCCAACATTCATAAACAACTCAATGTAAAGTTGGCCATAACCGAAGTGTTTAAACGCCCAACCATAAAAAAATTCTCGGCATATATCAATAATGAAGAAAAAAATATTTATTCCTCGATAGAGCCGGTAGAACAAAAAGATTTTTATCCCCTGTCATCTGCTCAGCAGCGATTGTTTGTACTTAACCGCTTGGAAGAAAAAAGTACCAACTATAATATTCCCACAGTAATGACGATTGATGGTAACCTGGAAATTGATAAGTGTGAAAATATTTTAAAGAAATTAATCATTAGACATCAATCGTTAAGAACAAGCTTTCAAATAATGGACGGTGAACCTCGACAGATCATTCATCCCGGGGTTGAATTTCACATTGACTACCATGAAGCAGGGAAGCCGGTGGATGAATCTGCGCAAAAAATAGTGACAAGATTTATCCGGCCCTTTGATATGTCTTGTGCCCCTTTAATGAGATGTGGAATTATAAAATTGTCAGACACCCGGCATGTATGGATCATTGATATTCATCATATCATATCGGATGGGGGTTCACAGGAGGTTTTGGTTGAGGAATTTTCAAGATTGTACATGGGCGAGCCCCTCCCGGGGTTACGAATCGATTACAAAGATTATGCGGTATGGCAGCAGACGATGTTTAGGAGTGAAGAACTCAAACAGCAAGAACAATATTGGTTAGATCGCTTTGCTGGAGAAATACCCGTATTAAATTTCCCCTCAGATTATCCACGACCGGTTATACAGAGCTTCGAGGGTGATTATTTACGGTCAACCGTAAGTAAATATCTAATCACCCAATTAAAGAAATTGGCCATCGCAAATGGTGCCACTCTATATATGCTTCTCCTGGCCGCTTATAATGTATTGCTGTATAAGTACACCGGGCAGGAAGATATTATCGTGGGCAGCCCGGTTTACGGGCGACCCCATACTGATTTACAGCCTATTGTAGGAATGTTTGTCAATACATTAGTGATGCGGAATTTCCCTGCCGGAGAGAAATTTTTTCGAGAATTTTTATGGGAAGTCAAACAAAATGCTTTGCAAACCTATGAAAATCAAGATTACCCCTTTGAAGAGTTGGTGGTGAAGCTGGATGTAGAAAGAGACATGAGCCGGAATCCTCTCTTTGATGCAGCCTTTACATTACAAAATTATACCGGGAAAGAAATCCTATTGGAAGATTTAAACATATCCAGGTACGAGTTTGAAGATTATACGGTAAAATTTGATCTTCTTCTTATGGCCTTTGAAATGGAAGAAGAGCTTCTATTTCATATGGAGTATTGTACAGGACTTTTTAAACGCCGGACAATGGAACAATTCATCATGCATTTTATAACGATGCTGGAAGCAATAGCAGCCAATCCCAAAGCAGCGTTAAGGAAAATTGAGATTTTGTCGGAAGCAGAGAAAAGCCGATTTCTATATGATTTTAACAGCCCGGAAGCAGTGTACCCGCAAAGTAAAAGGATTCATGATATTTTTGCAGAACAGGTGGAAAAGAATCCCCACCGTACAGCCGTCACCCTGGCTGAGAACACTGTTATGATGACCTATAAACAATTTAATCAAAAGGCCAACCAGTTGGCTGTGGTCTTAAGGAAATCAGGGGTAACATCGGACCGGATCGTGGGGATAATTATAGAACCTTCCTTCGAAATGATCATTGCCATTATCGGGATATTAAAAGCCGGAGGTGCTTACCTGCCCATCAACCCGGAATATCCGGCAGATAGAATAAAATTTATGCTTTATGACAGCCATACGGACCTGGTACTCTCCAATAATCAATTAAGAGACAAAATAACCTTTAATGAAAAAATAATCGATTTGGATGATCCAACCATCCATGAAAAAGCACCGGAAAATTTATCAAATGTAAATATTCCCAAAGACTTAGCCTATCTAATATATACTTCCGGTACCACAGGAAAACCCAAAGGAGTAATGATCGAGCACCGAAATGTTATCCGGTTAATGTTTAATGATCAATTTCAATTTGACTTTAGCAGCAGTGATACCTGGACCATGTTTCACTCCTACAATTTTGATTTCTCCGTATGGGAGATGTATGGGGCTTTATTATACGGAGGTAAGTTAATATTAATCCCAAGGATGACAGTCATAGACCCGGTAAGGTATTTAAAGGTATTGAGGGAGGAGAAAGTAACCATATTGAACCAGGTACCATCAGCTTTTTATAACTTAATCGATGAAGAATTGAAACGTTTTCACCAGGAAGCCAATGAAGAACGCCTGCATTTGAGATATGTTATTTTTGGTGGAGAAGCCTTAAAGCCGGCGATGTTAAAAGAATGGAAAGAAAAATACCCGGGAACCCGGTTGATCAATATGTTTGGAATAACAGAAACCACCGTCCATGTAACCTATAAGGAAATAGAGCCCAGGGAAATCCTATTAGATATCAGTAATATCGGGCACCCCATACCCACCACCACGACCTATGGGGTGGATAAACAGTTAAAACTGGTACCTGTGGGGGTCCCCGGTGAATTATGTGTGGGTGGACAGGGTGTTTGCAGGGGATACCTGAACAAACCGGAACTAACGGCGGAAAAGTTCATCCGTAATCCTTATATACCAGCAGAAAGGATCTATAAATCAGGTGACTGGGTAAGATTAACCGATACAGGAGAGATGGAATATTTGGGCCGAATCGATCACCAGGTACAGATCAGGGGGTTTCGCATCGAACTGGGAGAAATAGAAAGTAAACTCTTGCAAAAAAATGAAATCAATGAAGTAATTGTGGTAGATAGGGAAAACCAGGACGGCGATCACTATCTCTGCGCATATATCGTGACCGGAAAGGATTTGGATGTATCCCAATTAAGAGAATATTTAAACACGGAATTACCCGATTATATGATCCCCAATTATTTTGTATGTTTAGAGAGAATCCCCTTAACCTCAAATGGGAAAGTGGATAGAAAACAGTTACCGGAACCGGAAGCACCGGCAGTAGAAGAATATAATGCAACTGAGAATGAAACCCAGGTGCAGTTGGTAGAAGTATGGCAGCAGGCATTGAATCTAAAACAAGTGGATATAATGGATAACTTTTTCAGAGTCGGAGGCGATTCAATAAAAGCGATACGATTGATAAGTTTAATCAATAGTCAATTCAATACGAATTTAAGAATAGTGGATGTATATACGCATCAAACCCTCCGGGAATTAGCAGGTAAATTAAATAAAGAAAAACCGGGTGATAATGGCCGCAGGGATAAAGAAAATGCCATTAAAGGAGTTTTACCGGAACTGGAAGAATTTAAAAAAATAGTGAAAATGAATAATAGAATTGCCATTGAAGAGATAGAGAATATTTATCCCATGAGTAATATTGAGAAAGGAATGGTATTTCATTATTTAAAGGATCCAGGGGAAGCCATCTATCATGATCAACCGTTGTTTCAGCAAAAATATGAAAATTTTGATATAAAGAGGATGAAGAGAGCGTTAGCCCTGATGATCCATAAGAACCCGATATTACGAACCGGTTTTATTTTCGAGGAATTTGCCCACGTTATCTATAAATATAAAGAATCCTTTGGGGATATTGTATATCGTGATATTTCAGCGATGAAAAAGGAAGAGCAGGAAGTATATATAAAAAAATATACCCTGGAAAGTAGAAATAGACCCTTTGATGTGTCAAAGCCACCGCTTTGGAGGTTTGGTTTTTTTAAAACCAGTAATAGAAATATTGTTATTTTATGGGAATTCCATCATGCCATACTGGATGGGTGGAGTAGTGCCAGTTTTTTAACAGAATTAAATAATACCTATCACCGTTTAAAAGTTGAGCCGGATTTCGTACCGAAAAAGCTAAAAAGCGGGTATAAGGAATTTATTATCAATCAAATATCCGAAAAGAAAAACCAGGCCACTATAGAATATTGGGAAAATGAGTTATCGGGTTATAAACGGCTGCATTTCCCAAAAACAACAGTAAAAAAAGAGCTTAAAGCTATTATTATAAATTTTGGATTTTCCTTTCGCAAAAAAGTAGAGTCAGTGGCTAAAAAATACAATACCACGTTAAAACATTTATGCTTCGCTGCCTATATTTACATGCTGAATATGTTGGCTTATGAAAGTGATATAACCGTGGGACTGGTTACCAATATCAGACCGGTGTGCGAAGATGGCGATAAAATCCTCGGGTGTTTTTTAAACACAGTACCTTTCAGGATGAAAATTTCGCCCAATATAAAAGGGGTAGATTTTATCCAATTAGTCGATAGTAAAATGCGGCAGTTGAAAAAATACGACAAATTGCCCCTACTGGAAATCGTAAAAATCATCGGCGAAAAAACAGAAGACAGGAACCCCATCTTTGATTCTTCTTTTAATTTTATAGATTTTTATGCGTATAGTCATATGGAGTATGAAAAAGGTCAAATAAATTTGGACAATAGACTCCAATTGGACAGTTACGAAAAAACAAGTTACCCCTTTGATTTTAATATTAATACATTAGAAGATCTTTTTACTTATAAGTGCAATTACAATACAGGGTTAATCAGTGACGAAGATGCCCACCGGTTATATAGGTATTTTAAAGAAATATTAAATACGTTTATTGATGATGCGGAAGGTATTCTGCAAAAGAGCAAAATGATTTCCCGGGAAGAGCGGGAAAAACTATTATACGATTTTAATGCCACAGAGTCAGAATTTCCAGGTGCTAAAACCATTCATGAATTATTTGCAGAGCAGGCAGAAAGAACCCCGGACCATGTGGCCCTTATAGCGCCCTTCGGACAAATTTTAAACGCCTTCGGCAGGATGCATCTTTCTTATAGGGAATTAAATGAAAGAGTCAATCGATTGGCTGGATTATTGATAGAAAAAGGTGTTAAAGCAGATACCATTGTGGGCCTTATGATGGAGCGTTCCCTGGAGTTGATGCTGGGAATCTTTGCCATATTAAAAGCCGGTGGTGTCTATTTGCCCATTGATCCCAATTACCCGCAAGAGCGCATCGATTACATGCTGGCCGACAGCAGCGCTGAAATATTTTTGACCACCCCTAATTTATCGAATGAATTCACCTATAAAAATGGGATTGTATATGTAACGGACGCGATAAATCGCGTCCCTACGCCTTCCCACCTGCACCTGTCACCGTGGGTTAACGCACCTGCCACCTCATTGGCTTACGTCATTTACACCTCCGGGACCACCGGGCAACCCAAAGGGACCGGGATTGAGCATGCATCCCTGGTCAATCGACTCCATTGGATGCAAAAAAAATATCCCCTGGACCAGGCAGACGTCCTATTACAGAAAACACCATTTACCTTTGATGTATCGGTTTGGGAGTTGTTTTGGTGGGGACTGGCAGGTGCAAGATTATGTCTTTTGGTTCCCGGTGGTGAAAAAGACCCTGAAGTCGTAGTTGACACCATTGAAACGCAAGGTGTTACCGTGATCCATTTCGTACCCTCGATGTTTAATGCTTTTTTGCAATATGTGGAAGGTCTCCGGGCAATAAAAAAATTGTCCGGCTTAAAGCAAATTATATGCAGTGGTGAAGCCCTGTCTTCATCATTGGTAAAACGGTCAAATGAACTCTTGTATAAACAAAACCGCACTAAATTGGCTAATTTATATGGCCCCACCGAAGCCACTATTGATGTGTCGTATTTTGATTGTACTGCCGGGAAGACGCTGGAAACAATACCTATTGGAAAGCCAATTGATAACATCCGGTTATTGATATTAAGCCAGGACCTTCAACCGCAACCCATCGGGGTGTCCGGTGAACTACACATATCAGGTATTGGTCTCTCCAGGGGATATTTAAATCGACCGGAATTAACCGCAGAAAAATTTCTCCCTGTCTCCCCTGGGATTTATGGGTCCTATATGTCCCATATGTCCTATATTTACCGCACCGGAGACCTGGCGCGGTGGTTGTGGGATGGAAATATTGAATTTTTGGGCAGGATCGATCACCAGGTAAAAATAAGGGGCTTTCGGATCGAATTATCAGAAATCGAAAATCAATTATCAAGTTATACAAACATAAAAGAAGTAGTGGTATTACCAAAAAACCGCGCCCCTGTTCAAGAAGGGCATGAAAATACAGATATGCACCTATGGGCCTATTACGTTCCAGCATCCCCACTGCCGGGTGAAGGGGATGTTGATGCATTTGAACTAAAACGATATCTAGCGGCTAAATTACCGGGTTTTATGATCCCCTCTTCATTTATTCCAGTGGAAAAGATACCACTGACCCCCAATGGGAAGGTTGATAAAAAGACGTTACAGGAAGCTGTCCAGGGCCAACAACAATTGAAATCCGCAGTTGTGCTGCCGGGAAATGATTTGCAAAAATCCATTGCCCATCTCTGGAAGCAGATTCTAAATCTTGACACAGTAAGTATTTACGATAATTTTTTTGATTTAGGAGGTACATCGCTGGATAACATTATACTCAACAGTCAATTACGGGAACGACTGAACAGGGATATCCCAATTGTAGAAATGTACAGGAATCCGACGATTGGTTCCTTTGCCCGGTATTTAGACCTTGAAGGACCGGAAGAGACATTGGCTGATATTGAAAAAAATATCTCAATTAAGCAAGACCGCCTTCAACAACGGCGGTTAAAACAGCGAGCCAGGAAAATGAAGGGAACCCGATTCCCGGAGCATAATTTGCAAGCCGGAAAAAGTTAAAATAAGCAGGGGATGAATATGAAAGGAGCAGCAGAGAACAATTGCAGTACCGGATTAGAGATTGCAATCATCGGTATGTCCGGGAGATTTCCCGGGGCTAAAAACCTGGACCAGTACTGGGAAAATTTGAAAAATGGTGTGGAATCGATTTTGTTTTTCAGCGATGAGGAGTTAAAAAATGGTGGCATAGACCCGGAACTGCTGAAAGAGCCTGGCTATGTAAAGACAGCCGGTGGTGTTATGGAGGATCAAAATAGAGAGTATTTTGATGCCTTTTTTTTTGGTTATCAACCATCGGAAGC
>Ga0209976_10001731_pt1 | contig 12735 bp, 12 predicted proteins | sample SumtaG_FD_182806 | JGI IMG/M metagenome (GOLD analysis project Ga0209976, IMG submission 182806) | Deep subsurface microbial communities from Indian Ocean to uncover new lineages of life (NeLLi) - Sumatra_00157 metaG (SPAdes) (version 2) | ecosystem: Environmental > Aquatic > Marine > Oceanic >...
ATTCCGTACCACTAACAGGATCATCAAGATGTCCTGGTGACTGAATACATGTTCCTGTGTTATTTCTACAAGAAGATCCTACTTTTTTTCCTTGACAACTAGCCGCAGATGTACCACTACATATTCCATATCCCTCTCCTCCTACATCCTGACACTTAGTCTTACTCTGTCTCTTTCTACATTGCCAAACTCCATTAATCTTTACCCATTTCCAGTACTGGCCCTTTACTCCAGTACAACCCGCGTTTACACAATCAGTATAATTACCTGGCCTCTTTGCCTCCGACTCCACCACCTGCCTCTCCTGTACCACATTCCTCCCCACCACTACTCCTCCCACCAACAAAGCCACTACCAACACCCCCCCTACAATCTTTTTCGCATTTTTCCCTAGCTTTCTTTTTGGTTTTTCTATTTTTGATTCTTCTTTTGACACATCTGGCTTATCATCGCTCGCAACTGGCGGCGAAACTGGTGGAGTTACCGGTGGCACTGGCGGTAGAGGACTAGCTGCTGGCGGGGGAATCGGACTTACTGGTTTAGCCGTATCAGCTCCAATCGGCGTATCAGTCACAGGCGAACTGGAACTAGGCTTATCTGTGGCTGTATCCGGCAACTTCCCCAATGCCTCATCAATCTTCTTCTGATCATCACCAACTGGTTTATCATCCTGAGGCTTGTTTAGCAGGCCGCTATCATCCATAACAATATTTATGCTCTATTTTTCAATCTTATACCACCAACCATCAACCCTATTCCCATTAACATCATCATCAAAGTTGTTTCACCTGTCCCAGGTTCTGGCACTCCTGCATCAGTTGCTGGCAGTTCAGTTCTGCCCTCATCACCCGATGGCGTGGCCGTAATTGCTGGTTCATCACTTTCCCCAGCCGCTGCCACTACAAAAGTTCTATTCAAAGCCTGTTCAATTCCCTCAGTATCAATATAGGTGATAGTGATCATATGCTCGCCTGTCCCTAGACCATCTGGTGGCGTAAACTCCCAAGCCCCGTCTTCATCCACCGTCGCCGACCCAGTATATGTTTCATCTGAGTTAACCTCGATCGATAACACCGTCCCTATTGGCCCAGTGCCAATAAAAGCTGGCTGAGTTGCATTTAATATCTCGCCTTCATAGCTTGGATTATCTAAGGTCACCTCGCCTGACCCAGTCGCTGTTCCCGAACCAGTTGCTGTTGAATCTAAAGAAAACCCGTTGTCTGCATCCCCATCAGCTGTTTCATCAACACTTGCCCCGGCTCTAAAATCATGCGATTGACCTAAAGTAATATCTGGCACCGGGCTATCATTAGAGGTCGTCGTAATCGCCGGCGCCGTGCCCAACGCTCCTCCTTGCACCAACAGATTTATAATCGTTGCTTGCGTATCATAAGCTAAGTAACTCGCTAGATCAGCCGACCTAGCCGTCGATAACGACAATGCCCAATTGCCATTAGTTTTTGCCAAAGCTGACAATGGTGCCGCATTAGCCACACTTATATACACCACCACCCCCTCTGCTGGTGTTCCTGATGACATCAAGATCGTTCCATATACCGGATCAGCCGCTGGCGCACTTCCTAAACTTGGCGCCGTTGTCACTTCAAATGCTTCACCGTTATTATCAAACTGCTTTCCCCCTGACTCTAGTTTAAAAAAGTATTGACTTGACGACTGCAGATTTTCCACCGTCACATGATGAACCTCTACCGCCTCTGCCTCACCCGACAATTCATCTCTATCATCCAACTCCTCATCCTCTAATGCACTTGTCTCTGTTCCATACTTGATCAATCCGGTTGTTGCGTTGTCTGTCACCCAAGACACACTAAATGCTGTACCAGTTACATTAGTAATTCTCACCTGTTTTGGAATGGTTGTTTCTTCTGCCCCAATTTTAGTTGAGGTTCTGGTTCTGACTAAATACACTCCCACCCCAATTGCCGCCAGCAAGATAAACAGCCCCAGGGCGGTCGGGAAGTGAATTTTTGATAACTTTGCCATATTTATTCACCAGCACTGCTAGTTGCTTCAGCTGACTCCAGCTCAGCGCTTGGACTTGCCTCAGCCTCTGGTTCTGCCGAGCTTGTTGCCGCTGATTCCTCCAGCATCAACAAATCTCCCGGCAGCTCCGGCTGTATACTTTTCCAAGCGGCCAGGGGGGCCTGGCGTCGTTGCTTGATACTCTCCATTGTGTCAAGGTCCACAGTTGGCGTCAAGGACACCAGTTGTTTTTTAACATCTGGTTTTACTTGACTTTTTGACAGGGCTTTATAAGTCGCCACTCCTACCCAAAGTAATACCGTCACCAAAGTCAATATCGACAACTTAAATAAATCTCCCCTCAATTTTTTTTCATACAAAGCAGTAATCATGCTATTTCTTCACCTTTTTTCTGCCATCACTTTAACTGATAAATAGTAGGCCGTTAGTTTTAAGTTAGCCGAGATTTTCCCCGGCTCATTTTTAAACTTCTTGCTATTCAACCCTGTCTCGTTTACGGTTATCAACCGATCTATTTTAGTCAAGTCCTTTAAAAACTCTCTGATTTGGCCATAATTGCCATTAATAGCTAACTCTATTGGCAATTCCAACATTTCCTCTCCTTGACTGCTTTTTTGCTCGATTACTGTAAAAGCTCCAAAATTGCCTGTAGAAATCTCCACTTCTTTATCTTGGGCCAGCCAGTGTAGTTGCCAAGCTAGTCTTTCAAACTCAACCTTTTCTGGCATTACCTCATCCACCATCGGCAACTCTTCTAATATCTGGCTGTAAACATCTTCAGCCTTACTCAGTGACTGTATTTTTTTTGCCAACTTACTATTAACCATCTCTGCGTCTTCAATTTCTCGGGACAGCCTGGCAATTGTCTTAAAAGTTGGCAGAATCGCAAACATTCCAAAAAAAGCTACTGTAAAAATAGTTAAACTTATCAATCCCGATACCTTAGCCTCTGGCCGTTTTGATAACTGCTGAAATCGTTTGTAATAATTAGCGTAATTACGCTTAATCATTGTTTTGTCTAAAAAGGTCATGCTATTTCTTTTTTCCTTTTACTTCTTTTTCTGTTTCCACCAATTCCAAAATCATTCGAAAATCAATTGCTTGACTTTTATCAGTCGCCGAGCTGACATTTTCCAATACTACGCCTGTAAACATTTCGTTGGTTTGCGCCTTAGCTAGCAAAGTCGCCAGCCCTACTTCAGACAGAGTCTGCCCCTTTAAAGTTATCTCCTCTTCAGCAATATTAATCGCTGAATAAACAGTATCTACCGGCGTTATCTGGCTGATATTTGCCAAAATCACATCCACCTTTAAAGCCTCGTCTTCTATTTTCTTAACACTCTTTAACTGCAACTGTAATCGTCTAAATTGTTCCTCAAAATCGCCATAAGAATTTACCACCACTCGTTTTTGCCCCATTTCTTCATTTAAATCAGTCAAGCGCCGATCCAAACCAAATCTAAACAAAAAGGCGGAGATCACAATTAATTCTGTGAACACCACTACATACCTACCTACATTCAAAGCCCAGCGTAACAACTTACCCACTGCTCCTTTTTCCCACTGGCCCTTTGGCAATAAGTTTATGTCTTGAGTTTTGGCAGGCATTCTGATTTAAGTATAGAAAAAGACGAGGCAAATGTCACCTAGAAGACTTAGAGGCTTTAATCAACTTCATTAACCGTGACTTCAGCCTGGCTGCTTTGTTTTTATGAATTACCTTTTGCTTAGCTGCTCTATCCAAAGCCCGATAAGCTTCCTTAACTGCCTTTTTTGTCTTTTTCTCTCTTGCCTGCCTCAAAGCCACTTTCAAGTTTTGGCGATACCTTTTATTTATCAAGGTTCTTCGCCTGTCTTGTCTTAATTTCTTCTTAGCTGACTTTATTATTGGCATGATCCGTATATTATCATTTTGATTGTTTGTCTGACAACCCCCATGCTATACTCGCCACAGTCATGGTCGCTAAAATTTTTAAAAATAGTCGTTTGCTTTTATCTCGCCGCCAAAGCAGCATTCTCTCTGCTGCCTCGATTCTTATGGTGGCCGTTTTTTTCTCTAGAATTCTTGGCTTATTAAGAGATCGTTTTCTTGCCGGCATTTTTTTTGCCGACAATGCCTGGCAACTCGATGTTTACTTTGCCGCCTTCAGACTGCCTGACATGATCTTTCAACTTTTAGTGGTTGGCGCTCTCTCCGCCGCCTTTATTCCTGTCTTTACCCAATACATCACTAAAGATAAACCTCAAGCCTGGCATATTGCCTCCACCATCATCACTCTTAGTTTCAGTTTTTTTCTAGTTTTAGGCCTCATTCTGGTTGTTTTTGCTCAGCCCCTCAGTCGTTTAATTGCCCCCACCTTTTCCACCCAAGAACTAAATCTTATGGTCAATCTTACCCGTTTATTAATAATTGCTCAGGGCAGTTTTTTAGTTTCTAGTTTTTTAACCGGCATTCTCCAGTCCCATCGCCATTTCATTATTCCCGCCCTTTCTCCCATTGCCTACAATCTCGGCATCATCTTCGGCATCATCTTCCTCAGCCCTATCTTAGGTATTTATGGCCCGGCTGTTGGTGTCATCATCGGTGCCCTTCTCCATCTTGTCGTCCAACTACCTCTTACTAAATCCATTGGTTTTCATTTTCGACCCTCTTTTGATTTTGTTCATGCCGGCGTCCGCCGCATTGGCCGTTTAATGCTCCCTCGCACTTTAGCTCTGGCTGTTAACCAGATTGAATTAACCGTAGCCGTTTTTATTGCCACCTCTCTGTCTGCCGGTTCCCTAACCATTTTCTACTTTGCCCAGCACCTTAATGCTTTACCAGTTGGTCTCTTTGGCGCCACCATTGGTCAAGCCGCTCTTCCCAGTCTTTCTCAGCAATCTTCTCCAGACTCGTTAAATAAATTTAAATCTCTTTTCCTCTCTTCCCTTAACCAAGTTTTTTACTTAAGTCTTCCCGCCGGCATGATTTTGCTAGTTTTACGCCTGCCAGCTGTCCGTTTAGCTTTCGGTGCCCGCAATTTTCCTTGGCAAGCCACTCTCTTAACCGGTCAGGTTGTTGCCCTCTTTGCCATATCTGTTTTTGCCCAATCAGCTATTCAGATTTTAGTTCGAGGTTTCTATGCTCTTTCTAATACCAAAACTCCTTTATTGCTCGGCACCATCAGTGTTATTACCAATGTCTTTTTAAGCTTTTTCTTAGTTTATCGCCTTCAGCTTGATGTTTTAGGCCTAGCCTTAGCCATCTCCATATCGAGCTTCCTACATGCTGGTCTTCTTTTGTTTTTTCTTTCTCGATCAGTTGGCGGCTTTGCTAAAAACCAACTTTTTACCCCCTTTCTTAAAATGTCTTTAGCTACCATTATTACCGGCTTTGCTCTCTGGATCCCTCTTAGAGTTCTCGATCGCTACATCCTTAACACCGCCAAAACTCTCCATCTAATTGCTTTAACCATCATTACTATCAGTATTGGTTTAAGCGTTTATCTGGTTCTTTCTAAGGCCCTACACATAAAAGAGTTAAATAGTTTTCTTGACCTTCTCAAACGCCTTAAGAATATCAAACGCCTTTTTTCTCAGACAGAACAAGTTCTCGAGCCTTCTGTGCCTCAGTCTTCATGAGCTTTCCTCAGGAGCGTATCAGGAATTTTTGCGTTGTTAGTCATATTGATCACGGCAAAACCACCTTAACTGACAGATTTTTAGAAATTACTCATACCCAAACAGACACTAAGCTCAAAGAACGCATTCTTGACTCTAATCCTATTGAACAAGAAAGAGGCATTACTATCAAACTTTCCCCTGTCAGAATGATTTATCAAAACCATCTTTTTAATCTTATCGATACGCCTGGGCATGTTGATTTTTCCTATGAAGTCTCTCGTTCCTTAGCTGCTTGTGAAGGCGCTCTCTTGTTAGTTGATGCTACTCAAGGTATTCAAGCCCAAACCATGGCCAATGCTTATCAAGCCCTCGAGCACAATCTTACCATTCTTCCTGTTATTAACAAGATTGATTTAGCCAATGCCGAAATTGCTAAAACTACTCAACAGCTTCAAGAAACCTTTGGTTTTAAGCCTAACGAAATTATTAATATTTCCGCCAAAACCGGCCAAAACCTAATTCAATTAATTAAAGCAATCATTAAGCGTCTACCCTCACCTCAAGGTAGCCCCAAAAAACCTTTAAAAGCCCTAATCTTTAATTCTTTTTATCATCCTCACAAAGGCGTTATTGCTTATGTTCGCCTTATCGATGGCCAAATTAATCCAGCCGACTCATTAATTTTAACCTCTAATCAAACTCAATTTACCGCCGAAGAAATTGGCTTTTTTAACCCTATCATGTATCCCACTGCCTCTCTTTCAACCGGTGAAGTCGGCTATATCGCCACCGGCCTCAAAAACATCTCTCTCTGTCGGCCAGGTGACACCCTGACCCTCAATCCACCTCCACCTAACTTTAAACCTCTGCCTGGCTATCAAGAACCCAAGCCCATGGTTTTTATGGATCTTTACCCTGTTGACAATCATCAGTTTGTCAAACTTAAAAAATCTTTAAATCAGCTTCAACTAGTTGACTCCAGCCTTAGCTTTAACCCAGTTAACTCCCCAGTTCTTGGCAGCGGTTTTAAAATAGGCTTTCAAGGCTTACTTCATGCTGATATTGTTCAAGAACGACTCGAACGTGAATTTAATCTTCAACTTATCACCACCACTCCTTCAGTCGAATACTTGGTTGAACTTAAAAAGAACCGCAAAACTTTTTCTGTTTTCAGTCCAGCTAATTTCCCCAACCCCACTTTAATTAATCAAACTAAGGAACCATTTATTGAATTAACCATCTTTACTCCCGCAAAATACCTTGGTAATATTATGAATCTTTGTCAAGATTTCCGCGCCCAACTAAAAGATCAAAAATTTTTCGGTCAACAAGTCAAGCTTACTTATCATTTACCCCTTCAGGAACTAATTAGCGACTTTTTTAGCCAGCTTAAATCAGTCTCTTCTGGTTTTGCCAGCCTTGATTGGCAATTTTTGGACTTTCGCCCTGCCAACATTGTCAAACTCGAAATTTTAATTAACCGCCAGGCAGTTGATCCTTTAGCTGTTTTAGTAGTTCGCTCTCAAGCCCAATCAGTTGCTAAAAATCTAGCTAAAAAACTAAAAGCTGTCATTCCTCGTCAACAGTTTGAGGTGCCTATCCAGATTGCCTTAGGCGGCAAAATTCTTGCTCGGGAAACCATTAAAGCTTTTCGTAAAGATGTTACCGCCAAGCTTTATGGCGGCGACCAAACTCGAAAAGACAAACTTCTCAAAAAACAGAAAAAAGGTAAAAAACGCCTCAAGCGCATTGGCAAAATCATTTTACCCCAAGAAGCTTTCTTAGCTGCTTTGCAAAAATAGTCTCTTGACACCAATTAGCAGTCGTGATATTCTTCTGCTAATTCTATGAGTTTAACAGACAGACAAGCCCAGGTCCTCAGAACTATCATTGAGGAGTATACTGCCACCGCCCAACCAGTCGGCAGTGTTACTTTAGAAAAAAAGTATAATTTAGGGATTTCTCCAGCCACCATTAGAAATGAAATGGCCGCTCTGACCAAATCTGGTTTTCTTCAGCAGCCTCATACTTCTGCTGGCCGTACTCCCACTCCTATGGCTTTAAAATATTACGTCCGTGAACTTCTTAAAGAAGAGGACATGTCTGTTGCCGAAGAAGTCGCTGTTAAAGAAAAGGTTTGGGACCATCGTTTTGAAATCGAAAAGTTTTTGCGAGAAATTACCAAAGCCCTAGCTGACAGAACTAAAACCTTGGCTGTTTCCTGCACTTCCAAAGGCAATCTTTATCATGCTGGCCATGCCTACATTCTGGACAATCCTGAGTTTTATGACATCGATGTTGCCCGTGAAGTTCTTTCCATGATCGACGAATTCAATCGGATTCAGACTCTTTTTTCCAAAGTCACCAGCAACGAACCTATTCATGTCTTACTTGGTGATGATCTCGACCATGAATTCTTTCAAAATATCGGCATGGTCTTTACCGACTTCTCTGCTGGCGATCTTAAAGGTTCCCTGGGCATCATTGGCCCCTCTCGTTTAAATTACCCCTCAATTATTCCTACCATTCGCTACTTTGGTGAATTAATCTCTGAAATTTCTAAACACTGGTAACTTCTATGAAAAAACGTTCTGTCAAGCCTACTAAGCCTATCGACCTGGAAAACCGTCTTAAGCGAGCTTTAGCTGACTACCAAAACCTGAAAAAACGCCTTGAAAAAGAAAAACAAGCTTATCTTAAATTTGCTACTGCCTCAGTCTTAGATAAATTTCTGTCGGTTCTTGATGATTTGGAAAGAGCCTACAGTCATCTTAAAGATCCAGGTTTAAAGCTTACCCTTGATCAATTCAAGCAAGTTTTAAGCTCAGAAGGTGTTGAGGAAATTAAAGCCTTGAACACCAAATTTGACCCCCACACCGCTGACTGCACTGAACTAGTCAAAGGTCCTAAAAACAAAATTATTGCCATTATTCAAAAAGGCTATACCTTACATGATCGGGTTCTCAGACCTGCCCAAGTCAAGGTTGGCAAAGGAGGCTAATATGTCAAAAATTATCGGCATTGACCTTGGTACTACTAACTCAGCCGTCGCTATCATGGAAGGCGGCTCTCCTAAAATTATTCCTTCATCCGAAGGCAGAAACTTAATTCCTTCTGTGGTCGAGCCAGCTAAGAATCTAGTTGGCGATGTTGCTAAGCGCCAGGTGGTTCTTAACCCCGAAAACACCGTCTACTCCGTCAAGCGCCTTATGGGCAGAAGAATCTCTGAAGCAGAAGTTAAGAAAACTCAAGGCATGGTGTCCTACAAAATTGTTGCCGCTAAAGATAACTCAGCTGTTATTGAAATCGAAGGCAAGCAATATACTCCCCAAGAAATCTCTGCCAAGATTCTCCAAAAAGCCAAAACCGACGCCGAAGCCTATCTTGGCGAAACCGTCGACAAAGCCGTTATCACCGTTCCCGCCTATTTTAATGACGCCCAACGTCAAGCCACCAAACAAGCTGGTAAAATCGCTGGCCTTAAGGTTGAGCGTATCATTAATGAACCAACCGCTGCTGCCTTAGCCTATGGCCTAGAAAAGAAAAAAGTCGAAACCATTGCTGTTTATGACTTAGGTGGTGGTACCTTTGACATTTCTGTTCTTGAGCTCGGCGACAATGTTTACGAAGTTAAAGCTACCAATGGCGACACCCATCTAGGCGGCGATGACTTTGACCAAAGATTAATTGATCACATTGCTGATGCCTTTAAAAAAGAACATGGCATTGATTTAAAGCTAGACAAACAAGCCTTGCAAAGAATTAAAGATGCCGCTGAAAAAGCCAAGGTCGAACTTTCTTCCTCTCAAGAGACCGAGATCAACCAACCCTTTATTACTCAATCTAAAGACGGTCAACCTCTCCATCTCACCATGAAACTTACTCGGGCCGAGCTAGAAAAGCTGGTTGATGATCTTATTACCAAAACCATGGGTCCAGTTAAGGCCTGTCTCAAAGACGCCAAAAAAGAGCCCAAAGACATTGATGTTGTTATCCTCGTTGGTGGTCAAACCCGCATGCCTAAAATTCAAGCCGTCGTCAAAGACTACTTTGGTCAAGAATCCAATAAGTCTGTTAACCCTGACGAAGTCGTTGCTATCGGCGCTGCTATTCAGGCCGGTGTTCTCATGGGTGACGTCACCGACGTCCTCCTTCTCGATGTTACACCTTTAACTCTTGGTATCGAGACTCTCGGGGCTGTCAGCACTCTCTTAATTGAGCGCAACACCACCATTCCTACCTCTAAATCTCAAGTCTTTTCCACTGCCGCCGCCAATCAAACCTCGGTTGAGATCAATGTTCTTCAAGGAGAACGCCCCATGGCCGCTGACAACAAATCTTTAGGCCGCTTTATCCTTGACGGTATCCCCCCTGCGCCTAGAGGAGTCCCTCAAATTGAAGTCACTTTTGACATTGACGCTAATGGTATCTTAAATGTTTCCGCCAAAGACAAAGCTACCAACAAAGAACAAAAGATCACCATTAAGGGTTCTACCAGTCTTTCTGACGAAGAAGTTGACGCCATCACCAAAGAAGCCGAGAAACATACTGAAGAAGATAAGCTTAAAAAAGAACGAGTCGAAGCTAGAAACCAGGCAGACACCCTTATCTTTACTGCTGAAAAAACTCTCAAAGATGCTGGTGATAAAGTCAAAAAAGAGGACAAAGAAGACATCGAGAAAAAAGTCAAAGATCTTAAAGAAGTACTTGACTCTGCCAGCCAGGACGAACTTGACGCCAAAGCTAAAGATCTTTCCGAAGCTCTTCAAAAAGTTGGCGCCGCTATGTATGAGGCTCAAGCCAAAGAAGAAACCGCCAAAAAATCAACCAAGTCTAAGGGCAAGAATAAAGACAAAAAAGATAAATCTAAACAGACTGATAAATCTCAAGCTCAGGAAGGAGAGGTGGTTGATTAATGACCACCAAACGTGATTTTTACGACGTTCTAGGCGTCAAAAAAAGTGCTTCAGCTCCAGAGATCAAAAAAGCCTATCGTCAATTGGCTTTAAAATACCATCCCGATAAAAACAAATCTAAAGACGCCACTGAAAAATTCAAGGAAATCTCCGAAGCCTACGAAGTTCTCTCTAATCCTCAAAAAAGAAAAAACTACGACCAGTTTGGTCATGCTGCTTTTGATCCTTCTCAGGGGTTTGCTGGCGGTTTTGGCGGTCAATCTCGCACTTACCGTCAAGGCCCCTTTACCTATACCTACACCACCACCGGCGGCCCTAGTCAGGGTTTTGACTTCGGCGGCTTTACTGATCCTTTTGAAATCTTTGAATCTTTCTTTGGTGGCGCCTCACCCTTTCGCACTGTTCGTCTACCTCGCTACGGCCTCACCATTGACTTAATGGAGGTTGTCAAAGGCACCGAAAGAACCATTGTTCATCAAGGCAAGCAATATCAGGTCAAAATCCCCCCTGGCGCTGATGATGGCACCCGCATCCGTTTTAATGAATTCTACGTTACCGTTGAAGTCAAACCCCATGACACTTTCAAACGCGAAGCTGCCGACCTTTTTGTTAACCAAGAAATCTCCTTTAGTCAAGCAGCTTTAGGTGTTGTTATTAAAGTCCCCACCATCGATGGTAATCTCAAGCTCAAGATCCGCCCTGGTGCTCAGCCCGGCACTCTCATTAGGCTTCGCGGCAAAGGCTTACCTCATCTGCGCCGCCCTGGTAGGGGAGATCAATACGTTCGTCTTCTTGTTAAAGTGCCTCAAAAACTCTCTCGCCAGCAAAAACAACTCCTTAAGCAACTTCAAGATCTTAGCTAACAGTTTTCCTTAGTTGTGATACAATTTTTTTATGGCCACCGTCGCCAAGCCTAAAACCAATCTTCCCTCTTTTTCTACCTTTATTAGCACCTTGGTTATTGGTTTTCTTCTTTACGCCTTTTTCTCTAAGCTTACCATCAAATTTTATGCCTCTGCCTTGTTTTTCTTCTACCACTATATCCAACACATGTGGCTTGCCGTTGTTGCCCTCGGCGCCTTCCAAACCCTTCTAATGATGCCTTTCCGTATCGTCAACCTGTCGCTTTCCGCCAACGTTAAAGAATTTGAAGCCAAGGTAGAAGAACTAAAAAGCCAAGAAGAACAACAATTTCTTATCAAACAATCCGTTTCTGGTGGCAATCCAACCATGCTCTGGTATTTAATTAACTTCTTCATCCAAACCGTTGCTTACCTTTCCATTGGCCGTATGTTCTTAATTGATTTTTACAACCTTAAACTCAACCCCAATTTCCTTTTCTCTTTTGTTCCTTATCCTGACTATCCCATTAAAGACCCTATTTTTAAAATTCCTTACCCAGCCATTACTCAAACCAAAGACTTTGGTCTTGCCGCTGTTTTTATTGCCTGGGGCCTAATTCTTGTTTACAAGCTTTTCCATTCTAAGTTTGTCAGTTACTACCGTCGCTTGCCTGACACCAAAAAGTTTGACACTTCTGGTAATGCGCTTTTTCGCTATCTTAAACGCTTCTTCAGATACTCTGGCGGCTTTCTAACCATCTTCTTTGTTTTAAGCTGGTTGCTCCTTCGTCACTTTCCTGTCAGCTGGCAGCTAAGGATTTTCACCGGTGATGTTGGTATTCCTAACTACCGCCTTAACTTTATTACCGCTGTCGGCGCCTTTATTGTCGTTCTCTGGCTCAACCTGCCAAAAATCTCCAACAAAGCTCAGCTAGCTCGATCCATGGGCATTCCCGAAGATGTTATTTTCAAAACCCAGCAACAGCTTTTTAAGGATAGCCTTAGAGCTGCCACTCTTCTTGGTCTCGGCGCCTACTACATTACCCGCTTTATCCCTAGTGCCTTTGAGCTTTCCATCTTCACCTTAGAAATCATTTCCTTTCTCTCACCTCTTACCATTGATCGCCTCATTTTTTCTCAATTCAGAGCTCCACCACCGGCCTCTGATCAAAAGACAGGGGAGAAAACTGACTCCAGCTAGCCTCAAACATTCATCTTCTCCAAATTGACCCCTATTTCCCCTTGTGGTAAACTATTCCTCAGTTAAGACATATTACCTAAGGAAAGAGGTGGGCATTAATCCCACCCTTTTTGTTAAAATTAAAATATGGCTACTAGGCAACCTAAATCTGCCCGGACAGAGTTTACCT
>Ga0209976_10001732_pt1 | contig 12732 bp, 25 predicted proteins | sample SumtaG_FD_182806 | JGI IMG/M metagenome (GOLD analysis project Ga0209976, IMG submission 182806) | Deep subsurface microbial communities from Indian Ocean to uncover new lineages of life (NeLLi) - Sumatra_00157 metaG (SPAdes) (version 2) | ecosystem: Environmental > Aquatic > Marine > Oceanic >...
AACAAACAGAAAAGATTACTAAGATTGTTAAGAAACTTAGTCTAAAGATTAAGAACCGAAAACATTATAATTTCAAATTATCCCGACTTTTTTTAATAGGGAAAATCTATAGAGTTTATACTAAGGCCTTTTGGGGTTTTAAGAAAGGTCATGGACCTATTAGTATTGTTGGTAAAGTCAGTAAATCTGGGAATTGCGTTTATCCTAATACTCCTTATTATAGAATAACAAAAGCATGGGGTTTTTTATAAATGACCTATGAAAGAATTGAAGTACCGAAAATCGAAAGTACTGAAATTATCCTTCCTTATTATCCAGATAATCAAGACTGTGTATATTGTGAAGGAACTTCCCCTGTGGATCCAACTCGATTCGATGTTATCTTGACCAATGACATTAAAATCGAAAAGGTTTGCCCAGTTTGCTTATATGAGATTTTCTTAGAGTATCCTAAATATATAAAACAGATAATTAAGAGGTAAATAAAAATGTGTGAATTGAAAAAAGCCAAATTGGAAAAAATGATTAAGGATGTTATTAGTGGTAAGCTTGACTTGCCCGAAGCTGCTTTTAAAACCCTATTAAAAGTGTATGAGAATGTTTCAATGATTCAGGAAACATTTATCGAACCTATAGAAATTAAAAGGCTAAGGCCCCCTTCAGGACCAAAACCAATAATTAAGAAAGATCCAAATATGGCCATGGTTATTAGTGAATTACAAACTAATGACCTTTTTTTAAGACGAAAACAATTATGTATGGTGATTTAAATGTCAAAAACTATAGAAATAATAATTATTAAAAATTTCCATCCTGAATTAAAAAAAATTTTAACAGGATACAGGATAAAATTTGAAAAATTGGAATTACATCCTGGCCAAAATTTTGTTATATCATATAACGAAAATTAATTGCCCCGGGGCTTATTTTTTTCTTTTTCTTTTATAAAATCTTTTTTAGCAGCTATAATTAAAATAAAAAACAAAATAAAAAAAAGATTATTCAGGGTGTAAAACTTTCATTTCACGTAATTTAAATCGTTTGCAATATTCAGTGTTAAGAAAAATTAAATTTGCTTGATAAGCTCTACAATAATTACTAATTATGTGCATACATTCTGAACATTTATGATTACCTTTTTTCATCTTGAACCTCCGTACACTTTTTACAATAAGTCCAGGAGTTAATCATCTCTAATAATCTTTATCTGCAATTACATCCTTTTCAATTAGATTCTTAACGGTATTAAATGCTTTCACTTGTTCGTCTAAAAGAGGGGATTTACAAGACTCAATTAACCCGTCAAGCAATATTAAAAGATTTCTCTTATAAATTTCTAATTGTCTTTTTTTTCTCATTCAATCACTACTTTTCATTTATTATTTTCTTTAAAATGAATTATTTTAAAGTTTAAAATAAAAATTTTAACAATTATAAAGAATTAATAAAATTATACATTGAATTAATCCTATTAAAAATATAACACTAAAATATAACATTGTATTCATATAAATATCTGGATTTCTACAAAAATATATATTATTAGGTAAATTTGTATTCCAAGTAATATATAGCATTATTAAACATCCTATAATACATAAAATAAAAGATATATTTTTAATTTGTTTTAATTTTTCCATATCTAAGAATTCCTTCATATCTTTGCTCATCTCAACCATTTTTGTTTACCTCGCAGATATTTTCCGATCTGTTTTTTCAGGTAACTTTCTCTCTGTATCATAACTACAGAAAGGACACCAGAATAATTCCCCTTCCTTTACCATATTTGTATGACAGTTAGGACAAATCATTAGAATTCTAACCTCTTAATAATTTTGTAGGTTTTAAATTCCTTTTTGTCACTTTCTGGATTATTCACAGGGATTCTTACGAATTTTTTCTCGTCGAAATCATCTGCCTCTGGTTGTTCATATTTTTCCAGATTCTTTGCCATTTTTAGTTCTTTAATTAGGAATTCCCTAACAGCACATCGAATTAATTCGGATCGTGAAGGATATATCCCCTTATTCCCGATTAGTTTATTGATTGCCTCTATATATGCCTCAGGCACATTAACAGTCACTATTCTCATCATAAATCCTCCATAAAGAGCAAATCTTTAGGTAAATACTCTCTTATTGCAGTCCTTACAGCCTCAGAGCGGGAAGGAATAATACCTTTCTCTTTTAGCTCCATTATCTTATCATCGTATTGATAAGGTAAATTTATAGTAATATTTCTCATCTTTTTCATAATTTTTTTTCCCTCCTGGTATTAAAGTAATAAAATTGTAGCAGCGGCCTTTTTTTTCTCATCTTGCATTCCATTGATAATGGCCCTTCGCTCGTCAATATTATACTTTTCCTTTAAATATTTAATATATTTTGGTAATTCTTTATTTACATCTTTTAACTTTTCTAATTCGGTTATTTTAATCACTCCTTTTATTGTTTTTTTTAAAAAAAAATAAGATTTAGAATTTGAATTTTCACGCAAATCACCGTTTATATTTCCAATATTTCCTTTACCATATATAGTGTGTCTAAGATTCTACGGGCCTGAAACCGAGAATTCTTATCATCTCCATCTAAGACCTTAGCAACTTGATTATACCCTTTTATTATACTTTTATTTCCAAGGTCAATCAATTTAGCAACAATATCATTGATCTCAAAATTATGATTTTTGGTCAATTGGTCAGTTTTTTGGTCAGTTTTTTGGTCAGTTTTTTGGTCAGTTTTTTGGTCAATCAAAGATCCTGGATCAGGATTTTTTTGGTCAATTTGGTCATTTGGATCCGTAGGCCATATTTCTTTTTGGTCAGTTCTTTGGTCATATTCGTCAAAATAGTCATTTAATTGGTCAGTTCTTTGGTCAATCAAAGGTCCAGGATCAGGTGTTTTTTGGTCATTTTTGGTCAATTGATCTTTATCGATATAAATCCATTTACCGCATTTCTTACAGGGTGTTTTAGGTCTCTTTGCTATTTTATTGCCTCTTGGCTTATACGTTTGTTTATTGCCGCAAATGTAGCATTCAATCTCAACCTCCACTTTCAGCCTCAGCCCCTTCTTTAGTATAGTCATCGATTAATTTCTGACCTATTATTATGTCTGCCTGGTGTTTTCTAAGCTTTTCAAGTATGGCCTGTTTCGCAAATTCCGCTCTTGATTTGAATTTCTCTAAATCAACTAATAGATCTATTTTTTCCACTGTGAAAATTGTAAGAGTTGCACATACATTTTTTTTAACATTCAAAATGCATGACCTCCATTGAGTAATATTTGATGTAGTTTAGTTCTCATTTCATTTAATTGGTCCATAGTGAATGATTCGATATTTCTATCGAAAAACTTAGGAATATTCTTTACTTCCTTGAGTACGGCTTGCTTAAAGACATTAAGACCGTCAGAGAAATCATTACACATATAGACTTTAAGAGAGTCGTTAATTTCCTTGCAATATTTTCCATCGCGTTTATTACAATTAGCACATTTCATAAGAAGGCAATCTGAAACCTCTTTTCTCATGATTTTCTCAACCATTTTTATTACCCTCCTGTGATACTGAAATACACCAATTTGCTTTACAACGTTTTGAGCAAAAGAAATGGTGTGATGGATCCTGTTGTATATTAGTATGAGTCGTTCGACAATTTTTCTGTTGATTTCTGTATTTTAAATGAGTTCCGCAATATTCACACTTTGATGGCCAGTAAAAATTACGTTTTTCTGAAAGACTCATCGATTATAAAACCCCTCTGCTCTTAGTTTGTCATATTCAGACATTTCCGCTTTTTCTGGTTTAAGGAACCTTTTTGTTTCTATAATAGAGGGCCATTTTAAAGTAGTTGTTAGATAAATTCTAATTGACTTAAGAAGCTTTGCTTCTGGAAGATTAGGACGATCCTTCTTACTGTCATTAAGCATCTGTGGAAGCCTAAGAATCAAAGCATCAACAATTTTTTGTTGAGGCATTTTAATCATTTTCGAGAATAGTTCAAGAACGTCACATGCCCTTTTAGATATGTTTAAACCTTTAGTTATCAACATTTTTTATACCTTTTTTATACCTTTTTTATTTAAATTTTTATGATCGAATTCGGTATCGAATCCGACGTCACACTCATAATAGAATCCAATATATTTAAAGATCAAGATACATTTCAGATTCGGAATCGTATGTGTTTTGAAATTCGAGATCGACTCCTATAAAGCAAACAATATTAAATCCAAAAGTGTATTCTTAATATTAATGACTGAGAAAGATAAAATTGAAGTAACGAAAATAGATTTAACTATTCTTGCTCAAGCTTCAAAAAGTGGTGATAAATATTACTTTAGAATCCCTCCAGATGATATTTTGAATGACAGAATCAAACATCGTAAATGGTATAAGCTTTTTCTCTTTGAATTACCTGAGAGTGAAATAAAAAGATTAGGCCTTGAGAAATAATATGTCTACTAATATTAAAGATATGATAAACTATATAAAAAAATGGATCATTATTTTGCGGAAGGGAATGGCATTACATTTACTTTACTTTAATAAAGGAAATGGGCAACCAGCGGTCTCATTTTTGGTAGCTAGCTAGCTAGCTTTGTTATCATTGGTCAACTGAAAATTTTTTAGTAAAAAAATAAAAAAGAAAAGATAGAGGCTTGACCTCTTGATTTGTCCTAAATAATACTCATCATACTCGGATTAGTATGAGATGACCAAATGTTCTCCCGGGTACAATTTGAATTGGTCAAAATTTATCCTGGCATTGGTCAAAATTTTTTCGATCTCAGGACCAGGATTAACTAAAATTAGAATTAATTTCACTCCTGTATTAAAATCTTTGGGCATGTAGTCTATTATTGAATCTAATTTATAAACTACAACTTTTTAAACTAAACTATTTTTACACACAAATTTTATTTGGTTATAAAAATAAAATACCCTTTTTTTTAAAAGTGTTAATAGGATGATGTTTCGCGCGTTCCTATGGGCCTCTTTAGGATTTATGAATAGAGCCCTTCTAATTACATTCTTTAGGTATTAATAAAAAAAGTTTCATAAAATTATTAAAAAAGCTTTAATTTTTGTTAAATTCTTCAATAAAACTTATAAAAATGTTCAGACTATTTTATTATAATTAAAAAGTTTTCAAAAAAAAAATGTGACACCTGTGAAACAAGAAACCTTTATGAAAATGGTAAAAATAATGGTCGATTTGTTTTTTTGTCTCATTATTTTTCCTTATGGAATATTTCGGGCGGGTATGATATTTCAGAGATACTTATATAAGCGTTCCGCTCGATTAGGAATCGCTATGGATGAGTCTAACAGAACTAAGTCGGATTTAAAAAGAACTGTGACAGGCGAGGTTGAGATATAATAGTAGATTTACAAAACATTTACTCATGGATTAAGCTTTTATTCTTTATTACGTTAGGAGTTTTCGGGATTTGGATTATATACAAGGGAATAATCGTAATTGAGATAAATTCAGAGAAATATTACAAAGGTTTATTGTTTGCTATGTTAAACGCTCTTATTTTCGGGATGTATTTGAATGTGTGTGGATTTCAATTTAATAAAATGATGTCTAAATCCTTTTTCAAATATACGGCAGTCGTGTTTCTCTTATTCATGATTGTTCAGGGCTTCGGTCTATGGGGTTTTAGATTTACTTTTAACGTTAATAAGCCTTTAAACTTTAAGCTATTGAGTTATCACGTTTATGAATCCAATTCAGAGAAAGGGATTAAATTTTTTTATTATAACATTTTTCAATTTCTTATAATCTATTTTTTATCATTTATGTTAGAGAGTGAGATTCAAGGTTGAGTCGGAAATTAAATAAGAAAAAAATAGTAATTTTGGCTTGTACATTACTTATTATTTTTTCATTCTTAATTAGTGAGCAACACACTATTAATGCTAAGGCTGATTCTAATTACTCGAATTATTTAACAAGTGAATCTATTTCTGTTAAAAATGACAGAGCTTTAATACTTTTAGAAAGTTCGGGAAGTTCAAATAATTATCGGAATTATTTTGAAACAAGTTTTTTATTTCCTTCTAAACTTAGAAATGAAATGTATTCTACATATTTAACAACTAATCCAAGTAAATATTATACTCAACAAGTATATTTGAATGATTTAGATAATGATTACGCTTTTAAAAGTGTGGAAAACTTAGGACAATATGAAACAAATGATTATATTGAAAATTATACGGATATAATTGAAAATAATGGAAATTTTGTAAATTATAATTCAGAAATTGAATCTAATGGACTTTCTACTATTGGATATTCTGGTTGGTATATTTTACCTTTTTCAGAATTACATATAGCTATTAGACCAGCTGGAACAATTATGGCTATGGGTGTAGCAGATGAGAATTTAATATGTCATTGTTTTATGGATAATTTAAATGATTATCCTATGAGTTATATTGTTAATTCTATTACTGTTAATGTTCATGGTAAAAGACGGGACCAAGATGGATATATTTCAGACGATGTAAAAGTTCAAGTTTTAAGTAATAATTATACTTCTGAAAATATAGTATTACCAACTACTTTAAATGTATTATCCACATCAACGCAAGTATTTTCAGATTTAAATATATACGGGGAAACATTAGAATATATTTCTCTTAAAATTACCGCTCCTTCTGATATTGCGGGGGATTCTTCCGACGGAAGTTATTATATTATTACTAATGCATGGTTAATATTTGATATAACTATTATTGAAAAAGTTTTACAAGAATCTGATTTTAATTATTATAATTATATTTCTAATGGTTCTGGAATAGCAGGAAATTTTCCCGCAGAATATTCTTTTGAATTAGATTCTAATGGTTCTAATCCTTCGGGTTGGAATGTTGATGAAGGCGGTGGAACTATTAATGTTATTTCTGATTTTGATTCTCATAATAAAGTATTAGAATTTAATGATATAAATACTAATGATTTAATAGCTGACCAGATTTATTCAAATCAAAATTATGGAACTATTGAATTTTGGATTTTAGATAATGACGCTGATGATTCATTTCAATTATATGTAAAAGATGGAACTACTGCCTTATGTGGTGTTATGATTGATGGTAATAAATTTAGAAAATATGATAATGGTGGATGGAGCGATTTAGGACTTTCGGCTAATGATAATACATGGTATCATATACTTATAGATTTTGAATGTTCTTCTAGCTCTTATAAAGGACTTAATCAATATAAATTTAAAATAGCTATTGATGGAACTTATTATGGAAGTGAAATGACTTTTATGAATACAAGAAGTCAGAGTAATAAAGTTGAGTTTAGAAGTGGAACTACTGAAGCAAATTATATAAGTTATTTAGATGCTATTGATTACAGTTGGTCGGTTGGATATTATGAGAATAGAAATAGATATGATTCGAGTTATAGTTTAAATATTACTTCAAATTTACAATTAAATAGATTAGGAAATAGTTTTGATAATTTAGAATCATTAGAATTAGAATATACATTTAAAACAAATAATACTTCTGATTTAGAATTATATTTAAAAAATATTGATTCTAATAATTATGATTTAATTGATTCAAATGAAATAACAACTTCTTTTCAAGAATTTAGTTATAGTTTTGTTTTAAATTATACTTACTATTCTACAACTGGAATAATTGATTTTATGTTTTATATTGAAAATACAAATAATTTATTAATTTCAATTGACAAAATTAATTTAAAAGCTATTTTCTCAAATTTTAGTATAAATGATTTAGGTTACCATAATATTAATATAGAATTTAACAGAAAAACTTCTGGAAGTGTTAATCGTGGAAATATAAGCTTAAATTTACAATTATATAAAACTAATTTTACCTATGATTATATAGAAAACAATGTAATCGAATCAGATTACTCTAAATTAAATCAATTTGTTGATTTTAGCAATGGAATGGATGAGATTCAAGAAGTAGAGATTCAAGCACATATACGGTATGGATTGAATACCTTAGACATAGACATAGTTAATATTTATTATAAAGTTATTATCAACTATAATTACACATTTGAATTATATGAGCAATTAAGAAATGGAAATAATGATGGTAATTATTTCAGAGCTTTTTTCAGTTATGATTCTATGAATTTTAATAGACTTAACAATACAGGGATTTTCGGTAATTATTCTACAAATTGTCTTTCGGGATTAAGAGTTCTAAGAGGTTCTACAGATATAAATTATAATAGGTATTTTATTATTCCGTACTTCGACGAAAAGATAACTCTAAGTTATGCTCCTTCTGGTGTGGCGGGTTCTGGAACTGGTTCTGAGCCAAGACAACCCTCGGGAACTTATTGGACTTATGAAACATATAAACTTTCAGATTATGGAATTACTGTTATAACTGTTGAGAATTGGAGCGTAGACTTTAGGACTGTATACGCGGAGAAATACGAAGCTAAGTACTATTACAGAACTAAGACAATAAAACGCTCGGATTTGGGTTCTTGGCATTTTAAAATAGGTGATATAAAAGTTAGTTTTAATTTTATTAGAAATGCCGTCGCTGATATTATAAATCTAATTCTATTATTCTTTCAATATATCTTTTTCCTAGTTACAGCGTCGCTTAGTTATATTCTGATGTATTTAGGAGTGAATATCATTGTTTTATTATGGAATATAGTTGTTTTTTACTGTTTTATTGCTTTAATCTGGGTTCTATGGTATTTTTACCTGGCATTATTCTTGATATTATATTATATTTGGGAAGGCTTAGTATGGGTTTATGAGAATTTACTCGTCCCTTTTATCGATTGGTGTCGCACTTATTTACTTCCAATTTTACTGGATTACTTTATAATGTTTTGGGCAGGTGTAATCGCGGTTATAATTTGGTTAGCTACATTCGGAACAGCAGACCTTAACGAGATTTATAACGCGGTTTATAAGATGTTATGGCAAATGACCAATTTCTTTATTGAGATGATTCTAATTTTCATTAAGCATATTGACGCGATGTTAATGTACGTTTTCTATTATCTGCTATTATGTTTATTATGTTTCGTCAAATACGGATACACGAAAGCGAGAGGCTTTGTTAATCGCTGCGACCAGCTAAAGTATAGTTTTGACGCTTATATGATTCCCGTCAACCTAATCGTTGGAGCGGGAAAGAAAATATGGGATATGATGCCCGAGTTATAAAATCTAATTAAATTTCTTTTATTGAAATAAAATAAAATTAAGTGTAAAAAAATGGTTAGTCAAACAAAACAAAATATTAAAACGTTAAGTGATGAGGTTAAACGCAATATCCAGAGTTTCGCGGGGATGCAAGGGAAACTTTTCTATTTTTGGAATGCTAATAATAACCCGAATTTTGAAGTTAGGAACATTCCTTATATTGCTCCGACGCTTAGGATACGAGATAAGAACGAAGTATTCCACTTAGGGGAACCTGCGTTATTTTGGGATGGAATGCCCGTTTTTGTGGTTGTTAGAGGGATCCCTTTCTCATTGACCTTAGATTTATCCAAAGTTAATATTTGGGATAAAAATAGGAATCTTATTATTCCAAAAGGGCTGAGTTCCGATGAGATTGACGCAAAGATTCATTCTCTTTATGTAAATCGTATATTCCGACAGCATACATTAACTCCAATTCAAATGTTTATGATAATACTCCTTATGATTGTGTGTTGCTTAACTACATATCTGATCTCCTCCTGGTGGACATAATGAGCAGATCAATGGGATTCTTAGAGTCAGCGGAAAAACCGAATAGCCTCGATAAAGCCTTGTCGGCTTCGATGAGAAATATAGTGAAATTAATTGAAGGAATTACGGAATTTAGCCGCACTGATTTGATGGCTATATCTGTATGTCAAACAGATCCTATTCTGAAAGAATTATTGAAATTTCGAGTGTTAAACACAAAACATCTTAAGAGAAAACATGCTAGGGAAGGCTTGACCGCGCTAAAATATATTGCGGGCTATACACATGAACGCAAATCCTTAAAAAGCTTCTTTCTTATGAGAAATAGAAATGGCGGAAAATATTAATGTTATTAAACGTAATCGGAGTAATGGGTTCAGGCAAAACGCTGTTTGCGACAAATTACGCATGTGACTATTCAAAAAGGCATCCTAAGAATAAGATTTATGCGAATTATAATCTTAAATTAAAGAACTTTTTTTATACTCCTTTTTTATTTTTACCTTTTTCGGATTTAAGAAATTGTTTGATTATTGCAGATGACTTTTATGCATTGCAGAATCTAAAACAATTTACTCAGGTTGTTGTTAACCTTTCAAGAAAAAGGAATATTGATTTAATTCTGACATGTCAGTATTATACTATGGTTAGTTTACAACTTAGGACTTTAGCAAATTATAACGTATTTACAAAATACATCAAAAGTAAAGATACTTTATTGGTAAAGCTAACAACTCCAGACGGCTATGTTAGGAAAGGCCAGGTTTCTGACGCTGTTATGAACGTAAAAGAAATCTATGATACTAATGAAGTTGTAATATTTCCGACTGAGCGAAAAATTAAGAAATGTATTAAAGATGTTAGCAAAACCTTGGATGATATTGAATTAAACCTGAATCTATATTCTGGAAATAGTCGTTTAAGACAACGATTATTAAATGAGATTCAAAAAGAAAAGGGCCTGGATTAAAAAAATAGGTTTTTATTTGTCTTTTTCTTATTAATTTTTAATTCAAAATAACACGAACATTATTTCGTGAAAGCCTCATATAACCATATAATGTCCGTTATTATCGAAGTTTAAATACATTAAGTTCAAATAAAAACATGAAAGAGAAAATAGACCATTACTTATTAACTCAAACGGCCCTAAAAGAAAGCACTAAGAGAAATTATCGTTATAAACTATTAAATTTTGCTAAATTCTTAGATTATAAAAATGATTTCGATATAAATGATGTCTTATTATTTTTGAATTCAAAATCATTTAAAGAGGTAAAAGTTTCAACGCAAAATTTTTATAAAAATATCTTGAGAAAGTTTTTGGAATATCTTGGAATGGACACGTCGACCATAAAAAATGTAAGGGATGATTATGAATTTGTTAGAAAAGAAGATCTCTTAACTAAAAAAGAATTCGAGAGATACCTCAACAATATAAATCGTGTAGACTATAGGTGTATGGTCATGATATTCTATGAGGGAGGGCCAAGAATTAATGAAATCCGTAATGTTAAATTAAAGGATATAGTAGATAAAAAAACTCATTATGTAATTCATATCTCTGTGAGTAAATCCAAGAAAAGACCTATTTATCTTATTGAATCTGCGCCTTTCTTAATAAATTGGCTTAACCAACACCCTGATAAAGACAATCCCGAACAATTCTTATTCTGTCATTATCGTCATGGAAATTTAGTACGATACTCTCTTGAAGGGATACAATGCTATTTGCGAAGGAACAATCCTTTATCAAAAAGAGTGTACCCTCATTTACTCCGACATTCTGCTGTGACAAATAACTATGGAATATTAAATGAAAAACAGCTCATGTTGAAATTTGGATGGAAAACTAGGTCTATGATTGATAAATATGCACATTTATCTTACTCGGAAGATCTCGAATCAAAAATATTAGAACTTCATGGAATCTTGCCTAAAAATAAAAGTGAGAAAACTCTAAAAACAATTGATAATAAAAAGTGTCCGAGATGCGCGTTTATGAATCCTTATACTAATAGATTTTGTTCTCGGTGTGGATCCGCACTTGATATTTTAGTAACTTTTGAAAGTTTACAGGATGCAGAAAATTTAGAAAATTTTAACCTGGAGTCATATATAAAAGAAATTATAAAAAAAGAAATAGATAAAAAAAAAATAGATTAATTAGAAAGAATTTCGCTTAATTAGTAATCCATTTTATAATTAATACTATGAGGATTATAATAAAAAAGAATCCTAATAGACCTAACATCATCAAGAATACTAAAGCTTGACCTGGAGATGTTGTATTTCCAGGGGCAATAATGATAATCATTAAAATTAATAATGCAAGGATCCCTAAGCATATAATACCTTTTTTATTTTTCATTTTGATCTGTGCCTTTATTTATGAATTTTTGTTTTTAGAACAATTGTAATTGACCGACAAAATATTTAAAACTTGCTTTTCCGTTCAGAAATTATAAAAAAAGAAATAGATAAAAAAAAATAGTTAGTTTATTAGTCTTTTTTGAATAAAAAAAGACCTTCCTGACCTTCAATTGTTTTTTTAACAATATAAACGTCGTCGTTATGGTCCCAGGAAACTTTTTCGATTTCTAAAAGTTTTCTTGGAATTGTAACTTGACTTTTCCCTGTCTTTTCATAAAATAGATATTTTGTAAGATGGCCATCCATTTTTAATCATTTTAAAGTTATTTTTTATGAATCATAACGAATCATAACATTTAAATATGATCATATTTTTTAATTACATAACAACTCATAACGAATCATAACAAACAAAAAAAGTGAAAATAAAAATGATTGGTAAAAATAGCTTGTATTGGACCTTTATTCGGTTAGATAAATTAGACAGACCAGGTACTATTCTTGAAGGGCAACAAACAGAAAAGATTACTAAGATTGTTAAGAAACTTAGTCTAAAGATTAAGAACCGAAAACATTATAATTTCAAATTATCCCGACTTTTTTTAATAGGGAAAATCTATAGAGTTTATACTAAGGC
>Ga0209976_10001734_pt1 | contig 12730 bp, 15 predicted proteins | sample SumtaG_FD_182806 | JGI IMG/M metagenome (GOLD analysis project Ga0209976, IMG submission 182806) | Deep subsurface microbial communities from Indian Ocean to uncover new lineages of life (NeLLi) - Sumatra_00157 metaG (SPAdes) (version 2) | ecosystem: Environmental > Aquatic > Marine > Oceanic >...
AGTAGCTGCGCGTGGTTGAGTAAGAATAAATCTAACTCCTCCAGATGAAGAAGGTAATCCTCCTGTTACAGAAGTATCATCAGAAGGAGTAGAACTTGCTTGTTCTAGAAAAAGCATAAGAGGATCAATAGCCATCAGTATCTCCTAGATGCATTATATGGAAAAGGTCTTGTGTATGCATCAATATCATCAGTTGATTCTTCTCCCTCAGTCTCTACTAAACCTGCAATAATGTTAGTCTGTTGAGCCCTAAAAAATTCTGCTCTCTTTAATTCACCAAGACCTTGGAAGCCTCTATAGATAGCTCCGAATAAAATAATCTCATGCCATTGCTGAGGCATTTCTGGGATTGTGTTTAGTTCGTCTAACTGAGAGAGGACTCCGTTAAAAATAATCTCAAGTGTATAAGCTTTATCTGGAACTGGAGCAAATTTGATCCCCTTATTCTCTCTCTCATAAAAAACAGGTTTGCCTCTGCTAGTTGGACTTCCTAATTCTTCAATATAACGCTCTCGTGAAACCTTAATTAATTTTACTTTACTTTGATCGTCAGGATCTTCAATAGAGAGCATCCTAATATGATCTTGGTCTGTTGGAATTGAGATAAAAACATTATCTTTTACAATGGGAAAAGTAGCTCTGCACTCTTCTGCTCTAAATTTATACTTAGCTAAGAGTTCAGTGTATGATCTATTAATAATTTTATCAACTTCTATATTATCCATATCGGACTCATCTAGCTCCAAACCTAGATGCTTCCTTGTATCTTCCCTAAAGTCTTGAAGAGTTATGGTCATGGTTTTGGCTCTGCGTTATTATTCAAATGATCTAAAAGTAATGTCCTTAAACCTTCTATACTCGTATACAGCCTATCAAACCCAGCATTGAATTCTGTTCTGTTAGGCCGTTGAGATAGCTCTTTATTTAGACCAATGATTTGATCCGTTGACCATATCAAGTAAGGAATGAGTGCCATAGCAACTAACTTTAAAAAGAAGTCCATTAAAGCTTTCAGGCTTATCTCAAACTTATGACCGTTTATCTTAGGGGCTTTGATTACCAAAGTTAAATCTCTAAATTAATTTCCATGTCTTCTATATCTCTAACCTTTTTAATATAAACTGAAACTAATTCTTTACTCTTAGAACCGTTCTTTGAGACTAATCTAACCTTATTTGGGCCTTGAATTTGGGTTCCATTTATCAATGGATAACACATTTCAGGATCAGAGGTTTGGAGGACAAGCTCATTAGTCTCATCCTCCACCTCTAATTCCCAAGTTCCAGGGGAAATATAAACTCTATTTGATTGTCTAATTGAATCAATACTAGCATTTAACACAATAGGAAGTTTCATTCTTTATCTCATATTAACAAAGATTTTAATAACATCATCCTGTGCAGCAGCAGTTGTTAAACAAAGACCAGCAATATTACCAGCAGCCACTCCAGTATCTGCAACTCTACCGCCAGCAGCACCAGTTACTCTAGCACCAATTGCAATGGCTTCATTTGCTATAGCATAAGCAACACCAAGATTTAATACTATAATCAACTGTCCATCTGCACCAGCAAGAAGTTCTTGATAAGTAATTGCTTCGTCCACACAATCATTATATTCACCAAGAGCCTCTCCACCAACTACAATACCTACAGCAAGTGTTGCATTTGCAGCAGAAGCAGCAGGATCAACTTTACCGTCTGCTTGTAAGAAAACTAAATCTCCTACAAAACAATTAGCTCCTGCCTTCCAAGTTGCTACCTTTCCTCCAACAGCGTTCTCAATAAAACTTTCTGCTTCACTGGCAGAGAATGGATGATTGGTAGTCTTACGAACTCCAGCAGCCATAGTCATTTTTATTATATCCTTTAGGTTGGATTTGCGCCATACCAACCACGGGCATCAACGAACCATATAATAAAGCGTGTATCAATCTTAGAAAGAATCGCACCAGTTAAATCATCAATCCAAGTTTTAGAAGTATGTGCTCGTCTGCGTAAGAACCAAGCATCATTCATTTCTGAATCAACCATCATATAACTCTTCTTAGAAAGCTTATAACGAGAGATAGTTGGCTCAGAAATTCCTAACTTCATCTTTAAAGCATTCTCTTGATTATCAGCAGTAAAAGGTTCATGAGTGCTTCTTAGAATTTGTAATGCTCTTTGCTCTACTCTAGCATCATTACCAATAATCAATCTATCAAGATTAACAACAACAGGATCGCCATTATGATCCTTTTGATTCATTGCTAAATCTCTAAGATTAGTTAAGCCTGCAAGAGATAATCCAACAGCAGCAGCTAAGTTAGACCAAGTTCCTGTTTCATTTAAGAAAGGATGATCGTTTGCAACTAAAGCTTTACCATCAATTCCTAAGAAATCTGATCCGGCAAAGATATCATCAAGTAGCTGTGCTGAACGATATTCATCTGTCTGTTTAGCAGCATTTGCTAACCAAATACCAGATTCTTTTGACTTACCATAAAGATCATCTTCCTGTAACTTCCTACCAATTCCTACACCTAATCCAAATTCCCTATCTACACCAGTTACCTTCGGACCAATTCTGGGAGCATCAAAGATTGGTGCTTCGATGTCACCCATTTCAAATAAACGAGAAGGACCAGTGAAGACAGTTGCATGGACTTCAGGAGATGAAGTTGTATCAGTTCTAAGATACTGTTCAAACTCAATCGCTCCTCTATTGAAGCGATCACGGAAATTCTTTCTAAGGCCGGCTCTTACAAGAAGAACCATTTCAGCCTGTGTTACTGGATTTGGCATCTTTTAGTTCCTCTTTAGGCAGCCTGTTTAGTGCCAACAACTGAGCAGAAAACAAGTTTAGAATCAATATCAATACGTTCTACACGGAATAATACAAGTGTAACATCAGCTTGGTCAACAGCCCAAGTACCGTCAGCAGTTTTAATTGCTCCATAGGATCTACCTACATCAGCTGCAACAGGAGTAACTGGATCAGTTGCTCCATTTACCATACGCAGGCCAAATAAGGTTCTTCCATCTGCAATAGCAACAGAAGTCCTAACTTCTCTTCCGGTAATAACAGTTGGTGAATCTCCTACATCAAAACCTGGACCTTTGTTAGCTCCATGCAATGCAATACCAACCATTGCTACAGGATCAGCAGCAGCTTCTACAACAAGATGATCGTTTGCACCAGCTCCAAATGTTAAGATTGCTCCTTCAATGTAAGTTTCTGTAGAAAGATGATCCATCCATCTAACTTGAGGAACTCCACCTCCAGGAACAATGGCAGCCTGTGCAACTTTAGAAGTAAAACCAGGCATTTATTCCTCTTCTTGAGTTAGTAACTCTTCTCCAGGTGAGGGAGAAGTTTTTTCTTCAATATAAGATTTTACAGCGGTATCTATACCTTCTAGATCAATAGATTCTGTCCCTGCACCACTTTCTTCTATAATGCTTACACCTTTAGAGAGATCTCTTTCTCCTCTAGCTCTAGCAATCCTATCCTCTAATAAGCTCTTCTTCTTGTGCCTATCATCATATCGTTTCTTCTCTACTCGATCAATGGCATCTTTAATCCTTCGATCGACACTCATTAAAACTGTATCAGCACATGCATAATGTCCTTCAGCAGTTTTATGTACTCCAATTATAGGCTTGACTTTTTCATTAAAACCAAAGCCTAATTGCTTCATCCGATAAATTTCCTGGTCATCATTTGGAACCCATTCATAATACATATCATCAGGACATTCAACGGAAGCCAAAGCCATTAGAGTTTGCCCTCTTTCTAACACCATAGCAACTCTAGCTTCAAGTTGTTCATCATCTAGTTCGTTTATATCGAACATAGAAAGACTTTTTTCTCTCTCTGCTATCTTTGCATTCTCTTCTGCTTTCGCCTTTAAATCAACTGAAATTTCAGATTTAATAGGAGGATTAAAGCTAACCGGACTTGACATTATTTATCTCCTTCTTTCTTCTTCTTATCAAAATCTTTAAAAGTAGTCAAATCTCGCTCTTCTCCTTCAACCAAATCAAAATATTCTTCTTTAGTTTTAATACCAGACTTAGACATAAAGATTCTTTCTGCTTCAGTTAACTCTCTCGTTTCTGCTTCCTTCTTCTTTGGCGGAGTAGGTTGTGTAACATCAATAACAGGCTCCGCTATTTCTTCTTTTTCTTTGGGAGTCTTCTCTCCACCAATTGCCTTGTATCCATGAGCTAAAGTAATTGCTTGAATCATATCAGTATCAGTTGGATTTTCAATTGCTGCCATCAACTGATCTACTTCAGCTTCAACAGATTTTAGTAATGGTCCAAACTGTGCATGAGCGCTGAATTTATTCTTTAAGGTAACATAAGAAGTCTGTGTAGTCATAGACTCTGCAAACGCTAAGAGCTTATTTAATTTTGGATCGACAGAACTTTTAACCTGTCTTTCAACAATAGCTCCAATTACTGATCCAGGATCTTTAGTTAGGTCTTCAAAATCAAATTTCTCTTCTGGCTTTCTTGTAGCTTCTGCTAGTTTTTGATCTAAAGTATTTAAGCGCTCCTCTAATCTTTGTTCTCTATCCTTACCTTCCCTAATAAGAGCTACAACTTCTGGATCAATACGGGGGGCGATCTTTTGGTCTTCGATCTTCGTAGGAGGAATTTTCTCCTTCTCCTCTATCTCTTCCTTCTTCTCTTCGTCTAAGAATTCCAGCTTGGGCATTTTCAATATCTCCAAAAGATTGTAATATAGAAACTAATTCTAGGTGGTAATTCAATGCACCTTTTCTTTCATGACCTTCTCTATCTTCTTTGAAGCTTCTTAACTTCTCAATTAAACTAGCCTCTAATAAGTTGAGGAGCCTCGACAGAGGGGGCCAATACTTGCTCTCTCCCATTTCCTTCAATAGCCGAACTTCTTCCGGCAATAGCAATTCGCTCAAGTAATTTGGCAATGACATTGGGGTCTATATCCGTAAATCCGAGTTGTTTAATAATTTCTGTCAGTAACATCTTCTCTGCGTTAGGAATGTCAAAGGAAATCAGAATCTGTTTCGTTACTTCTGTAATTGCACCTAAGGTTTGTATTGCTGTTGCTTGAAGTAATTTCTGATCTCCTAATCCTTGTACTAATTGTATTGCAGCTGTGTAGTATTGAGAAAGAAATGCAGCCGCCTGTGTCCAATTTTGTCTGTCTAATATTCTATTAGAGGTTTCGTCTGATCCCCTTATCTTTAGAATTAATCCATCTGCAATGAATTCATCTGGAAGCTCTAAGAATCTCTTAACTAAATCTCCTCCTTTCACTGTTTCAAAGTAGGAGACATTAGAAGCACCAAATTGATGAATTGTCCTAGCTATCTCCATTATTGTTCTATCTCTGAAATCTTGGATGTTATCAAAGATAAAATCAAATTTCTTCTTACCTTCCTGTACTCTAGTCAAAGCACTTGTTGCTGATCCTGGAGTTCCTGCTTCTTCTAATCCTAGAATCTGGTCATTAACTCCTGATCTTTGTTGGAAATAAATGACAGCCATGTTCTCATTAGAGAAAGCTGAAGGATAAATCTCTCCATGTTGCATTGGCTCAAGATCATTCATGTCATTAACAGTTATGATCTTTCCTGGTCCAATTGCTTGGTCTGGACGAACACCAGAGAATTTAGTAGTTTTCCAAACTCTAGCAATTGAAACAGTTCCTGCATCTAGCCTCTGCCTATGAATAGCTGAGACTTCTCTCTGGAACATAGAAGTTTGTTTACCAATCCCAATCCCAGGCCATCTATGTTCAACAGGGAAATATGTTCCAATTTCAAAAGGTCTACGAAGATCAGTAAGCCAATTATACCGAACCGCTCCAATTTTTCCAGATGTTTGATGATACCAAACTACAATTTCTCTTGCTCTATCTTGATCTGTAGCTACATTGAAAGAGAGCCAAATTTCGTAGATGACTAATCTCTCTGCCTGAGATGGAGTTCTTTTTTCTCTTTCTTCTTGTTCTGCTTGTACCCTATCTTCTGTAGAACTTTGTTCTAGAGCCCAAGCTTTAAGAGACTCTACATAACCTACTTCAAACATTCCTCCATCTTCAAGAAGCTGAAGTTCATAAGGTTCAGCTACAATTTCAACTCCACACCAAGGAGCGGTGTTAGGAGATTTGGAAGAGAAAGGCATTAAAAACTTACTAACTGGAATTGAATCTGTATGAGCTCCTTGTTTATGAATGACAGGGAAAGGAGTTTCTTCGCCATTAATTAGCTTAATACCATGTTTAATTTCTCTTCGAAAATGAGTTCTAGAAACTCCGTTACCAAGCTTAAGAATTTCCAGAAGAGCTGATTCAATCGAAGGACGTAATTTAACCTTCTCATCAAGCTCCCAAGCAAAATACTTCTCTATATCATCCTTAATCTGAAGCCAAACATCAGACATTGGTTCAGCTATTACTCTTTGCTTTAGTCCATATAAACGACGAGAGACTGCTGCTAATGTCTGTTCCGTTGCAATAGCATTAAGTGGAACAATCATACGTGAGGCACCCTCAAAAGGAAAGCTCTTAACTTCCTCTTCAGGCTCTGCCCAATAATCCCACTTAAGTTGTGTAAGTTCATCCATCCACTGTCCTCTCTCACCTTGGTGGTTTAAGAGAATTGTGTCAAGATGAAATCTTAGTTTTTCTTTTGCCACATCATCTAGATTTAACAATCTAGGATAACGGAAGTTAAATTCTGGCATTTAATTAGTATCCAGCAATTAAGTCTCTCCCACCCAATAATTTCTGTTTAGCCTGCTGAATTTGTTCCATTGTATTAATAAGTAATTCTGGTCTCATCCAAACTCTAGGACCATAAGCAAGTGCATCGTGAAGGTGATAATCATCTGTTGCACCAAACATATGAAACTCTTCAATGAAATCTTTCATACTTGGGTCTACATAGATTAAGCCTGCTGCATAATAATTAGCTAATCCAACTACCCTTACAAACTTTGCTTCTCCTTGAGTTTTAACTCTTTCAATTCGGAAATAATCTCCACGAAGAAGAAATTCTGTTTTTAACCAAGGCTCAAAGAGACCAGAGAAAAGGACATCTTCAATTGCAAAGACCCTTGGACCATATTTAGCATTTAACCGAAAGAAAGTTTCAATAATCTTAGGACTTTCAGGAAGTCCCCAATTCTTTTTCATTGCTTCAAGAATAAAAATTCTTCCTTTATGATCCATCCCTGTTACAACTATCGCACCTTTCTTCTGCATTGCAGGATCAACTAGGACACATATATCTAACTCACGAGTTTTGATTAATTCTCCACTTCCTAACTCTAAGTATGAACCATAGTTCTTATAGAATCTAAGCCAACCATCTTCAAATCCCGTTGCCAAAATCGTTGCATCATTTGCATATTGAATCCAAGTTAGAGGATTTACTTTTAACTCTTCAATTTCTTCCGCATTTAGAAGTTCTGGGCAAAGAGGTTCTCCATTCTCTTCTGCACCTCTTATGTACTTTAAGTATCTTTTCTTCTTTTCGATTATGTGTGCATAGAGGTCTGTACCAGAATAACGAGTTCCTTTTACAGCTATGAAATCAGTCTTTTGATTTACCATGAAGGAGTTTAATCCATCAAACCAATTCTTAGCCTTAGTCATTTCTGTTATTGAATCTCTAGCCTGTTCTCCTATTAGATCATCAGGATGGATGATATTATAATGTTTACCCTGTGATCTTCCCCCAACTCCCATTGTATCAAATGTAGGTTCGGCCCAATGCTCTGTTCTTGGAAAATCAAGTTCACTTAAATTAATTCTCTGTCTTCTTGGATTAGGCACACACTCAGGATAAAGTGCCATGAAATTTGCATTACCCATTACTATTTGTGTAATTTGAACCAAGAAACGAGAAGCTTGTTTATGAATCTCATGACAAATTAATTGTCTAACATTTCCTTCTAGATTAAATGGATACTTGTCATCTCCAAAATTAGGTAAGGCAGCTCTAATTGGATCAGCTATTGTAAATAGAGTTGTCTTATAGTGACCTCTAGGAAGAAGTATTAGTTTAAATCTCGCATAAAGATTCCTCATGTACCAAGCACAAAGATGAGCATGGAATGTATCAGTTACTAGGTCAAATCCAAGTATACCCTTTGCAAAGAAATGTAAATTCTGCTTCCCTATTCTTCGTAGTTGCTGATATTCCTCTGTAGTAAAACCCTCTGCTATCTTATCAGCCTTCTGTCGCTGAGCTTTATGATTATCAATAGCATTTTGTAACTCAGCTACAATATCAACTTCTACTGTTGGATCAAGGGAGATCATTTAGTTCTCTTAATTGGCTTCCCACTAGCTCTAGCACCAAAGAATTTACGCTGTTTCTCTGTCTTAAAGGATTTGTCCTTCAACATCTTTCTTGCTTTTCGCGGAGATAGTTTCTTCTTCTTTTCGCTCATCTTGATTTTTTCTTTCTTCGTTTATTTGCTGCTTTGTCCTTAGCAGTAACCTTAGCAGATTGTTTATTCTTGAATTTTTGAAATGCTACTGATGTTCTTTTAATTGGACCACCTTTGTCAATCTCTCCATGAGTTCTCACTGGAACAGATTCACCATGAGTTCTCAGATTTCTAACTCTAGCACGTATACCAGGACTCACAGGTTTATTAATTGGATGATTAGGACCAAAGTCCTTCTTTATATCCTGTCCACGATCTAATCGTGCCTGCCGATTAGCAGCAGATGCCACTGTCTGTTTTATTCGTTGATCGGCTATAATCTGTTTTACTTTTTTAATTACACGCTTTCGTGCTCTCACACCTTTGCTAATCTTCTTCTTTTCCTTCTTCGTATGACCTGGCATCTTTCAATTTCCTCATATCACCAGTAGTACCAACTTCAACTCCAACTAATCCGTTATTAGCTTCAATTGCAGCTGTAGATGATTTAAGAACATCCGACATTTCCTTAAATGCATCTGCTCCAATTATGTTCAAAATATTTGTTCTATTCCCACTTCCTTCATCACTCTTCATCTTACCAACACCTTGGAGATATTTCATTGAGAAATTACCCATCTCAATTGGCTTTGATGCTATTGCTGCTTCATCATGAAGAACTGTGTGAATATTCTCAATAGCTCTATTTGCAGATACTTCAGTCTTCTCTAATACAGTTTCTCTTATTCTCTCTTCCAACTGCCTAGTCATAAGAGCTACATACTCTTGTCCCTTTGGAGAGTTATAGATTTGATTAATTAAACCTACAGAAACTCCATATTTATCCGCAATGAAATCCCTAGGGACATTCATTAAGCACATAGAGAGAATGGAAATGTGCTTAGAAGTTAACTTCTTCGGATTCCATTTTTCTTTCTTACCCTCTCCATTCTTAACTCCAGGAGGGCGCCCTCTTCCTTTTTTTCCATTATCATGAAACGCAACAACAACAGTCATCTTTTCTGTATCCTTCGGTTCATTTCTCTCATCTTTTTTTGTTCAGTAGAGAGAACTCCACGTTTCCTAGTAAGAACAGGAAATTTCACTGGACGAGACTTCTTTTTTCTACTGGCCATGTTTCCTCTTTATTACTCTTAACTCAGAACTTTCAGAATCAGAATCCACTACAAAACTTCCCTTTGGGTTCTTAAATTGTGTTGTAGCTTGCCAACCAAAAATTGGTCTAGGACTAGCTTGCTCACCAATAGTAGGAGCAGTAAATTGTGTAATTGCCTCAAAGGCAGCAATAGCAATATTAACAGGGCCACTTGGTAATGTTGCGTCATTCCACTGCGAAATAGCTTCTATCTCTGGAATATCTAACGCTAAATTAATAGTTCCAGCAGCAGATTGAGCAAATTCAGTTACACTTTCCCAACCTGTGATTGGAATTATCTCAGCACCAGTAGAAAATTGATCGGAACCAGAATCCCAATTTCCTGGTGTTACTACATCTCTATCGTCACCGTGAATATCTATTTCTGCGCCAAAGGTAGTTGGCTTGTTATCCCAAACAAGGAGAGCTTTTGAAGCAGCTTTAAGATCAAGATTAGCTACTGACACTACTTCATTCGCTATTGAAGCTCCAGTAACTTGTCCAGTTAAATCTTCAGTAACATTTTCTTCCTCAACAATAGTACCAGAACCACCAGCAGTTGTGTTAAGGTCTTGATCTGTGCCAAAAATCAAGTTGCCTTGAACATCTATAAGCGCACCAGAAGGAGTGCTAGCGCCAAATACCAAATCAATGCCACGTTGAATAGCGGAATCAGCATGTAGCGTACAACCCTGAACTATCCAATTCAAAACACTAGCTGAGTTTATGAATCCACTTACCATGCGAGTGTTGCCAATATCGCCGCTTTCATCCCACATGCGGCAACTAATCATTTGCATACCACCATTACCAAGAAAACTAACTGGGCGAGTGTCACCAATATTATTGTTAGTAAGCAAACAACGTTTTAGAATAACTTCTACTGTAGTACCACCAGGACTTACGATTCTTCCAAGTCCATTAGCACCAGCAAAGAATAGAATCTCCAAATCTGTAACGATGATACGACCTGTTCCAGTAGTTGTAGCATCTATCTGAATAATGTCTATAGTATCAGAACCACCAGATTTCCGAACCTGAATTCCAGTTCCACGTACTCCGTTGTGTTCTTCTCCAGATACTGCACGAACAATGATATCGCCATTAATCACCTTAGACAACATAACCATATCTTCTCTGAGACTTTCTGTACCAATCTCACAGATATAGCGGTCTGAAGCAGGAACAGTTGCAGGAACGGTAACAGTCCACCAATTAGCAAAAGCGGTGGCATCGTCTCCGTTGGTTATTGTAGTGAGAAAATCAGTCAAGTTTCACCCACACAAAATCATCAAAATAGACAGAACCCGTGTTTACACTTGCTGCACAGTTCCCATTTGGAGGCGTTTGTCCACACGAATACATATCTACGAATGGGCTAATATTAAGTGGACCTGTTAGATCACGTAATTGTGGATCTTGATTTTTATACTGCATCCGACCAATTTCAATACCATCTATTCTAAAAATCTGGCGAATTTTAGTGAGATCCCTTGAATCAAATTCAATTTCCCATTCATGCCAAAGTCCATCAGTTGGCATTTGTCCTGGACAATATTTACTTTGTGTTCCGCTTGGACTCCAATGGTCAGGAATAAATCTACATACTGGCTGTGGATTACTTCGTAAATGATATTCCCATGTTCCAATTCTACCCGGTGGATTACTACTTTTTCCAGGGCAGGTAGGATTATTACATGATCTAATTAACTTAATAGAACTACCTTCATGTTCCATTGTATGTGGTGCCCCATCCGAATCTACAATTTTGGCCCACATAGCTAAGGTCCAATAATGACTAGCCGGTAATTCGTTAAGATTAAGTTGTGTCCAGCCTATTGGCATTCCAGTCCAATAATCTACTCTGATAGCTCCATCACTATTAGTCCCACCAGTTGCATCCCAAAATTGTTTATTCTTATTTGGTAATGATTTCTGCAATCCTAAATTATTTGGATCATTGAAATCCCAAATTACAGAACCAGAGGGAGGAGGAATAACAGGAATAGAATCTTCATCACCAGCAAGAATACTAATTATATACTCCCAATCCTCATCAATTCTAACTCTTCCTATAGTATGTGACCAAGTAGTATCTAGAAGTGGAATAGAATCTATGAATCTCCATCCAGTTGTATCTACTACCATAGAAGAATCAGAAGGAAAATCTGTAGTGTCACTAGAAACTCTTGTCTTAACTGTATCCTGTGTAAATATTGCGAGAGCTAAAAGCAAACTATTCATGAGAACATTACCCTGTTAGGATCAATTGCCACTCTAGACATTTCCCATCCCTCACAATTAATTTCTCCAGGAGTTATATTTCCATCGTGGTGAGTATCAAAGTATCTAAAGCTACCAACAGTTGGAGTAGGATCAGGATTTGCTGCTGGAGCGTCACACCAAGAAGGAGGATCAGCGTAATCTGGATCAGAAACAGGAGGAGTATTCCATGTATATGGACCTACAACAGTATTTCCAGCAGTTTCTCTAAATCCAGATCTATTATATCCATTACCTGCAAGTTGAATCATTGGAGTTCCATCCCACCAAAATCTTGATCTAGGAACACCTCCTGGACCACCTTTTATTTCATAGTTCCAAAGTAAATTATGATACCCTGTATCTATAAGATTAGATGCATAAACATTCCATTGTCCATCATCACCATTAGGCATATCCCCACCAGTTCCAGGAACTTTTTGCCATAAACCTAACATAGTACCTTGTGAAGCAGTTCTATCATTCCAATAAATTATTGGACCTCCTCCACCATTTTGCATGTAGAGGCCCTCATAATTTTCATCAGAATTTTGTGGTATTCCAATTGCTCCTCTTCCATAAAGTCTCAGAGTTTTGGTATTTTTTGTAATGGCATTAGTTACATATCTGATTCTCCAGAGTATGTAAATCTTATCTAAGCTAGTATCTGGTAGTTGTCCTGCTGCATAGTTATCATTATTACCATAAGCCCATTTCCAATAACCATTAGGATCAGATATAATAGAATGTGGACCACCTGGAACTCCACCAGATCCAGTTGTAATTTTAGCAGTAGCTCCACCAACAGGATTATTATAAGAACTTCCATCAGGAAGTTTTAAATCCCATGTATTTAATCCTGGACGCCATACCATTAAATCCGGTGCAGCAAAAGGAG
>Ga0209976_10001735_pt1 | contig 12729 bp, 12 predicted proteins | sample SumtaG_FD_182806 | JGI IMG/M metagenome (GOLD analysis project Ga0209976, IMG submission 182806) | Deep subsurface microbial communities from Indian Ocean to uncover new lineages of life (NeLLi) - Sumatra_00157 metaG (SPAdes) (version 2) | ecosystem: Environmental > Aquatic > Marine > Oceanic >...
TGATTCTAAATTAGGCAATCTCTTCCGCCAATAATCTAGGGTATATAAATGGCTGACTCCACCAGCAATCGGGTCTGATAAAACCAACATCTTGACTGCTTTAAAATCAATGCCCTCAAAATTCGGTTTAAAAAACTTTATCTTTCTACCTAGCTTAGTAGTTTTATCATCTACATGATAAAGCCGCTGCAACACCCTCACCGGCTGCTTTTGGTATATATAGTTAATCGCTGTTTGGGTTTCAGTTAATTGACCTTCTCTTAATAGATCAATCAACAATAATTCAGTTTCTAAATCCTTTAATTTATTAAACCCTGCCTTAACTTCTGGAATCTGCATGGCTTGAAAACCACCAGCCGCTACATCCAAAGCTCTAGCTGAACCAGTATGCAGCCTGGCTGGCACCAACTTTAACTTATCTTTCTCCAGCTTTAATAAACCAGTGGTGACTGCATTCGCCTCAGCCGAACCCAAAAGTAACAACTTAGCATATTTATTTACCTCGGCTTTTTTATACTTAACCAGGGTAGTTGGGCCAAAAAAAGACACCCCTATCGGCGATGTTTTTACTTTTAATTGGTGGGTTGAAAAATCTAAGTCCCTTGTATGACTCTTTTCTGCCAGATTATAGAAATCCCGCAATTCCATTCCTGTAAGAATATCACACCTGTCAAGCTTCAGGCAAATTCAACTCCTCCAACACATCTTCCACCTTAGTCACCAACTTGGCTCCTTCTTGAATTAAATCAGCTGCTGCTTGAGAAACTGGACTATCAATCGGTCCAGGCACTGCCCACACCTCCCGGCCATACTCAGCTGCCCAGCTAGCTGTAATCTTAGTGCCACTTTTCTGCTTGCCTTCAATCACCAAAGTCCCTAAACTTAAACCAGCCATCAATCGATCCCGAGCCGGGAAATTGCCTCGACTGATTGGGTAACCTAACGGATACTCGCTCATCAAACTCCCACCAGCCTTAACTATTTCCTCAGCCAAGCTCTGATGTTCTGGTGGATAAATTTTTTCTAAGCCATGGCCCAAGACTGCCACAGTTTTACCTCCATCATCTAAACACGCCCGATGTGCCCTGCCATCAATTCCCCGAGCTAAACCCGAAACTATCACCAACCGTGCTTCAACCAAACCTTTCACCAATCGCTCAACTGCTCTTCTGCCATACTGACTCATCTGCCGCGTGCCTACCACCGTCACTCCAGCTTGACTTAACAACTTTATCGAGCCTTTTACAAACAAGACAAAAGGCGCTGTATCAATCTCTTTTAATAGTTTAGGATACTCTTTATCATCAATCGTTATTATTTTTATCTCCCGCCTCCCCAACTCCTCCATCTCCTTATCTAAATCTCTCTCTTGCTTCCACCTCCCCCACTTTTTCACCAGCTCTCTTTTTAAACCCACCTGCACCAACCGATCTTCCCTTGCTTCCCAGATATCTTTAACTGACCCAAAATACTCTCTCAACAGTTTAAACCGCTTTGGCCCTAAACCCACTAATCCACTCATTCCTACCCAGTACTTCAACTCTTCTCTCCTCATAATCTGCTATTGACAACTACTAATAATAAGCTTTACAGTTAATATATCATCTTTTTACCTATGAAAAAGTTTTGGAGAAAACTCTCCCGTTTTCAAAAAATTTACTTCAGTTCTTTCATTTTCTTTCTTATTATTGTTCCTCTCACCGGTGCGGCTGCTGGCCTCTTCCAAACTGCTACTCCAACTATTATGAAAGTCGGCACCTCTGAAATGGAAATCACCTCTCCTTTTGGTCAAGCAGCTGTCACTCAGGTTAACACTGCCATTGGCTCTGTTGCTAGCCTTCCCCAAAATTCTTTTACTCTTGAAGCTTGGATTAATAACCCCTATAAATCTGATCCTACCAAAAAACAAATCATCTTTGGTAAAGCTGCTACTCGACCTTACCAAACCATTGTTGCTGGACCTCCTCTTCTAGATTATTCTTTATCTCTCACTTCAAGCTCTATTACTGCTACCTATTATGATCTTAATAATCTTCAAACTGTTAAGGCTGATACCGGTATTACTCCAGGAAGATGGCATCATCTTGCTTTAGTTAAAGATGCTTCTAATGCCAAATTATTTCTTAACGGTAAGGTAATTGCTTCAACTACCAGTGTGGCTGGGTCAAAGATTAGTTCAGCCACTGACTCAGCTGATCGAATTGAGCGCGGTTCCTTCCTCTATATTGCCGGTCATCCTGAATACAATTCCTTTCAGGGCCAAATTGATGAAGTTCGCATCTCTTCAATCGCCCGCTACACCCAAGATTTTTCTCCCTCACGCGCGCCTTTTGAAACCGAGGAAAACGCTCTTGCCCTTTATCACTTTGATGGCAACACTCAAGACGTTATTAATCCTTCTACCAAACCAAACTTAATCGGTCAAATTGATTATACTATCAGCACTATCTATGTTCCTGAACCCTCACCGCCTGTTTTTAACTGCTTTGACAGCTGTAAACAAGATTCTAACTGCTCCAGAAGATTAAAATGTATTGATGTTAAAGGTAGCCGCCGCTGCGCTAACCCTCGGTGCCCAACTAAAGCCAACTGTGCCTGTCCTGAGCCTCCATCACCTGAACCAACTCCTCCGCCAGGCCCTGAATGTTCTACTAGCGCAGACTGCCACTTAAGCCTATGTGATTGCAAATGTTATCCTTCTGGCCAAACACCAGAAGAACAAACAGGCAAAGTCTGCGGCATAAACTGCCTGGATGAATTCAAAGTCTCTGACTGTAAATGTTCAAGAGGAACCTGTTTTGAAATATATGTTCCCCCTTCACCCACTTCTACTCCTCAACCAACCCCCGGACCTTGTGAACCCAATTATCTTATTTCCTTTTCTGTTAGCCAACCTTGTGATAAATCCAATTTTAGCCAAGTAGATTTTAAATGCCGACATGATGTCCCTCTTAGGCCAAGCGCTGATACTTGCCAATCAATCTCTCAGTGGTCTGAATATGCTCACTCTATGTGTCAAAGGCTTGTATCTGAATGCCTTGAACCCACCCCTAGGCCCTCTCCTTACCCGCCGCCTTCTCCTAAACCATCACCATCACCTCAATATAGCCAAAAAGATATTGAATCTACATGTTCCTTAATAGACAGATACACTAACCTTGAAACCTACACTGGCACAGACAAAGAAAAACAAAAATTACAACGACTTATTAACTTGGCCTCCAGAATTGGACTACTGAATAAAGTCAAAATTACTAACGTCGATCAACTGCTTAAATTCTACAACACTTATTGTAAACCAACCCCTAAACCAACCCCTAAACCAACCCCTAAACCCACCCCTAGGCCCTCTCCTTACCCGCCGCCGCCTTCTCCTAAACCTACCCCTCAACCCAATCAAGCTCCAGTGATTGACACCACCAGCCTGCCCTCTGGCCAAGTCAATAAAGATTACCAAGCCACCATTCGCGGCTATGACGAGGATCAAGACCTACTAACCATGACTTTCTCTGAACTTCCTCCTGATCTCACCTTCCACAGCTGTATTAGCACCTATGAAGCTGACCGCCATTATCTTGACTGCCTCCTAACTGGCATACCTCAAGCCAGGGGCACCTTCAACATCAAGATTTCTTTAACCGATAAGCACGCTGCCAGTGATCAAACCACCCTTAGCCTAACCATCAAACCACAGTCTATCATTACCTGTACCCGCAGCTGTCGCGAACAAGATGGTAAAATCTGGCCTTGCTTGAAAGAATGCATTAAAGACCCCAATCGCTATTAATCCTCATTGCCGGCTAGACCCTTCCCCAGCTTCTTAACCTCATTTCATATCAGGAGTATAATTAAGCTATGACAGAAATATCCACAGCCCCAGAGGTCCCACCTCCATTTGAGGTCGGATTGTCAATCCTTGAAACTGACAACTTTCGTCTAGTTTATGACCATCCACCTGGCTGGGAAAAAGAAAAACTAGAAAGAATCTTTCTTGAACCTTTAAACCCAAAAGCTGAAAACGCCCTTAGCTGGTTCTCTGAAAAAACTGGCCACAATCTTCAAGCTGACAGACAGATGCCAGTTGAAAAAGGCCAGAAACCAAAAACAGTTAAAGCTCTTAAATTTAATGATCAGCCAGAAGAGCTTCTCTCCAAGCTTTTAGGCAAAACTCATGAAACTTCAGATCGCTTTGGCTACAAAATTCCTTCTCTTCAACTCCTTGAAACAGAAATAACCACCAATCCCGCTCTTAAAACCTCAATCGAAGTCTTCTTTAACCACCTATACCCTACCACCGCTTATAGCCTCGCAGCCACCTATCTTGCAGCCACCTCAGTTCTCATTGCCATCGGCGCAGCTAAACATCTCTCCTCGCCTGATGTTTTCCTAAGAGACTACTCTATCAGTATGCTGCCATTTAGCTTAATTCGCACCATACTTGCCGGCTTCTCTGCCAATGAGGCTCGCCTATATCTCGCTAGGGAAAAATCTCTTTTTTCAGACATCAAACTTACCAGCTCAAAAAATGAAGCCACATAAAATCACTCAATTACATCAACTCTTTCTCAAAACCATCGACAAAATTATCCATTTAGCCCACGCCCCTAAATCAGACTCAACCGCTATTAAGAAAAATCTCACTCAGGCTCTCTATCTTCACTTTATCCACCAACTGGATAAAGATAAAAGCCTTAAGCCAATTCTCCAACCTCTCAAAAAAAACTCTTCCCCTTCTGCTCAAAAAGTTCAAGCCACCATTAATCATCTCAAACTTAAACTCCAAAAAAATCCTCATATCCTAACCACCGCCTTTAAACACTCCTGCTCCGCTATTCTTCATGACTTTGTTTCTAAACTTAAACCCCAACTTACCCTTCAAGCCACCAAACAATTAAAACAAGCTGTCAATCAAAACTTCTCCTCGCTTACTGCCGGCTAAACCAGTAACTCAACAAATCTTTCACCACCGGCGCTGCTTGATCAGACCCTTCCCCGGCTGCTTCTAATAACACCGTCACTACAATTTGCGGCTCTTCTATCGGCGCAAAACCACTAAACCAGGCATGAGTTCTTTCCTCTGGGTCACCAAACTCAGCCGTGCCAGTCTTACCAGCTATATAGACCCTTTCCCCCTTCACCTTAAACTCAAAAAACGGCCAGGCTGTCCCGCCTGCCTCACAGACCTGCCTCAATCCTTCTGTCACCAACTCCAAGGTCTTAGCTGATATATCCAATTTCTGACAATCCTCAGCCTCAGCCTTCAAAATCTGCGGCCGGCACCATTTACCTCCATTAGCCAGCAAACTCATCATTTGATTAACCTGTAGGGGAGTCATCAAAATATCTCCCTGGCCAATGGCGGTAATATATGTATCACCCAAAAACCATTGCTCCCCCTTAAACTCCTCCTTCCACTCAGGACTGGGCATTAAACCATTAGCTTCTCCCGGTAAATCAATCTCTGTCGCACTCCCCAGGCCAAAATATCTCGCCCAGTCAGCCAAAGCCGTAATCCCCAACCCCTCGCCTAGTTTATAGAAGAAAATATCGTTGCTCCGGGCCATGCCTCTAACAACATTCAACATTCCTTCCTTTCTTCCATACTGATCATAATACCAGTTGCCAAACCGATAAGGCCCAATCTTGATTTCGCCTGTGTCCTCAATCTCAGTCGTCTCATCTATCTTGCCTTCCTCCAAAGCCCCCACTGCTGTCACCAACTTAAAGGTTGACCCAGGCGGATACTCACCCCCAATCGCCCGATTAAACAAAGGCAAGTCTTTATCTTCTAAAAACTTCTCTATCTCATCTGGGTCAAACCCCGGACTGCTCACTAAGGCTAGAATCTCACCTGTTTCCGGCTGGCTGACTATCAACGCCCCCCGCCTTTCAGCCATCACCTCATAAGCTTTTCTCTGCAAGCCTAAATCCAAGCTCAACTCCAAACTCTCACCCGCCCTTGGCTCCCTTCTGCCAATCTCCCTCAACACCTCTCCATCCGCATCTTGCTCCACCACCACTCCACCGTCTTCACCCCGCAGTCTCTCATCATACTCTTTCTCAATCCCCATCTTGCCCACCATGTCACCCATCGAATACTCCTCCAGCTCCGCCTCACTCGCCTCAGCCACATAACCCAACACATGACTCATGGCCTCGCCGTAAATATAGTCTCTGCCCTCAGGCATATTTCTCACCAACACCTCCCCATGCCGGTCATACAGCAAGCCCCGATCAGCCCTAATCACCTCTAAGGTCACCCTATTCTCATCCGCTAAAACCCGGTAGTAGTCTCTGTCTACTACCTGCAGCATCACCAGCCTGCCCACCAACACTGCCATCACCAACAGCAACATGGCGTAAAACCCACCTGTTCTTGCCTGCTTCATAATTCAATCCCACCTTAACTTCAGCTGTTTATGTCTTCTCAATGGCCAGTTTTGCCACAACCACCAAGCTCCTCCACCCACCAGTAAAAACTTCAAACTTGATAATCCCAGCTCAGTCCCAGCTACTAAATCTAAAATCAGGCCTGCCAGCCACAAACCCAACCAGTCTTCTTTCATCCCTAGCCAAATGGCCACCAACAGCAGCCAATTAATATTCGTCAGGCTTGCCTGTAACAATGCCAACCCAATTATTAACAACCATTGACCTACCTTTAACCAATTCATAAACCCATAATAGCAAATCTCGCCCAATTGCGATATATTATATGCACCTATGTCTATCCTCTGGCGCTCAACTGTTTTTATCATCACCCTGCTCTTAATCTATCTGGCTTTCCCTATCCTGATTGTGCCTTCCTCTCTGCCCGCCATTCAAACCATGGTTGTTGATAATCAACTGCCTCAGATATACCTGCCTGAAGCCCCGATTGTCTCAGCCGATGAATCCCTGCCAGCCGATGCCCAAATCTATCAGCTCCAAATTCCTACTATCCCTACCCTAAAAGATAAACTTGAGGTCTTAAAAGATCTTCACCAACAAGGCATGGATCTAATTCTCCAACGGTAAGCTTACTACCCAAACCTTATCTAACTCATAGCTATTTACTACCCCGACTACCCTGGCTTCCTGAAACACTGCTGTTGCCTCAGACTCAATCTGCCCAACTCTACCGACTACCAAATTCGGCAACCAACCATCCTTACCTTCAGTTAAAATCAGCTCTCCCTCATTCAACTGGTAAGTTTGTAATACTTCTTTTAATTTTACTTCTCCGCCTTCTCCTCCTACCTTACCCCTAGCTCCAGTCTCAGTCCTAACTCTCACCTCCACTGCTTCACCAACTAATAGCTCCACCTGACTTTGCCACGGCCAGACTGTTTTCACCTTCCCTAGCAACACCCCATTATTTACCCCTTCCACCACCAAACCCATCACCACCTCGCCTTCTGCCACTCCCATCTTGCTACCCACATCAATCACCATCACTTCATCTTTTAACTGCAATATATTAGCTCCCACAAACTGCCAGTTGGGTGGCAGCCTTGATCCCAACAGTTCTCTCATCCTCTCATTTTCTCGCCTCAGCTTCTCCAGCTCTACTTCCAGTATCACCGCCTTACCTTCATCAGCCGCTTGTTTCCCTATCGCCGTTTTTTTCTCCACTCTCAAACCATAAAGTCTTTGCCTCATCGGCTGACTCAACCTAGCTGCCGGCCGCTTTAACCAATTAAACCATCCCCACTTATCGCCTAAAAATACCAAACCACTTAATCCCACTAACACCAACCACCGCCTCATCTCAAGCCTCGCTTAACTCTCATTGCCTCCAACAACTTCTCATCCTTAAGCAACTTGCCACAACCTTTGACGACTGCATCCTGAGGCTCATCTGCCACCCACACCGGCATCTTAGTCACCTCAGTCACCACCTTATCAATTCCATACAGTAAAGCCCCGCCTCCCGCCATAACAATCCCGTGCTGTAAAATATCTGCCACCAGCTCTGGCGGTGTTTCCTCAATCGTGTCACTAATCGCTCCCACAATCTCTTGAATCACCTCTGCCAATGTCTCTCTCACCTCACTACTCTTTAACTTCAAAGACTTAGGCAAGCCCTTTTCCATATCTCTACCCCTCACCACATGACTCTTTTCTTTAGCAAACGGCACTGCGCTTCCGATTGCCATCTTCACCTCTTCAGCCGTAGTCTCACCTAAAAGCAAACCGTGTTTTAGCCTGGCTGACTTAATCACCGCCTGATTCATCTCCTCACCAGCAATTCGCAAAGATCGATTAATCACAATCCCTCCTAAAGAAATGACCGCAATCTCAGTTGTCCCTCCGCCAATATCCACTATTAACTGCCCATCAGGCTTGTTAACCGAAATGCCTGCTCCAATGGCGGCTGCTATTGGCTCCTCTACCACCAAAGCTTTTCTGGCTCCAGCCGACAAAGCCGCATCCTGGACCGCTCGTTTCTCCACCTCAGTCACCCCTGAGGGAATACCCAACAACACCTTGGGCCGGGCCAATCGAGGCATCAAGCCCACATTTTGGTGAATTTCTTGAAAGTAATGACTCAGCATCTCCTTGGTTGCATCAAAGTCAGCAATCACTCCGTCAACTAAGGGTTTAATTACCTCAATCTCATCCGGATTCTTACCCAACATTTTTTTAGCCTCAGTCCCCACTGCCAAGAGTTGCTTTTGCTTCTTTTTCCTAGCCACCACCGTCGGCTCTCGCACCACCACTCCCTTATCCTTAACTAAAATCACTGTATTAGCTGTCCCTAAATCAATCCCTAAATCATAACTGAATAAACTGAACAACCTATCTAACATAGTCCTTAATATATCATCTTAGTTCTGCCATTCTACCACAGACATCTGCTTCTGCTATACTCTTCCCATGAACCGCAAATTCCTCGATAAAATCATTCACTTCTCCTTTTACGCCCTCTTCATCATTGTCCCTCTCATCCTCACCCCATATAACTATGAACTCTTTGAGTTCAACAAAATGCTGACTGTCTACTTCTTCACTATCATCATTGCCACCACCTGGCTCATCAAAAGCATTATTCAAGGTAAATTTCTGATTAAAAAAACCCCTTTTGACGTGCCCTTAATCCTCTTCTTCTCCTCCCAGCTCTTATCCACCCTCTTTTCTCTTGATCTCCGTACTTCCCTCTGGGGTTACTACTCCCGCTTCCACGGCGGCCTTATCTCCACCACCTCTTATCTAATCCTCTACTATGCTTATGCCACTCATATGAGAGGTAAAATCAAAAACTGCCTTAAGATCAGCCTCTCCACTGCCTTAATTGTCTCTCTTTATGGTATTGCCGAACACTTTGGCATTGATAAACACCTCTGGGTTCAAGATGTTCAAAACCGGGTCTTTTCCACTTTAGGCCAACCTAACTGGCTGGCTGCTTACCTCCTAACCCTTATTCCCATCCCCTTGGCTTTTTTCCTTAAAGATAAATCCAAACCCCTTAAAATCTACCACCTGGGCCTCAGCCTCATCTTCTATCTCACTCTTCTCTATACTAAATCCCGCTCTGGCTTAGCCGGTCTAGCTTTGACCTATCTAGTCTTCTGGGGACTAATCTTACTCAAAAAAGGCCTCAAAAAATTTCCCTGGCCAAGATTCCTCCTCATTTCTGGCCTCCTAGCCTTTATCACCCTCTTGGTCGGCACTCAATCCACCCCCTCCATTAAACAAATCTTAGCCACCAAAACTAGCTCCACCGTCACTCAACCAGCCATTACTCCAGCCACTGTCACTGTCACTGCCACCACCTCTGCTACTCCTAAACAAGCTCCGCCCGCCATCACTTTAGGCGGCAGTAAATCAGCTGACATCCGTAAAGTTGTCTGGCAGGGCGCCCTAGGTATCTGGAAAAAATATCCTCTTTTTGGCTCAGGCGTGGAAACCTTTGCCTACTCCTATTACAACCACCGGCCCCAAACCCACAACCTGCTGTCAGAATGGGACTTTCTCTACAACAAAGCTCATAATGAATTCCTTAACTTCCTGGCCACCACCGGTGCCTTTGGCTTAATTACCTACCTCCTAATTATCATCTGGTTTACTTTCTGGAGCCTGAAACACTTTAAATCAGACAAAACCTACCTTGTCCCAGCCTTTATCAGCGGCTTCCTTGGCCTAGGTGTGTCTAACTTCTTTGGTTTCTCTGTCGTTCCTGTGGCCCTCTTCTTCTTTCTTTATCCCGCCTTCAGCCTGGATACCACCAGCCAAACAACAGAAACTAAAATTAAAAAACCTCACTACTATCTGCTCAACAACACTCACTATATCTTAATCACCCTGACTGTCTTCCTCGGCCTTTTCCTCCTCACCAGGGTCTTAACCGCCTGGCGAGCTGACTTTTATTTCAGCCGCGGCAAAGACTATATCAAAATCAACCAAATCCAGACCGGTTATGATCATCTCCAAAAAGCCGTTAATCTCGTTCCCAAAGAACCTCTTTTCCGCTCTGAGTTTTCTGAAGCCACTGCCAAACTAGCCCTGCTTTACCAAGTTCAATTATCTCAACCCCCGGAGAACCTAACCCCCTCCCAAACTCAACTATTTCAAGATCAGTTCACCAGCCTCAGGGATCAACTCATCAACCAAGCCATCCAAGACTCAAATACTGTCATCTCTCAAAACCCAATTCACCTTAACTACTGGAAATCCCGTCTCAAGGTCCTCCTCTTACTTTCCAACATTGATCCCCAACACCAACAATCAGCCTTAGAAACATTTCAGCAAGCCATTGATCTCGCTCCGACTGACCCTAAACTCAGATACAACCTTAGTCTGCTTTACAGCCAAATCGGTCAAACCGGTTTAGCTGAACAAGTTCTTCAAGAAGCTATTAACCTTAAACCTAACTATGAAAAGGCCCACTTTGCCTTAGGCTCTCTCTACCAACAAACCAACCGACCAGACCTAGCTAAAGAACAGTATCAATATATCCTTGAGTACCTTAATCCTCATAACCAAGAGGTTAGGGGAAAGTTAGACCAAATTTCTAACTAAACCAGTCTTCGTTAATCTCGTTATACTCTATTCACTTGGCTTAGGCTTAGCTTTTTCTTTTGCGTCTCGCGAAGTGTTCCTTATTATTTTAACCGCCTTTATCGTAGGTGTAGCGAGAGGATCGCTACCCACTATCTCCTTTGTCTTTTCTTCTAACTCTTGCCACCTAGTAGCCGAATCTTTTTTATGTTCTTCCCCTTGAACCTTCAACTCAGCCTCAATCTCCTCTGCGCTCTTCTCTCTATCACTATCACTCATATAATCTCCTTATATCTTACTAAACTACAGTGCAATAATAATAGTAGATTCATAACCATAAATCAACACTCTATATAATGATATAATTCCCCTATGCTCAAAATCATCCAATATCCTCATCCTGTCTTGAGGAAAAAAGCTAAGCCGGTAAAGAAAATTACTCCAGCTGTTAAGCAATTTTCTCAAGAACTCATGGAAACCTTGATTCCCAAAACAGGGGACCCGCTTGGTCTTGGCTTAGCTGCTAATCAGATCAATAAGCTCTGGCGCATCTTTATTATTAAAATGCCTAATAATAAATTCCAGGTCTACCTTAATCCCCAAATTATTAAAGCTTCTTCAAAAACTCTTTCCAGTCTACCTGAAAATGACCGCTTTGTTGAAGGCTGCCTGTCTATTCCTGGCTACTATGGTTTTGTTGACCGACCGATTAAAATCAAGGTTAAATACCAAACCCTCTCTGGCCTAACCAAAACCAAAACTCTGACTCCACCTCACTCTTCCTACTTTCAACACGAACTTGACCACCTTAATGGCATCCTCTTTATTGACTACATCAAGAAAAGAAAAGAACAACTTTACTTAGCTGATAAACAGAATAAAATGCAGCCAGTTGATTACCCCTTTGCATGACCATTCTCTTTTTCGGCTCCTCAGCCTACTCTGTTATTGTCCTCCAAGCTCTGCTTAAAGCCGGCTATCAACCCACTGTCATCACTACCCCGCCTAAACCTTCAGGCCGTTCCCGTCAACCGACTCCTAACCCTCTGCATCAATTCTCTCAAGCTCAACCCCTAACTCTTCATCTGGCTAATCAAATCCCCTCCACCTCTGTTGACCTGATTATCTCTGCTGACTATGGTCTGAAAATTCCTCAGAAAACTCTTAATCTGGCTAAAATCGGCGCTCTTAATATTCATCCCTCTCTTCTCCCTAAATACAGAGGGGCTGCCCCTGTACCTCATGCTCTTTTAGCTGGTGAGGCCCAAACCGGCATTACCATTATTCAAATGACTAATAAAATTGATGCTGGCCCTATTATTGCCCAGCAAACCATCCCTATTTCCCCCCAGGATAATGCTGAAACTCTACTAACCAAATGCTTTAAACTTGGCTCCAAACTGCTAATTAAAATTCTTCCCGGCTATATTGAACACAAAATCACCCCAAAACCCCAGCCCACCAAATCACCTACCGCCTACAGCCGCCGTTTTACCAAACAAGACGGCTTTATCTCTTGGACCAGCTTTAAATCAGCCTTATCCACTAATGGCCGGCAGTTAAATAATAAGATCCGGGCTCTTCACCCCTGGCCAGGCGTCTATACTCTCATGCCTAACCATAAAACCCTTAAGCTTCTCTCTGCTAGACTAGAAAGAAATAAACTTCTACCCACCTCTGTTCAGCTAGCTGGTAAACAACCTATCTCTTGGCAGCAGTTTTTAGCTGGCTATAAACATCTGGTAAAAT
>Ga0209976_10001736_pt1 | contig 12723 bp, 8 predicted proteins | sample SumtaG_FD_182806 | JGI IMG/M metagenome (GOLD analysis project Ga0209976, IMG submission 182806) | Deep subsurface microbial communities from Indian Ocean to uncover new lineages of life (NeLLi) - Sumatra_00157 metaG (SPAdes) (version 2) | ecosystem: Environmental > Aquatic > Marine > Oceanic >...
AGGTCAAAATGCTGCCGCAGTCCCACGATGGGGCTGTAATATACATATCCTTTGCCTTGCAGTTCCGGTGCCAGTTCCTTTGCCGCTTCTGCTTTGGGCTTGGAGGTAATCGCTCCGAATAAACCGATTTTGTGTTTTTTCAGCAGGTCCAGCGTACGCTGGGGAAGGGGATTCCCCTCTTTGCACCAGAACTCCCAACCAATGTCCGCATGTACATAATCCGCTGCAAAACCGGCAGCTCTCAGTACCCGCAACGCTTCCGGTAAAACGGTTTTGCCTATGCCGTCTCCAGGTAATGTGACTATTATTCTCTTTGACATAAATCCTCCATAATCATATATGATCAGCCGTTTTCTATTTTTGCTTTAATATAATTAATTAAACCGTCATTGTTCAAGATATCCATTACCGTTTGGGGATAAGGCGGAAAGGGAAAAGTGCCCTTTGGGGTGATAATTTTGCCTTTTTTCATATCGATGGTAACTTTATCGCCGTTTTCAATGGCGTCCACAGCTTCCGGTGATTTTATTGCCGGCATGCCGGCATTTATGGCATTCCTGAAATAGATGCGTGAGAAAGATTTGGCAATAATGACCCGGATACCGGCGTATTTGACAGCCACGGCCGCCTGCTCCCGCGATGATCCCATTCCGAAATTTTTGCCCGCCACCAGGATGTCGCCGTCATTCACCTTATTGACAAAGTCAGGGTCCAGGTCTTCCAGTGCGTGTTTAGCCATTTCTTCCGGTTCCATCTTCTGGTAGGTATATTTGCCCGGGAAAATAACGTCCGTATCGATGTTATCTCCATATTTCCATACCGTTCCGGTGAATGTTGTGATCATAAGAACCTCCCGGGATGAGTGATCTCCCCGGTTACAGCGGATGCTGCGACAGACAGGGGTGAACCCAGGTAAATTTCCGCTTCCCTGCATCCCATCCTACCCTTAAAGTTCCGATTGGCCGTAGAAAATGTTACTTCACCCGGCGCCATCACCCCCTGGTGCGCACCCAAACAGGGACCGCACCCCGGGTTTAACACCATGGCGCCGGCATCGATAAACGTTTCCACCCATCCTTTTTGCAGGGCTTGTTTATAAATAGTCAATGAAGCAGGAATGATAATGGTCCTGGCTTTGACTTTCCTGCCTTTTAAGATTTTGGCAGCAGCTTCCAGGTCGGCTAACCTGCCGTTGGTACAGGTACCGATCAGGGCCTGATCGATTTTGGTCCCGGCCACATCTTCAATAGGAGCATAGTTATCAACCGTATGGGGTTTGGCTACCGAAGGGGAAATGCCGGATATATTAAATTCCAGTACCCGGTAAAAATTTGCGCCTTCATCGGAATAAAGGGGTTCGAATTCATCTTTTGCCCGTCCCCTGATAAAGTCAAAGGTAATATGATCCGGCGGAATATACCCGTTTTTTGCCCCCATTTCAGCAGCCATATTGGTTAAAACCATCCGTTCCCCAATGTCCATATAACCGATAGTCTCACCGGTAAATTCCACGGCTTTGTAATCGGCGCCGTCGGAGCGAATTTGACCGATAATATAAAGGATAATATCTTTTGGGGTAATATGTTTGGGTATGGTTCCGTTAATGATGATCTTCATTGTTTCCGGGACCTGGAACCACAATTCACCGGTTGCCCATATGGCAGCCACTTCCGATCGGCCAATACCGGCGGAAAATGCACCCAGGGCACCATAAGTGGTGGTATGGGAATCGGAACCGACGATTACTTTACCCGGCATGGCAAAACCTTCTTCAATAAACACCTGGTGGCAAATCCCCTGGTTTATATCGTAGAAGTTGTCAATTCCCTGTTCCTCCACAAATTTCCTGATTTCTTTATGATTGATGGCCGAGGACTCCTTGGGGGCAGGCACCTCATGGTCCAGTATGATGACGATTCTCCCGGGATATTTCACTTTGTTCACCCCGATTTTTTTAAAGGTGTTGGATATGGCAGCCGCGTTGTCATGGCTCATTACATAGTCGGGTTCAATGGAGACAATTGTGCCGGCAGAAACATTCCTGTTGGCTTTTCGACTCATCAGCTTTTCGACAAAGGTTTTTGGCATTCACTGCTCCTTAAAACGATGTATCATTTTATACTAAAGACAATTTAAAGTAAACCCCCCTGGTTATTTGAATCTTATTATTATAAAATAGACTTATGAAACGAAAGGATTTTTATTTTCCGTTGCCTGAAGACCGCGTTGCCAGGTTCCCGGCACAAAAACGGGATGAATCACGGTTAATGATGGTGAACAGGAAAACCGGCACCATCTCCCATCATTGGTTTAAAGATATTGCTGGATTGACGGATGAAAGGGATTTTTTCGTGGTCAACAATTCGAAAGTCATCCCGGTAAGACTATTTGGTGAGATCAACGGCAAAAAAGTGGAACTCTTGATTGTAAAAACCCTGGATGAAAATGAGAATGAAGTGGAAGCCTTTACCCTGCCGGCAAAAAAATTTAAACCCGGGCATAAGGTTTTATTTAAAGATCAGCAGGATTCTACCCTTGATCTGTGGGCGGAAGTGATTGCTATCGGTCACCGGGGGAAGCGGATATTAAGATTCAACCGGGCCTTTGACACTGTATTAAAAACCGGTTATGCACCGCTGCCCCCGTATATCAAACGAAAATTTGCCGAAGCCCTGGCTTTTAAAACATTGGACCTGGAGCGCTATCAAACCGTTTATTCAAAGGCCCCCGGTTCCATTGCCGCACCCACTGCCGGCCTGCATTTTACAGCAAAGCTCATTGAAAAAATTAAAAAAAAAAGCGAAATCATAGAAATTACCCTGGCCGTAGGGGAAGCCACCTTTCAAAAAATAGAGGTCGAAGATATCCATGACTATCAGATGGGAAAGGAATATATTACCATAACAGCAGAAGATAGAAAAAAAATCGAAAAATTAAAACAAGCCAAACACTTGATCGCAGTAGGCACCACTACAGTCCGGTCTTTGGAGACCTTTGCTAGCCAACAGCCCGAGGAAGAATCTTTTTATTCCCAATTGTTTATCTCGCCGGGTTTTGAATTTAAAATGGTGGATAAATTAATTACCAATTTTCATCTGCCGGAATCCAGTCTTTTTATACTTGTATCGGCATTCGCCGGGATCGAGTTGATGCAAAAGGCCTATCGTATCGCTATTGAAAAAGGATACCGCTTCTTTTCCTATGGCGATGCCATGCTTATCGTCTGACTTTGCCGCTATAAAAATGGCCCACGAATTACACGAATTACACGAAGAAAAAAGTCCACAGATTACACAGATTGACACAGATTTTTATTTTTTTCAGCCACAAAAACACGAAGGGATGACGGATGATGGACGATGGCATCAATGGGAACAACTGGTTGAAGCATATTGCAACAGAGCCTCCGCATATAGTATCCCCACGCAGTGGGGTTTTTTATTGTTGACAAATTGGGAAAAAGATATTATACTATTAGCGTAACGAACAGAGAGCGAACGAATGTTAACGAAAAAGCAAAAAGATTTTTTTGACAGTTTGAAAGACATGGTGAGAAAGAGGGGCTATTTTCCCACAGTCCGGGAAATTGGCAAAATGTTGGGCCTCTCTTCGCCAGCCACGGTTCAAGCCTACCTGAAAAAATTATTTGAAAAAGGGCATTTGAAGAAAGACAAAGGGGGGTGGGAACTGGTTGCCGGTTTTTCTTCCGTACCGTTGATGGGAATCGTACCGGCCGGTTCTCCTCTTGAAATTTTCGACCCCCTGGGTGACGAAGTAGAAATCCCCGAATGGATGGTAGAACGCGGAGGGGATACGGTCGCTTTCAGGGTTCAAGGTGAGAGCATGAGAGATGCCTATATTCAAGATGGCGATGTAGTGATCGTAAAGCAAACCCCCAATGCGGAAACCGGGGAAATGGTGGTGGCACTTCTCGATGATTCTTCCATTACCTTGAAACGATTGAAAAGAGATGAAAAAAAGATATGGCTTGTCCCGGAAAATCCCGATTTTGAACCGATATATGATCCCTTTCAACTGGTAGGAAAAGTGGTGGGTGTTTTAAGGAAATACAGGTAGGCAGTGGGCAGTGAAAAGATGAAGGGAGCGAGGGCACCGTTTGTGCTTCATATCGATATCGATGCTTTTTTTGCCGCGGTGGAAGTGATGCTGAATCCGTCGTTAAAGGGAAAGCCCGTTATTATCGGGGGTATGCCCGATGAGAGGGGTGTGGTTTCTACAGCTTCCTATGAAGCCAGGAAGTACGGTGTCCATTCGGGAATGGCATTGAGAACCGCGGGTCAAAAATGCCCCCAGGGTATTTTTTTAAGGGGACGTTTTCATGTGTACAGCCAGACCTCGGAGAAATTCATGGACATCCTGCGCAGGTTTTCACCGCGGGTAGAAGTGGCCTCCATCGATGAAGCTTATATGGATTTGAGCGGTATGGGATACCTTCATTCTTCGGTGTATGATTTGGCCCGGAAAATCAAATGGACTGTTGAACGGGAAACCGGGGTCAGGGTTTCTATGGGGTTAGGATTTTCCCGGATGGGGGCTAAGCTGGCAACGGAAGCAGCAAAACCCGGGAATATTTTCTTCGTTAGGAATGAAAAAGAGTTTATATCCAACCTCTCGCTGGAAAAAATTCCCGGCATCGGGAAGCATACACTTTTGATACTCAATGGCTTGGGGATAAAGCGGGTGAAAGAACTCAGAACCGCTTATCCTTCCATCTGGAAGAGAACCATTGCCCCCCATATTTATTCCGGGTCCGGGTACCCGGACAGGCATGAACCCCGCACCAAGAGTTTCAGCAGGGAGACCACTTTTCCATCGGATATCTCAGACAGGGATTTGATCATCTCTCACCTGGCTTACCTGGTGGACCGTTTATCGGTTTATTTGATTGAGAATAAGTATTATGCCGGTCGCATCGAGGCAAAGGTCCGGTTCAGTGATTTTTCTACTTTTACCAAACGCACGCTTCTTGAGTTTCCCACTTATTCGTACCACAATATGTGGAAGAGGGCGCTGTACTTGTTGGATGTGTTGATGAAAAAGAAGCCGCTTCCTATTCGCTTGGTGGGGGTTAAAGTGGAAGATATTTCCAAACAGAGGGATATTTTGCCTTTTGTTTGTTTGAAAAATGAAAAGTTAAGCATTGGGGTTACGGATGTGAAGAAGCGGTTTGGATTTTCTTCGATTTTCACAGCCAGGGAGATGTTGTTGGAAAAGCTTTACCCGGTGGAACGGGAGGGAATTGTATTAAAAACCGCCTCGTTGACCAAGTGAGGCTTCATACAGCTTCTTATTTTTTTTAGCCACAGACGGACACAGACAATAGTCAAAAGTTTTTGGAAGTCCAGAAACCTTTTTTCAAAAAGGTTTCTGGCCGCCGGAGGCAGGTGCTCTCTTTGGTTCGTATAGGGGCCCCGGATGGGCAGATCAAAGCTCTTTTTTGTTCTTCTTTTCTGTCCATCCTGTGCAGCGCGTGTATCGTGCAGGGGTTTTCCGCACGGAGTGGCATCATTTGTCGGATGCCCGTGCGGAACAGGGTTCGTGCCGGGATTGGCACCAAATCCTAAAATGCGGAATAGGCAAGCCTATTCCCTACACAATCATAGAACGTTATTTACGGAACGCTCTACCGACCCTCTTTCTCGTACTCTTTCTTTTAATTTCTAATTGCCTTGTACTGATCGATAATTCGGAGCTCAAAGCTCCAATTTACAGCTTCTAGCTCAGTCACCGGTGCCTTCGGCTCCAATTCAAAGCTAAAAGCCTCATCAACGGTGCTATTAGCTTTAACACCGGTGTATTTAGCTCCAATTCACAGCTCAGATCTCCGTCACCGGTGCTTTTTGCTCCGATTTACCATGCTCTTAACAGGAGAATCAGGGCTTTTTCCTTTAAATTTACTGCTTTTTGCTCCAATTTGCAGCTTAGAGCATCAACTGCGGCGTTTTTTACTGGAATTTATTATGCTTTTAGCTGCGGTTTAGAGCTTTGGGCTGCGACACTGGAGCTTTGGGCCCCGATTTGGAGCTTATAGCTGTGAATTCGATGCTTTGAGCTCCGGCACCGGAGCTTTTTACTCCGCCGCCGAAGCTTTAGGCTGTGACATTGGAGCTTTTTGCACCGGTATCGAAGCTTTTTGCACGGGAGTTCCCAGTTGATATAGAACATCCGGGCAAAAATCCAGGCCGTTATCCCAATAAATCGTTTCCCATTCCTTCTGGACCTTCTTTTTTTAGCCACAGACAGACACAGACTGGACACAGACAATAAATGAAGCGCACTTTTGTCAGTGTTTGTCTTGTGTAAGTCTGTGGCAATTTTCGTCAATTGAATTGCCCGAAATGCGGAATAGGCAAGCCTATTCCCTACACAATCATAGAACGTTATTTACGGAACGCTCTACCAGTCCCTGACCGAAAAGTGCAAAAAACGTTTATCTATCAAGCTTTTGTTTATATTACTCCAGGTTAAAATTAATAAAACCAATCATTGTGGTTGAAGAAAATTTAACAAAAACCCTTGACATTTTTTTCCTAAAGGTGTAAAAGACTATTGGGTAATTGGGCAAAGATAAAAAAAGGCTTTTCCCTTTTGCCCCTGCGGGAATAATTTTAAAAAGGTGTTAAATGAAAAAAAAAGACGACATGAATGTGGGATGGACAAAACCCAGTTTAACTAAAAAACGGAGATAAGAATGAGGACAGGGAAAACACATCCAATCGTTGAAAAAATCATTTCTAAAATCTATGATTCCAGTCATAAATGGGAATCTGATCTCTGGATATTTAAATGGATCGCGTTATTAGTCATTATCATTGATTTTCACTTGATTAATTCAACTCCTGATTCAAAAATAGCGATAATAATTTCAACTGAATACTTATACTTCTTTTATGCGTTGTGGGTTACAATTTCATTAAGAAAGAAATTGTCTTTTAATATTCAAATTTTTAACCTCATGGTTGACCTTTTGTTTTTTACTTTATTACAATACCTTTCGTTATCAATGTTCGCTGAAAGTTCAAGACTATTTGTATTGTATATTATCCTGGTAATCTACTGCAGCTATTGGTTTAAATGGACCTTTATCCTTATTTTTGTAACCATGGTTTCCTCTACCTATTTCATGTTAAATTACTCCATTCTCCTAACCAACGAGATAGAGTTTATCATTATTTCCGAAATAAAAGGTACATTGGCACCCGTGGTTACCGTGTATTTTCTGGTTACTTTTTTGGTAATCTTCGTTAAAAGGATAGTACTGAAATACCTTGTATATATTGATCAAGATTTGAAAAAGAGTGCTGAAAAATTGGAACAAGAAAAAGAATATACCAGGAGTTTACTAAAAGACAAAATCGATGGATTTATCACCATTGACGAAAAAGGATATGTAGTAGAGGTGAATAAACTGGCGTGTGAGTTATTTGGGTACGAAAAAAAGGAAATTTATAAGAAAAATATAAAAAAAATATACGCTGCTGATGAGGCGGCAAGGATGGTAAGAGCATTAAGAGAAAGGCCGGATGGCACCATCGAAAATTTTAGAACCTTTGTTATCAATAAAAAAGAGAAAGAAAAAATTCCAGTATTGGTGTCAGCAGCATTTTTATACGATAGAGAAAATTTGGATTTAAAAAAAGAGCTGGCGAAAGGTATAAAATTCCCCAGCCTGGGATACTTTCGTGATCTACGGGCCGAAGAAGTTATTGACCGCATTGAAAAAGAAATCACATTTTTGAAGAATGAAAAGGATTTATTTAATATAATTACTGCCTATATTTCGAAAATAATAAAGGCAGAAGTTTGCAGCATACTTATCTATGATGGAGCGATCAACCGACTTGAAATTCGTGCCAGCTTTGGAATGCCCTATATACCAAGAGATCTTACAATTCCTAAACAAGAACAAAAAAAATATGAAGAATTGGATGGAATGGATGGGTATGTATTCTCCACAGGCAAGACATTAAATGTCAAAAATATTGACATCCCCAATAAAGAGATAGAGCCAGTCAACAATACCTCCAACAATATCAATGTAAAATGGAATAATGTTAGAAATTTTGCCGAATTCTCCAAATATAAGGATTTCCTACACTACCTGGCAGCACCATTGATAATAAAGGGTGAAGTATATGGAGTAATCAAAGTACTTAATAAATATAGTAACGAGAATGGATTGGACAAACGTGGTTTTCAAGATAAAGATCAAAGATTGTTGGAACGAATTTCAAACCAGGTTTCGATTCTTGTTGAAAAATTCAGGAATAAAGAACGATTTGAATCAATTTCAAAGATTGGCATGGAGTTAAATGAGAGAGTGGACTTACCTATTGATGATTTCCTTGACCTAGTTGCCAGGGAGGCTGTTTATGGGATGCGCTTTACAGCATGTTTTATCTACATTGTTGAAGATGGGAATAAATTAAAAATTAGGGCCTGTAAAGGATTAGTTGGTAATTATGCAAGAAATGAAAATTATACTTTAGACTTAGGTGAAGGGCTCTCGGGATCAGTCGCCAAAACCGGTTCCCATAGAATGATATCAAGTACAATCCAAAAGGAAAAAGAATTTAAGGATGCTGATATTTTAACGAAAGAAAACCTAAAATCTATATTATCAGTGCCAATTAACTATGAAAACAAAGTTTTTGGGGTCATCAATTGCTGCACCCGTCTGGAGCACATTTTTACCCAGGAAGAAATTCAAATAATACAGACTTTTGCTGTATATATTGCTGTGGCTATCCAGAACAGGAAGCGTTTCCGGGAATTATTAGCTTTAAATGAAATTGGCAGCGAACTGGTAAAACCTTTCCAACTGGAAAAGTTATACGATCACATTCTGGAAAAAGCAATGGAAATATCCGGTGCTGACCGTCTATGTATAAAAAGATATAATGAACGTTCCAGTGAAATTACCACCATAAGATCTTTGAATTGTGAATGGCATAAACAAACAAAAAACACTGTTAGGATGCTTGGGGAAGATTTCACAAGTAAAACTATTAAAAAGGGTGAACCTGTTATTGTTCCAAAATATGATATAAAATCGGAAAGGCTTGGTAATGTGCCAAATCAAGAATTATTTGCAGACACGAAATCCTGTTTGATCATGCCAATAAAAATATACGGCAGGGTATTCGGGGTACTATATTTGGATAGTAAAAGGGAGAATGCTTTTAATGAAAATGATAAATTATTATTAAGTACTTTTTCCACCCAGGTTGCTGCTGCGATAAGAAACGCAAATTTCTTTAATAAATTACAAAATGTAAAAGAAACGTTTCCCAGGATATCAGAACTAAACATGGATATTCATGAAGTATTGGAAAAAATTGTAGAAACAGCAGCGGGGGTATTGGATACAGATGTACTGGTTTTGTTTCGATATGATGAAAGGGCTAAAAAGTTCATTTTGCCCCCGATTTACAATGGTGATATAAAACATAAAGGGGCTTTGGAAGCTGAAGCAATTTTTTTAGAAGTACCACTTTTACTCATTAAAGGAGGAAAATCTCACTATGCAGATCATTCACAGGGAGACCCTATTATGACGTCGAAAGGAAAACCGCTACCCAAAGGTATTCCCGGTCGTTTTGTCATTCGCGAAAAGATTGTTTCCTCTGCCGGGATCATTCTTAAAGTCGGAAAGGAAATTGTCGGGGTTATGTTCATCAATTACCGGACACCGAAAGAATTCAATGATGATGAAAGACATCTCATTGAAATCTTTGCTTCATACATTGCCATTTCCATACAAAATGTAAAGCATTTCAAAGAAACAAAAATAAAAGATACCATGCAAACGGTTGGGAAAATAGCATCTAATTTTGCTCACAAAATGAAAAATGATATTGCAACAATAAAATTATATGCAGATGCTTTAATTGATGGAGTTAAACCAGATGAATCACAATATCTTCCATTGTCAAAAATTATGGAACAAATATCCAAAATTAGGGCAGATATCGATCATATTGAAAAAGCTTCAAAATTGGCTATTAAAGGAAAAATGTATATTGATATGAAAGAATTTATCAATGATTTGGAAGTTGAACTTTTGCCGGATTTAGGAATTAGAAAAATAGAGTTCGATCTCGAAATACCTCCTGATATACCCAAGATAGAGATCGATCCAATCCAAATTAAAATGGTTTTAATCAATTTGGCCCAAAACTCCTTTGATGCGATGCCTGAAGGAGGCAAAATTTCCCTTTCAATTTTCGAATCAGGTGAGGCTCTTTTATTAAAATGGACGGATTCAGGATGCGGAATTTCGCCAGAGGATGCCCCAAAGGTATTCGACGCTCTCTGGACTAAGAAAAAAAAGGGTTATGGACTTGGATTATTCCACGCAAAAGCAATCATGGAGGAACACCGCGGTTCAATTTCAGTAGATATTAAATACAAGGGAGGCGCTCGATTTTTAATCGAAATTCCATTAAGGCGGGAAAATAATGAAGTTAAAGGAGAATAAAATGGAAATTTATAATCCGGGAATTGTTTTTGGTGAAAAAAAGAACAAATATAACAATCCCCCACCAATCGACTATATTAATAATAACATTATTATTCCCCCAAATTTCAAAATCCTCATTATAGATGACGAGACCGCCTTTCTAAAAGCACTAGAGTACAGGTTGACTCAAAAGAAAATAGACGTGGTTGCAGTAGAATCAGGTTACCAGGCACTTGAAGTACTAAAAGAGGAGTATTTTGATTTAATTATTCTCGATTTGATCATGCCGGATATGAATGGTGTAGAAACATTCCAACGGATAAAACAAATAGAGGCGAAACCCTTTGTTATCATAATGACGGCCTATTCAAAAGATGAACAGGTGGAAACCGCAAAAAAATTAAACCCTTTTGGTTTTATTAAAAAGCCATTCGGTTTTAACGATTTGATGCCATATATAACAAAAAGAATTAAGGAGAAAGTAAATGGAAATTAAAAAAATTCTTGTAATCGATGATCATCACGGCGATATTCAAGCATCCGGGGAGGTGTGGCATGAATAAGGAGGAAAAAAGACATGACACCGATAGTATCTCGGTAATCGTAAAGAAAAGAACAAAATTACTTTATATACTCATTATATTATTCACAGTTGCCGTTTTAGCAATCATCTACTTGCCTATTTCCGATATTTTTGGGTTAAAAGAAACTATACCTCCCAAAATCCGGCAAATGAAAGAGTTGGCTTCAAAAATCGGCAAACTTGAGACAGAAGTAAACCAAAAACAAACCGAAATTCTTAAGTTGGTGGAAGAATATAATAATCAGAGTGGTGAAAAATTAGAGATATTCGGTTCTTTAGGATTTACGGATAAAGAAAAGAAACTTTTTGAAGATAAAATCAAAAACCAGGAAAATGCTTCTATAAAATCATTTTTAAGGGATATAATCGATAAAAACGATGAAATATCAAGTATAAAATCAAAAATAAAAGGATACGAAACCTTTCTTCCCCAACCCCATATTGTTAGCGAAGGAGAGAATCATTATCAAATTGCCATGAATTATTTGATCAACGAAAAAGCAATTTCAAAAGAAAAGGCCAGTGCCTTAGTAGAAAGGACTGCAATGCTTGAACAATTGGCCGCGGGCTTTAAAGTGTGGAATTTCTATTCAGGGGATGAATATGGCACCATTGTCACCCAAGGAAATGCTCCGATTTCACCCAATGAGCTCAAAAGACAGGAAAAGCAAAAGCTTATCAATGAAAAAGACAATGCAATAGCTGCAAAAGATAAATTAAAAGTGGAATTAAAAGTACTGGAATCAAAAAAAAATCAACTCATCTCACAGACAAACACGCTCAACTCAAAGATAAACCAACTAAAAGCCGGGGAACAGGCCTTGAATAATAGAATAAAAGTTTTGTCCCAAGAGGAGGAAAAGATGAAAATTAGAATAAATTCACTCTTCTACGTGATCGATTCAAAGAATAATCTTATCCAAAAAGGAATAATAAAAGGGGGGTTCTTAAGGCGGACAAAACTGAATGAAACTTCACCGGAATATTTTAATGACAGCATTGATTTGCGTAAAAAAAAGACAATAGAAATTTCCGCTAAAGAATTCGGTTTAAGGGAAATAGGTGAAATTACGCTTTACCCGAAATTCTACAAAAGGGATATTGATTATGAAGTTAAAATTGAAGAAAATAAGCAGAAAGCAGTATTAACTATTTTGGCTGATGAAAAATTCAAAAGTGATCGAGTTGTTATTTCCGTCAAATAAATTAATTACTTTTTTTAGGTTTCCAGATGATCGTCTCTTGATTTATGCCCTTATCTCCACAATTTCATCTAAATCCTGTATCCCTGTAAACACCTGGCTTTTTAAAGTATTATGTTCTATTTTTATATCTTCTTTTTCGGTTAGAGGGCTTAACCAGGGTAAAAAATAAACAGAGGCAGGGATTTCCTGGCAGAAACGCTCCAGGTCTTCCATACCATGAAAAAGCATGATTATTTGCCAATTGTCAGGAAAAAGTTTTATCAATTTATTAAGACCCCTGGCAAGCGTTGTCACGGTTATCTCATCCATATTCTGAAGCGGATCATCAAAAATCAACAATGACAAAGGGTTATCAATGCGCACAGCACAAAGAACAAACAATGATAATGCAAAAATGTTAAGTTCTGCTGTATTCAGCCTTAAATCAGCTCGTGCCTTTTCCTTTTCTCCTT
>Ga0209976_10001737_pt1 | contig 12723 bp, 11 predicted proteins | sample SumtaG_FD_182806 | JGI IMG/M metagenome (GOLD analysis project Ga0209976, IMG submission 182806) | Deep subsurface microbial communities from Indian Ocean to uncover new lineages of life (NeLLi) - Sumatra_00157 metaG (SPAdes) (version 2) | ecosystem: Environmental > Aquatic > Marine > Oceanic >...
CACGCTACCGCAAGCGCCCCGCTGGCGCCGCGGCCAAAGTTCGACAAGAACACCCGCCGCATCCCTCATACGCCCCTAAAGATACTCGTTGCCGACAGTAAAGCGCGGGTGGGGTTAACAAGCTGTTAGCCCCTCGGGCTAAAGCAGCAAAATATTTGGCGAAGATTGGCTAGGCGCCCTCTTGCTTGGCGGGGCCGGGCTCCTTGGCGCGGGCGGCGACCCCGGCCCTTCCGTGCACCAGCGGCACGAAACGGACCGGGAGCAGCGGTGTTTCGATCAGTCCTTCTTCGGTCTTGTCGATCTGAACGAGTTGCTGGGTGTCGCGGGTTTCGCCTAACGGGATGATCATGCGGCCGTCCACCTTCAGCTGATCGAGCAAGGCCGGAGGCGCTTCCTCAGCTGCCGCCGTGACGATGATACGGTCGAAGGGGGCTTGCGGCGGCCAGCCGAGCCAGCCATCCCCGATGATGGTGCTGACATTGGTGATGCCGAGCTTGGTGAAGCGCCGTTCGGCCGCCTTCTGCAACTCCCGCCAACGCTCGACCGTATAGACCCGGCGGCAAAGATGGGAGAGGACGGCCGCCTGGTAGCCCGAGCCAGTGCCGATCTCCAGCACCTTGTGCTGCGGGTCGAGCTCGAGTTGCTCGGTCATGAAGGCGACGACATAAGGCTGGGAGATGGTCTGACCGCATTCGATCGGGAGCGCGATATCCTGATAAGCGTTGTCGGCGAAGGCGGGATCGACGAACAGCTCGCGCGGGACCCGCTCGATAGCGCGCAGCACATTATTGTCGCGGATGCCGCGACGCCTGAGCTGCATGATCAGCCCGATCTGGTCCTGAGCGGATGCCATGGCCGGTCCCACCCCATTCGGTGGCGTTGTCCAATCTATCCGACGACTTTTAGCACCAGTCTTGGCGCCTGTTGCGTCCCTCGCGCCTCGCTCCGCGGCCCCGTCATTTCGGCGGCGAGATCTTGGTCACGCCGCCCATATAGGGGTGCAAAGCCTCAGGCACGCGGATCGAGCCGTCGGAGTCCTGATAATTCTCAAGCACAGCGATCAAAGCGCGGCCGACGGCGACGCCAGAGCCGTTCAGCGTGTGCACCAGGCGGGGGTGCTTCTCAGCCCTCGGCCGGTAGCGCGCATTCATGCGGCGGGCCTGGAAGGCGCCGCAATTGGAGCAGGAGGAGATCTCGCGATAGGTCCCCTGCCCCGGCAGCCACACCTCGATGTCGTAGGTTTTCTGCGCGGCAAAACCCATGTCGCCGGTCGAAAGCACGACCACGCGATAAGGAATCTTGAGCTGTTTCAATACGTTCTCGGCGCATGCTGTCATGCGCTCATGCTCTTCCGCCGATTGCTCCGGCGTGGTGACGGAGACAAGCTCGACCTTGGAGAATTGATGCTGGCGGATCATACCGCGGGTGTCCTTGCCGGCGGCGCCAGCTTCGGCGCGAAAGCATGGCGTCCAGGCGGTGACCCGCATCGGGAGGCGCGCCTCATCGGCGATATCCTCGCGCACGAGATTGGTCAGAGGCACCTCTGCGGTCGGGATGAGCCAGAGTGGACGAGCGTACTCGTCAGAAAAGAATCGATTATACCAGTCACGTTGACGCTTTAGCGATTCATGCGTCACCTCATCCATGCTGGCATTGCGGCGACGAAAGTCCGCGTTCTGTGCATCGCAAGCAGCGTCATAGTCAGCCCAAAATTCGTCAGTATCCGGCAGAGCCGTCGCCAAGAACTGGTCTTGCTTGAATTTCGGCAGTTGCGCGGTGCCGAACATGGCATCGTCGCGCACCAGAAGCGGAGGATTGATCTCGGTATAGCCGTGCTCGCTCGTATGCAGGTCGAGCATGAATTGGGCCAGCGCCCGCTCAAGCCGCGCCAGCGCGCCCTTCAGGACCACAAATCGCGCGCCCGAGAGTTTGGCGGCGGTTTCGAAATCCATCAGCCCAAGGGCCTCGCCAAGCTCGAAATGCTGTTTCGGGTTGAACGAAAATTTCTCCGGCTTGCCAACCTCGCGCAGAACCTTGTTGGCGCTGTCATCGGGGCCGACCGGCACATCGGAAGCGGGATGGTTGGGAATGGTGGCAAGTCGGTCGTAAAAGGCCTTGTCGGCCTTGCGTTCCTTGGCCTCGAGCTCTCGGATGACAGCCCTATGCCCCATAACCTCTTCTTTCAGGGCTTCAGCCCGAGCTTCATCCTTCGCCGCCTTTGCCTGGCCGATCGCTTTCGCCGCAGTGTTGGCGCTAGCCTGCGCCTCCTGCGATTTCTGAATCGTTGCGCGGCGCTCCTCGTCGAGGCTCAGAATTCGATTGAGCGTCGCACGCGGATCGTCGAAGCCGCGATCGGTCAGCCCCTTGACGAAGCTGTCCTGATTGTCACGGATCCATTTGATGTCGAGCACGGCCCTCAGCGTCCACTAGACGATTCGTATGAGGCTGTTCGTATAAGGCGCAATCCGATCCTTGTCATGGCCGGGCGCGCGCGGTGAGGCCAACATCCCAGAAATCACGCCGGTTTCCCGGAAGGCCTGCCGGCGGCTGCCGTGGCCGCGGCATGTTTCTTCTCGGCAAACCCCACCGCATAGATCGACAGCTCGTAGAGCAGCACGGTCGGCACAGCGAGCGAAATCTGGCTGATCGGATCGGGCGGGGTGAGGATTGCGGCGACCACGAACACCGCGAAAATGGCGTGGCGGCGATAGTGTCTCAGCCCGTCGGCGGTGATCAGCCCGGCGCGGGCCAGCAGCGTGAGCAAAACCGGCAGTTGAAAACAAATGCCGAAACCCAGGATGAACGCCATGATCAGTGACAGATATTCGCTAACCTTCGCAGTGAGGTGAATCTGGACTTGCGTATCGCCGGTCTGCTGCATCGACAGAAAGAATGTCATGGCGAGCGGCATCACCACGAAATAGACGAGCGCTGCGCCGAGCAGGAACAGGATCGGGGTGGCGATAAGAAAGGGCAGGAACGCTTGACGCTCTCTGCGGTAGAGCCCCGGCGCCACGAACATGTAGATCTGCGAGGCGAGCACCGGGAAGGCGATGAACACGGCGCCAAATAGGGCGACCTTGACTTGGGTGAAGAAGTACTCCTGGGGCGCGGTATAGATCAGCTCGATCGGCGCATCGACGCCGGCGGCCAGCCGGTACGGCCATAACAAGAGATTGTAGATCGGCTTGGCAAACCAGAAGCAGACCAGAAAAGCAAGGAACACCGCAAGCAGCGACCAGAGCAACCGCCGCCTGAGCTCGATCAGATGCTCGATCAGAGGCGCCTTTGTCGCCTCGATGTCCGCCTCATCGTTCATGAGCCACCCGCCCGGCCGGTCTTAGCACGCTTGGCGGAAGTTTTGGCTTTTGATGCGGCACGCTTTCGAGGCCGCTTCGCCCCCCGCTTTGGCCCGGCGGGACCTTTCGCCTTCTGCGGGGCTTTCGGCTTCGCCACCATAATGGGTTTGTCGATTGTTGCGTTCAGATCGAGCGAGGGCATCTCGGTTCGTACGCTCTCGATCGTCTTTCTCACCTCGTCGAGCTCGGCCTCACGCATAGCCTCCTCAAACTGACGCTGGAAATCGGAGGCCGCGCGACGGAGCTTGCCGGCGTAATAACCGAAGCTGCGCATGAGTCTGGGCAGGTCCTTCGGTCCGACCACCACGATCGCGATGACGGCGATGACGAGAAGCTCCGACCAACCGATGTCGAACATGTAAGCGCTTCAGACGAAAGTGGCACCCGCAGGCGTAATAACGATCGCGCGAGACTAGCCCGATTTCCGCTTGCGCGGCACTTTGGCACGGGGGGCCGTTTTGGCAGTGGGCTTGGCTCTCTTATGCGCAATGGCCTTGGGCTTCTCGGCAGGCGCCTCTTCGTCTTCGGAGATGCCTTTCTTGAAGCTTTTGATGCCCTGGGCGAGGTCGCCCATCAGTTCGGAAATCTTGCCGCGCCCGAACAGAAGCACAAACAGTACAAGCACGATCAGAATGCTCGTCCAGCTCAATCCCATTACGACTCTCCACTTGCCAGGCCGATTCCAGGCCTTGAGCGTGTTCTCGTTTCTCGCAGGCACTATGGCAGCAAAAGCAGGCCGGTCGCAAGCCGGGGCGGAGAGAGTCAATCCTCAACGCTCAAGCAGTGGGCCGGTCGCCGTTGCCGCCAGGGAACACCAGGACCGCGCCGGTGTCGATAGCGACGCCGACTTCCGTCCCTTGCGGCGGAACATCGCTCTCCTTGACACGGGCGAAGAGTGGCGCGTCAAGCCCCTGGACGGCGACTTCGACCAACGCCACATCGCCGAGAAAGCGGGCATCGCGCACGCGAGCCGGCACGCCTTCGCCGGGCGGTAGCAGGCGCACACCCCTCTGCCGGACGCATACGATGGCCTCGGCGCCATCGGGCACGCCATTGGCGGCGAAGCGGCCGAGCGGGGTCGCGGCACTCCCCCCTTCGACCCGCGCCACAACTTCATTCAGATCGGAGAATGTACGCGCGGCGAGGATGTCCTTCGGCGCGCGGTAAAGCTCGAGCGCCTTACCGGTCTGTATCACCCGCCCTTGGCGCATCAGCGCCACGCGATCGCCCATGCGCATTGCCTCTTCGGCGTTGTGGGTGACCACGATCGCGGTAGCACGCGTTTGATGCAAAATGGCCAGCGTCTCCTCGCGCATCCGCTCTCTGAGGCGCGAATCGAGGCCTGAGAACGGCTCATCCATAAGCAGCACGCTTGGGCGCGGCGCGATGGCTCTCGCCAAGGCCACACGTTGCTGCTCGCCGCCTGACAGGATATGCGGATACTCGGCGGCATAATGGGCAAGACCGACGCGCTCGAGCGCGGCTTGCGCCTCCGCCTTGGCTTCGCTTCGCGTCAGCGATCTGAGGCCGAACGCGACGTTGTCGCGAATGGTCAGATGCGGGAAAAGCGCGAAGTCCTGGAACATCAGCCCGATTCCGCGCTTCTCCGGCGGCACGAAGCAATTCGGTCCTGCGACTTCCTGGCCGTCGAGGAGGACACGCCCCGAGGATGGGCGTTCAATCCCGGCCGCGACCCTCAACAAGGTGGACTTGCCGCAACCTGAAGGTCCGAGCAGGCAGAGGATTTCGGAGGGCGCGATGTCGAGGCTAACCCTGTCGAGCGCCAGCACCTCGCCATAGCGGCGCGACACTGCCTCCAAGGTGAGGCGTGCGGCAAAGGTGACGGCGGCCTTGCTGCGGCCGGCGCCGCTCTGGGCCCTCCCGCCCTGTGCCGCGCCGCCAAGCGCGCGCGCTCTGAGGAACTTGAGCATGGTGCTGATCTACGCACTCGCCGCCCAAAGAGCAACCGCCCGCCGGATCGAGAAGCCCTGTTCTTAGGGGCGCCTTTCGCCCCATAGGGACGAAGAACACAACGGCCATGCCTGGATCAGCTGGGCTTGTCCCTGCCCTCGTCCTCGTCTTCGCCCTCTCCCAGCGGCTCGTCCTCGAGCGGTTCCTCATCCTCGCGCAGATCGGGTGCATCGTCAGGGTTCGGCATGGAAAAGCCGGGCGGCAGGTTGGAATCGAGAAGGCCCGCACCCTTAAGCTCATTGAGACCGGGCAGGTCCCGAATGGAGTCGAAACCGAAATGGCTGAGGAAGGCATCGGTCGTGCCGTAAGTCACGGGCCGGCCCGGCGCGCGGCGGCGTCCGCGCATTTTGATCCAATTCGTTTCAAGCAGCACGTCAATGGTGCCCTTGGAGGCGCTGACTCCTCTGATCTCCTCGATCTCAGCGCGGGTCACCGGCTGGTGAAAGGCAATGATGGCAAGCGTCTCTAGCGCGGCCCGCGACAAGCGGCGCTGCTCGACTGCCTGCTTCTCGAGCAAAAAGGAGAGATCCCCGGCGGTGCGGAACGACCATTTGCCTGCGACGCGCACGAGATTGACCCCGCGTCCGGCATAGAGGCTCTGCAATTCCTCAAGCAGCGCCTTGACATCCTCGCCTTCCATAAAGTGCCGGGCCAAGGTCTGCTCGTCCAAAGGCTCGGCGGCGGCGAAGAGCAGCGCTTCGACAATGCGCAACTTCTCGCGCCGATCTGTCGACTGCAATGCAATCACATTGGAAGGGAGCGGCAAAGGAAGGCGCGGCCGTTTCCGCTCGCGCTCGGTCTCGTCTTCGGGCATTGCCCCTACCCTACTCAATCGCTTCGCTGTCATCCCGGCCTCGTTATTGTTATACGATCACAATCATGCGGCGCGCCCGCGGCGGCGGATCAAGAGCGGTGCAAACGATTTCGACTGACGGATTTCCAGCGCGCCCTCGCGCGCCATTTCCAAAGTTGCGGTGAAGCTCGACGCCAGTGCCGTGCGCCTCAACCCGGGATCGGCCAGAAACTCGGCGAGCAACCGATCGAGCGGCGCCCAATCGAGAGTCATACCGAGCAACCGTTCAAGCTCACCGCGCGCCTCTTTCAACGACCACACCATACGCGGCGGCACCCGCAAGCTGCTCACCGCTCCGCGTTGGCGTTGCGAGGAATAGGCCTTGAGCAGATCGTAGACATTGGCGCCGTAAATGCTCTTGCGGATGATGCGTATCGGTTGCGGGAGTCCGCGGGCGAAGATGTCACGGCCGAGCCTCTTGCGCGTCATCAGCTGAGCCGAGGCTTGGCGCATGGCGTCGAGCCTCTTGAGCCGGAAGGCGAGCAGAGCGGCAAGTTCAGCGCCGGTGGGCTCGCCCTCTTCGGACGGTTCGGCAGGCAGCAGCAGCTTCGACTTGAGGAAAGCAAGCCACGCCGCTATGACCAGATAGTCGGCGGCGATCTCCAGGCGGAGACGCCGCGCTTCGGTGATGAAATCGAGATATTGCTGGGCCAAGGCCAGAACCGAGATCTTGGAGAGATCGACTTTCTGGGTGCGGGCAAGCGCAAGCAGAAGGTCGAGCGGGCCCTCAAAGCCCTCGACATCGACGACAAGCCGGTCGCCCGCTTCAGGCTGAGTCTCGCTGCTCTCCCATTCGGAGAGCGCATCGCCCTCTTGTGGGTCTTCGCTCATGGTGGTCTCAATGTTCATGCTGGCACCGTGGGATCGGGTCCCAAACTCGCGATTTCAGTGCCGGCCGCTTCGGTCACCAGTGCCAACGCCTCGGCGACGTCGAACGGCTCAGGCTCGCGAAGAGCGGCCCGAGCCTTTGTGAAACGCTCCGCGGCAAGTCCTTCGAGCGGGGGCACCGCATCGCCGACCTCGATCATTTCGGCAAGCCTGCCGCTGCAATGAAGCGCCACGTCGCAACCCGCAGCAATCACGCCGCGGGCGCGTTCCGCAAAGGAGCCGCCGAGAGCCTTCATGCCGAGATCGTCGCTCATCACCAAGCCTGTCAACCCGATCCGATTGCGAATCACTTCGCCCATTATAGCCGGGGAGACGCTGGCCGGTCGCCGCTCATCGAAGGCGGGCAACAGCACATGGGCGGTCATGGCAAGAGGCGCATGGCGAAGCGCGTGGAAGGGACGAAAATCGACCGCCTCAAGTTCGGACGGCTCGACATCGATGCGCGGCAACGCAAGATGGCTGTCGGAAGTCGCCCGCCCATGGCCAGGCACATGCTTGATGACGGGCAGCACGCCGCCGGAAAGACAGCCCTCCACGACCGCTCGTCCCAAGGCGATCACCGTCTCGGGATCGGTACTGTAGGCGCGGTCGCCGATAATCTCATGTGCTCCTTTTTGCGGCACATCGAGAACGGGCATGGTGTCAACCGTGATGCCCAAATCGTAAAGCTCCTGGGCGATCAATCTCGCTCCGGCGAAGGCGGCGCGCGTCGCCATTTCGGGATCGGTCTCGTACATGCGCCCATAACACCGTGCGGGCGGCATCTTCCGCCAATTGGGCGGCCGCAGACGCTGCACCCTGCCCCCCTCTTGATCGATAAGCACGAGGACTTCGTCACTCGCCACGGCATCCTTGAATGCGGCGATGAGCGCCCGGAGCTGCGCCGGCGTCTTGCAGTTCCGCGCAAACAGTATGAGGCCGCAAGGACGCGTAGCGGCAAAGAACTGCCGCTCGGCATCGCCGAGTGCGGCACCCGCACAGCCGGAGATAAAGGCCTTGAAGTCCACGGCGCGGGTTAGCGTGCGCCCCGGCTCGAGGTCAAGGCCGGAAAAACGCGCCGGATGCGCCCGATTACTGCGCTACCACCAGGCAATCAGGCAGGCCTTGCGACTTGAGCTGGCTGCACAGCTTGTTGGCAGCGGTCTTATCCGCGACCGGGCCAATGCGCAGCCGATACCAGGTGCCCTTGGCCCCGAGATTGGCCTTCTGCACGATGGGCCGGTAGCTGCCGAGAAGCGTTGGGTATTTCTGCTGTATGTCGGCAAAGCTTGCCAAAGCGTCGGTCTGATTCTTCTTGGAGCCGACCTGCACGACGTATTCTTTCGGCTTGGCTGCGGCCTTAGGTGCCGCGGCGGCAGTCTGCTGCGCTGGCGGCTTGGGCTTAGCTTCTGGCGCAGGCACAGAGGCGGTCTCTTGCGGCGCGGCGTTCGCAGGCGGAGGCGGTGCGGCGGCCAGGGACTGGGGATTGCCGGCCGCGGCCTGGGGCTGGGCGGCTTCTGCTGGGGGCGCCGGCACAGCCGCCGCCTCAACCGAACCGTCGGGACGAACCACCATCGTTCTTACCTTGCGCGGGCCGCCCTCAGGCATCGAGAGGTCGTTGACCGCGGCGACCGGCATGGCCCCGGGGACCGCCTGAGTGGTGGGCGGGGCAGGATCGGTCGTTGCGACCGCCGCCGGCGTGCCGCCGGTATCGGACCCAGGCAAGGCTGGCACGGCCACGTCTTCCTGGCGCGGCACGAGCTTTTCGCCCGCCGGCTCATCGGCATTCTGCAACCGGTCGTAAATAAGCTTATTCTTGTGAGGAAATTGCTTGCCGCCGGGCTGATCGGGAGCCGCCTTGACAGGCGTGCTGTCGGCCTGGACCAAGGGGGGCGGCTCGCTGCCAAGGCCGCCTCCGCTCTGCTTATAGGCCAAGGCGAGCACGCCGCCGAGAGCGATCGCGCCGAGCAGCGCGGCTCCAACCATGACGGCGCTCCGGCTTTTGAGCGTCGATCCAGCCTTAGTAGGGTCGCTTTGCGCCGAGAGGATTTGTGTCTCGTCGAGAAAATCGGCGTCGAGCCGCTCGCCCTCATAGAAGTCTTGCGACTGATTGCGCGCAGGTTCTGTCGAACCCAAAGCGATCTGGGGCGGCTGATCGTAGCCCGCGTCAAATGCCTGGAGCTGCTGCCTTGGATCGCTTTTCGGCACTTGCTCGCCATAATCCTGTCCGGCCTCATCGGCGAAGGGCTCGAAGCCTTGCTCCTTCCCGTAGCTGTCGGGACCAGGGGGATCCTGATGCTCGAAGGGCTCGGCGCCCGGAAACACCTGCTCCGGGAAACTTGCGTCGAAGCCGGGCTGCGGGACGCCTGCCTCGGCAAAGCCCTGCCCTGAGAAATCCTGATTGGTGAAATTCGCGTCGGCGAAGTTTTGATCGAAGCTCGCTTCGGGGAAGCTCGCATCGCCCGCACCCGTCTCAGGGAAGCTCGCATCGCCCGCACTCGTCTCGGGGAAGCTCGCATCGGCAAAGCTCCGATCGGCGTAAGCTTGACCGGGCGCCCCTTCCGCGCCGTTTGGAGCGGGATAGGGCTGGGACCCGGGATGCTCCGCGCCCGGGACGCTTGACGGGCGAGGCTGCTGATAGGCTTGGCCGCCAAGTTCCGCCGGTTGATAGTTTGGCGCTGCCATTTGGCCTGGGGCGCTTGGGTGTTGCGTATTCTGGTAACCCGGTGCGCCGCCCTGCGGGGGGTTCTGGTAGCCCGGCCTTGTTTCAGGAGTGGGATAGTTCAAGGGCGTTTGCGGGCTTGGATGGCCCAGCCCCGGAGCGGTCTCCTGGATTGGCTGCTGGGGCATCGGCGGATTCGGCTGTGGGGGAACGGGGGCGTAAGGGTCGTAAGCAGGCTGCGGCGGTTCGGGGATTTGCTGACGCGGATCGGACCCGCGGGTGACAGGTGTATAGGACGGCATCGGTGCAAATATTGGGCTGCCCCCGCCAAACATCGGGCGCTGTCCAGTTGCCGGCCGCCCCGGCTGTCCTGCTCCTTGAGCCATTAGGTTCGCACCGCTCGGCTGAGCATTGAGCGCGTTGTTGCCCCAACTCTGTATGCCCGGGGTACCCGCCACGTTCGGCCTCTTGGTAAAGTCCGATTGCGGCCCAGGGTTGGGACCGGCCTTGTGGCCGAATCCGTCATCGTGCTTCGACATGATACTCCCCTCGAACCATCCCCCCTGTCCCGGATTGGTTCAGTGCAACTCGTGCATGGCGTGAACGCCGAGGATCCCCAAACCCGACGCCAAGACGCGCTTCGTGGCCGCCACCAAGGCGATGCGAGCGCGCGTTAACTCTCGGTCACTCTCGTAAATAAATCGTAATTGTGGCAAGTCTTTGCCTCGGCTCCACAAACCATGAAAATCTCCGGCAAGATCATATAGGTAGAAGCCTATACGGTGCGGCTCATGCGCGATTGAGGCCGCCTCGACCAGGCGCGGGAAATTGGCGATGCGCCGGATCAGCGCGACCTCGGCAGCGTCGGTAAGAAGACCAAGATCGCCGCTCGCCAGCGCACCCTCCTCGGGATCGAGGTCCGGGAAGCTTTCCACAACGTTCCGCAGAACGGAACTCGCCCGCGCATGGGCGTACTGAACGTAGAAGACCGGGTTGTCCCGCGACTGCTCGGTGACTTTAACAAAGTCGAAATCGAGCGGCGCGTCGTTCTTACGGTAGAGCATCATGAAGCGGACGGGACCGGCGCCCACCTCGTTCACGACCTCTCTCAGCGTGACAAACGTCCCGGCACGCTTGGACATCTTGACAGGCTCACCGGCCCGAAACAACCGGACAAGCTGACAAATCTTGATGTCGAGTTCGGCCTCGCCATCGGTCAGCGCCGCGATCGCTGCCTTCAAGCGCTTGACATGGCCGCTATGGTCGGCGCCGAACACGTCGATCATGGTCTTAAAGCCGCGACTGAACTTGTCGCGGTGATAGGCGATGTCGCCCGCGAAATAGGCATAGCTTCCGTCCGATTTCACCAGCGGGCGGTCCATGTCGTCACCGAAAGAGGTGGAGCGGAACAGCAATTGCTCGCGATCCTCCCAATCCTCATCGACTTTGCCCTTAGGCGGCGGCAGCCGTCCGCGATAGATCAGGCCTTTGGCCTTGAGGTCGGCGATGGTCTCCGCGATTTCGTCGCGCGGGCCTTCGGTCAGCGAGCGCTCGGAGAAGAAAATGTCGTGGTGGATGCCGAGCGCGCCAAGATCGTCTTCGATCATCGTGAGCATCGCCTGGAGCGCCGCGGCACGCGCGATTGCGAGCCATTTGTCTTCCGGCATGGCGAGAAGCTCCTTGCCGTGCTGGGCCGCGAGCCTCTCGCCGACGGGCTTAAGATAGTCGCCCGGATAAAGCCCTTCCGGAATCTCGCCGATCTCTTCGCCAAGCGCTTCGCGATAGCGTAGAAAGGCGGAGCGGGCGAGCGCGTCGACCTGCGCACCCGCATTATTGACGTAATATTCGCGGGTCACGGCGTATCCGGTGAAGGCAAGAAGATTGGCTAGAGCATCGCCAAACACAGCACCCCGGCAGTGGCCGACATGCACCGGGCCGGTAGGGTTGGTGGACACATACTCCACATTCACCGCTTCTCCTTTGCCGATGGCGCCGCGGCCGTAAGCCGCGCCCTGCTCGAGCACCGCGCGCAACACGCTCGGCCAAAAGGCGGAGGCAAGTGTCAGATTGATGAAGCCCGGGCCCGCGATCTCGACCTTGTCGATGTGAGGGTCGGAGGCAAGCAGAGGCACGATACGCTCGGCCAACGCGCGGGGAGATGCGCCTGCCGCCTTGGCGAGCACCATGGCCGCATTGGTGGCGAGATCGCCATGCGAAGCGTCTTTCGGGGGCTCGAGCGTGATCCCTTCGATACTCGCTTCGGCCGGGACGACCTTGTCATGCTTGAGCTGCTGGACAGCGGCGAGGACCCGCCCGTGGAACCCTGCAAAAACGTCCATGAAAGCTCCGAAGCGATTCTGGGGCGCGACTAACGCAAATCGGGGGTGGCGTCAAACAGGCGGCGATGCTCGGCAAGGGCAAAGCGATCGGTCATGCCGGCAATGAAGTCGGCGACATGGCGGGCATAGGCGCGGGTGCCGCGCGGGGGGGCCTGATGGCGCCAGTCGGCCGGGAGCGCTTCGGGTTCGGCCCCATAGCGCTGGAACAAATCCCGCACCACGCGCTCGGCGTCGGCCATGATGCGAACGATACGCTCATGCCGGTACACGCGGGCGAAAAGGAAGGCGCGCAAACAATCGAGGTCGCGGCGCATCTCCTCGGAAAAGGCGACAACGGCGTGCGAGGCGAGGCGCACATCGGCGGCGCTCCTTGGTTGGAGCGCTCCAAGCCGCCGTCCGCTCTCGGCGACGGCGTCTTTGATCATCGCGCTGATGAGGCGGCGAATGGCTTCATAGAGGAGCCGCGTCCCGTCGATGCCGGGATAGGTCTTCCGGACGTCGGCAAGCGCGCGGCCTGCGACCGGCACTTCGGCAAGGTCTTCGAACGTGAAGAAGCCGGCACGGTAGCCGTCATCGATATCGTGATTGTTATAGGCAATGTCGTCGGCAAGAGCGGCGGCCTGGGCCTCGACCGAGGCAAAGGTTTCGAGTTCAAGATCCTGCTTGGCGCAA
>Ga0209976_10001738_pt1 | contig 12723 bp, 8 predicted proteins | sample SumtaG_FD_182806 | JGI IMG/M metagenome (GOLD analysis project Ga0209976, IMG submission 182806) | Deep subsurface microbial communities from Indian Ocean to uncover new lineages of life (NeLLi) - Sumatra_00157 metaG (SPAdes) (version 2) | ecosystem: Environmental > Aquatic > Marine > Oceanic >...
GCCGATAATCTCCGAGCCGCGCATCCCGTAGGTAATGGGAACATCGTCCCGCCAGATACCCCGGAAGTAGTTCCAGACGTCACCACCGGTGTTGGGGTTGCCCGAGGGAGTATCGTTATTGTCATAGAAGACAAATGAGGTCATCTTGAGCATGGTTTTGTCTTGCAGGACCGTGCCGTCCGGCAGCGCCACCGTCGAGCCTATCTCATCAATGATAGGCCCCTGGAAGAAGTCGATACCGGCAGCCGGCGGAGCCGTACCGTAGGTCTGATCGTCGTTAGTCGCATTATAGACGAAGCCCAGGCCCAGGGTGGTGTCGCAGCCCACCAGGTCGTCGGTGGCACCACCCAGGTCCGGATCAAGCCAGATGGAGAAGTAGGTGCTGCCCCAATCGCCGCCGCTCTTGTTGATGATCTGCCATTTGATGAAGATCATGTCGCCCAGGGCGTCGGCTCGATTGAAGGCGAAGACCGTCTGCCGGACTTCCGCGTTGAGCTTATTGGTGCTATACTCCGCATGGTCGGCCAGGTCGTTCCAGACGCTGAAGGCGGTGACGTCGCCGATCAGCTGGGGATCGCCGTTTTCATCCACCGGCGCACCCTGGTCTACCGGCCAGTTGGACCAGTCTCCCACGCCGCCGGGGTACAGGGCGTACCACTTGTACTTCCCATCCATGCGGTTGGCGGCCACGTCGGGTGAAAGGATTTCACCCGCCTGGTATTCACTGGCGCTGTGCTGGATGCCGGCCACCCGCACCTCTCCGTCCACCATGGCACCGAGCCACTGGCCGCCGGCAAAGATGGGGCTGTTGTGCGTTCCCTTGGGCCAGAAAAGACCCTCACCGCCGGACACGTTATCGTACATCCAGGTGCCGTTATTCCTGAAAACAGCGTCCATGCGGTTGACGTCGATCCAGATGTCACTGGTAGCCAGCGCCTTGTTCAAAGACGGTGTCTTCCTGTCAGAGATGTTCTCGGCCCCGTTGATCAACGGCACAGCCACGAGAATGGTCATGAGTATAAGGAATACTCGCTTCATGAGCACTTACCTCCAGTAGTATTTCTTAAGACAATTAAATGGAATTACAGATTCTCCTTATTAGAAAGCTACTTTCACACCCAGACGGATCTGCCGCGGGATGCCGTAGTTATTGTAGTCCATCTCCCGCATCTGCAAGTTGGCCTTCTCAAGCTCGGTGGTTTGGGGATCTGCCAAGAAGGCCTTGCCAGACGAAGTCGAGAGGTAGCCGGTGTCGTCAGGCAGTCCCGTGGTGATCCAGACGTCCTTCACGTTCCGGGTGTTAAGCGCGTTCAGCACCCACAGGTACACCGACACCGAGGCGCCGCCCAGGGGGATCGTGTGGTCAACCCGCAGGTCAAGTCGCTTGGTCCAGGGGGCCATGTTCGCGTTCACCGCCGAAATGGGTATCTCGGATAAACCGTCGTTGTCATACCGGCCATTATGCGGTTGGCTATTGAATATCTGCATCCGCGTGTAGGGGTTCCCGGACGTGAAGGTGAACAGCATGTTGAGCGATGTGTTATTCAAACGGTAATCCAGGTTCAGCGCGCCCGTATGCCTCTGCTCAAAGTCCAGCGGCATGGTGTACTTGGGATAGTTCCCCGTAATCGGGGTTGATTGCCAGGCGATGTCGTAGTTCGAATTTTCCGCCGAGCCGGTACCCGTAGCGCGCTGGAACCCGTAGTTGAAGGTCGCGTAGAGGTTCTTGAAGCGGCTCAGGGTCAGGATAACGTCTAAGCCCTTGATGGTGCCGAAGTCGCCGTTGAGCCTGAAGGCGGTGCCGACGAGATCGGTCCATATATTGAGGACCTGCGTCAACCCTTCCGTCTCCTTGTAGTAGGCCGTCAGTTGCAGCGCGGCATATGCGCCCAGGCGCTGCTTGAAGCCCACCTCGTAGCTCGTCGTCTTGGGCGGCTCGAGATTGGGATTATCCAGAGCGGTGAAATACCCACCCGCGGCTGCCATGCGGTCCAGGAAGAAGGGACTCAGGTACAGGTCCCCCAGCCTCGGCGGTTGATAGAACACTCCGTACTGGGCGTGGAAGATGGTCCGGTCGGTCACCGGGAAGCTGACACCCAGACGGGGGCTGATGTACGTATGGGCATCTGACTCCTTGGTGTCTGCCTCACTGAAGATCTCGTCCTTGATACCGTCCCCGGCCCACGCCCCGCCAGAGCCCTCGATGTAGTTGCCATCTTCGTCCCACTCGGCTTCCATATCCTTGAACTGCCAGGCGTTGGGATCGATCCGGTCATAACGTACGCCGAGGTTCAGGATCAGGTCCTCAAACTCGATCTTGTCCTGCAGGTAGACGCTGGAGATAATGGGGTAGTAAGGTGCTTGCTTTTCAAAACCACCTGTTATCTTATTTAGGTCATCCCGCACGACGTCGGTCAGGTAGTTACCATCATCCACCTCTTTCCCTTCGACATCGTAGCCATAAAAGCGGACATCTGTCGCGCGCCAGAACTCAATCGGCGTTTGGTCCGACGTGGACGTCAGCTTCTCGGGACTCCTATTGAAATACTCGCGCATGGTATGATACTTGTATTCAACGCCGGTCTTGAAGGTATGGTAATTGCCGAGCTGATAGGTCAGGTCGAAGTCGATACCCCAGTACGTGGTATTGTTCTTGATGTAAGCATCCCCGCCGAACCCGTAGTGGCCGCCCGGCGCAAAATAATCGGGCTCATTAATGCGGTTTGCATGCGCTTCACCATAAGGATGGATTATCTGTGCAGCTTGTGCTGAGTCGAGCGCCTCATCGAAATATTTATTGATGGGATTCTTGGTGGGATCGCCATAATCGTATATATTATCACCAAAGGCCGCTACAGCATCCTCACGGAAGGTGTCGTAGTAGTTGAACTTCAGGTCGTAGAACATTTTTGGCGAAGGGGCATGGGTGAAGGTCACGTTTATCGCCTTGGTATCTGACTTGCGCCGCGTCACCATCTCAGGGCGATATACACTCAGGGGATCCCCCAGCAGGTCATCCCGGATGGTCCCGATGATACTGCTTTTGAGTTCCATCGTATTTGTCAACTGCAGCTTGATCTTGGCCGAATAGTTCAGGTCCTCGCCAGTGTTGCCGGGGATCTGCGCCGAAGTAAAATCGAACGTCTTTGACCAAAGTGTATCCCTCTCCCCAGCTTGCAGCTTAACGGGGTCGAGGTATGCATACTCATAATTCTGCCGAACCCCGTCTTCATCCCGCAGCATGCCCGGCTTGTTTTCATTCTCCGCCCAGCCCCACGATGGGGTCCTGTCATCCCGCTTGCGCTGCGAAGCGCTGAAGAAAAACGTGTGCTTGGATCTGGGGATGATGGGCCCCCCGAGGGTAAAGATGTATTCATTATAGCCATACCCATAGGCGCCAAATGTCTTTTTCGTATCCGAGAGGAACCCGTCGGAAATGGCTTCGAAAGACCCGGAGTAGCGGTCCGATCCGCTATTGGTCGTGATAATCAATATGCCGGACATGGCCTCACCGTACTCGGCGTTAAACCCACCGGTCTGCACGCTCATCTCTTCGATGGCTTCATTCGGCAGATTTAGCCGGACCACATAGTTGTAGGGGTCGTTCACGAACACGCCATCGATATAGATAGCACTCTCTTCACCGCGCCCGCCGCGGATGTTCAATTCGGTCGATCTCTCTTCCCTCACTACACCAGCGATCTGGCTGGCAATGGCTTGCAGGCCGCGGGTAGGCAGCGCATCAATTTCATCGCCCGAGCGGATGATATTGGTATTGGTCGCGTCCCGGCGTATCAGGGGACGCTCGGCGACCACCACCACTTCGGCACCCGCTATGGCCGAGGTCTCCATCGTTATGTCCAGTTTAGTGGTAAGATCGACAGAAACCCTTATGTTCTGAAGAACCACTTCGGCATAGCCAATGTAGCTGGCGCGAATCGTAAAGGTGCCTACGGGTACATTCAGGATTGTATAGTACCCATCGGAACTTGTCGCCGCTCCAAGCACGGTGCCCTCGACTATAATATTTACGCCGATCATGGGATCACCTGTGGCCTGGTCGGTTACTACGCCGCTGATCTTGCCGGTAGTGCCTGAATAAACCAGTATCGGTACTAGCAGAATCATGAAGGTAAAAATTCTTCTGATCATTTTTATGCTCCTGGTTCTTTTATGATGTTGTTAATTCTAAGTGATTTAAGTGATTGAGACAAGCGTTAAGCCCTCTGCTTTCAATCTGGTGGATCGAAGTATCCTCATTTAATATGCCTCGAAGAATGCATTGAAAGTTTTTTTCCTTGTATATATGAATACTTCCCACTTGAATATAAAAATAGCCTCTCCTGTGGAATTGTCAACATCCACTTGGAGAATGACCTATCAAAATCCATCATATAATAGCAATGATGCATTACGCAGGGCGATTATAATACCAAATCAGGGTAGATTAAAAGGAAAAAAGTGATAAGGATCACATTTTTTCAAAACGGGTACCGGGAATATATTCCCGGCCCGGTCCCGGATTAAGCGGTCAGCGATCAGCAACGGACCACTGACCAGGGACAACGGACATCCAGCTCATCGCCAACTTGATGAGCTGAACTAGAAACTAGAAACTTATCGCTTCACCCTTAGGCCCTTGTCCTCGTGGACGAAGATCCAGGCGGCCAGTTTGCCCACGTTCAGCGGCTCGTCAACGGACCAGTACTTGTGGTCGTGCTCTATGCGGCTGCTGCTGTCGTCCGGGGGTATCCCATCGGTATCCGCCAGGATTGTCTGCGCCCGGGCCTGCCATTTTTTAACGTTAATCTCCCGCAGGTCCACCCAGCCCGCTTCGGCCCAGGTATTCACGTCATCGGGTGTGGTGGGGATTTCGGAGCGGCCCAGGGCGGGGGGGATTTCCACCAACGGTCCACGCAGGAGCTGCCGTCCGTCGCTCATGAGAATGGGAATACCGATGGAAATAATCTTGCTGCGCACTTGAGGGTGCTTGGCCACCAGCTTTTCCAGCTCCAGGGCAAGCTCATGGCTGTTGGCCTCGGCGATAGCCCGGATCGACCCCCGCACCTGGCGCAATAGATCCGCTTCGTGGAGTAGCTTCGAAAGGCGCGGCGGGCCCAGCAGCTCGAAGGCCACGCTATCCACCCCGTGCTGCTCCGCCAGGACGCGCATGCGCTCCAGGGCCTGCATTCGCATGGAGCCCGCCCGGTAGGTGGGTCCCATGATGGCGTTGTCCAGGGCGTTGATAATGTCGCGCCCGGTATTGTCGCCCTTGATCTCCAGGATGACATTGGTGGCGATCTCTTCGGGAGTGACGAATTCCATCTGCCCGATGGTGGTAATGCACTCAAACTCCGCCAGGGAGAAAGTGCCGTTCTCCCCGGTATCTATATAGACGCTCTCCAGGTTCTGGCCAAGGGAATGCCAGTTGCCGCGGTCCTGGAAGCGAAAGGTTCCATCCAGTACTACTGCTTCTTTAGGGGAACAGTCCACCAGCTCGATAGGCTGGCCCAGTTTCTTTATAACACCGTAGTCTATGGCCTTCCAGGCGATGGCGGCCGCCGGTTTGATCTCCTTGGTAATCGGCGCGTCCGGCGTGCGGCCCATGAGGAACAGCAGCATAGTATGAGCACCCGCCAGCGCCGACTTGGACAGGAGTACCCGCGAAGGCTTTTCCTCACTGTGGGTGTAGGGGATATTCAACCCCATGCCCCCCGTGCCGCTGGTGCCGATCTTGATATATACCTTGGTATCGTTCTCGATCATGCTGGCATACAGGATCTGGATGTGCCGGATGATCTGGGGGGTGTAGAGGGTTGCCATGAGTTTTTCCACCTCGGACAGAAATTCTCCAGCGAGGGTATTTTGGTCGCGAGCGGCGGCCAGCTCTTTCTTTACCATGTAGTAGCTGTGGTAAATGTCCTGGTAGGCCAGCCCCGAGACCGAGTTCACGGAATCGATGATGATGTGGGGCCGGTGGCGGTTGATGATCTGGCGCAGGGTGGAGTGCTCCATAATATTATCGTCCAGGGGCTCCATGACATCGGCGATAAGGTGGGCCCGGTGCTCGGGATTGTTGAGGATTTCGTCCCTGGTAAGGTCCTTCAGGCTGTCCCGGACGAAGATGTTGCCCCACACCGGCGTGCAGTGTACATCGGGGGCTTCCTGCTTCATCTGCTTGACAGCGGCTCGGGCTTCTGCTTCCCACATGGAGGCGATGATCATCTCCGCCGGCCGCTCTTCAGCCAGCTTGCGGTTCACCGCCATCCCTACCATGCCGTAGCCACCCAGGATCAGGGCTTTACGGTTGTGAATATCCATATATTACGTCCTTTCGAATGGTTCGTTATGTATCACTTGAATTCCAGGTTTGTTTGTCGGCTGTTGCCGAAATCGGGGTGCTGGTTATAATGCAGGACCGCCGCCAGGGCCAGGGTGATGGAGTTAAGGCGGGTATCCGGTGCGTCGGAACGGCTCAGCAGGACGATGGGCGCTGCGGCACCCAGCACCACGCCGCCACCCTTGGCTCCCCCCAGCGACATGAGGGCCTTGACCATGAAGTTGGTGGCGGTAATATTAGGTCCCAGGAAGATGTCGGTACTGCCGGCGATTTTCGAGGGGATACTCTTGCTCTCCGCCGCCTCTGCCGACAGGGCCACGTCCAGGGCCAGGGGGCCTTCCACCACGCAGCGCCCGAATCGGCCCTGGTCCGCTTCCTGTACCAGGGCCTGCGCCAGGCGGGTCTCCGGCAGCTTTTCCGTTACGTTCTCCACCAGGGCCAGGGCCGCCACATTGGGAACCGGTGTATCCAGGCCCTGGCTCAGGTCCAGGGCGTTGTGGAGCATATCCCGGAGCACTGGCAGGGGCTGCTCAATGTTGACCCCGCCGTCGGTGAAGAGCATCAGCCGCGGGTATTGGGGGGATTCCACTACTGCCACGTGGCTCAGGAGGCGGGGGGAGGCGGAGGCGTTATCCTCTCCCTCGGGTGCACGATCCACCGGCCGTAACAATCCCGATTCCCGGTTTAGAACGGCCCGGAGGAGCTCGGCGGTAGGGGTTTTGCCTTTCATCAGCAGGTGCGCCTCTCCCGAGCGCACCAGCTCCACCGCCCGTTCGGCGGTAAGGCCGGGTTGGGTATCCTCAATGGTAAACGTATCAGGGTCCAGCTCCAGCCGGGTCAGCAGCAGCTCCAGTTTTTCCCGTTCCCCGACTAGAAAGGGTAGAATCCAGCCGCGGGCTGCCGCCTCAGCCAGTGCGGCCAGGACGGTTTCCTCCTCCGGGGCCGAAACGGCAATGGTTAGCGGCGGGATCTTTTCCAGCCGCTGATAGAGCAGCTCGAACGAAGTAACCTGTCCGGTTGGCCTGCTGGCGGAACGGGTAGACTCACTCATACTCTTTTACTTTCTCTTCACCGTCGATAATCCGCCAGGCCCCCAGAGCCAGGGCCTCCAGCTCCAGGGAACCGGCAATAGTAATCACCGGGGCGATAAAGTTAACTCTGCTGGTGATATCACTACAGAATCGCTCTGACCTGGCCATGCCTCCGGTCAAAATTACGGCGTCCACCCTGCCCTCCAATCCAGCATTATGCGGAGTCAGTACGGTAGCCATGGCACCGATCTCCTTGGCGATCTGGTAAACCATAGCCCGGTATACTTCCGCGGCCAGCTTATCCCCGGTATCAATTCGTTGCAGCACCTCCGCCAGATCAGTTGTGTCCAGGTAACCCCGAAGCCCGGACTCCCGGCTCAGCTTGTGGGCCAGGGAGTCGAAGGTATATTCCCCGCTGAAGGCCAGGCGCAGCAGGCCCTCCAGCGGCAGGGCTCCCGCCCGCTCCGGCGAGAAAGGCCCCATCCCCAGCAGGGCGTCATTGACGTCCACGATCCGTCCCCCGCGCAGGGCGGCTACCGATATCCCACCCCCCATGTGGGCCACGACGAATCTGGTCTCAGTCAGCGAGCGGTCCAGCTGACCGGCCGCCTTTCGGGTAACCGCTTTGATGTTCAGGGCGTGGCTCCGGCACCGGCGTTCTATCTCCGGTACGCCGGAGATGCGGGCCTCGGGTTCGAATTCATCGGTGGTTATAGGGTCAACGATATAGGCTGGTACGTCAAAGCGCCGGGCCACTTCCCGGGCCAGCAGGGTCCCCAGGTTGGAGGCATGATTAGCGTAGCGGGCGGAGGAAAGGTCGGCGATCAGGGCGTCATTGACGGCGTAGGTGCCCCCGGGCAACGGCTTGAGGGGCCCGCCGCGCCCCGCCACCGCGGCAAGGGTGCCGGGGGGTATGCGCTCCAGGTGCGGCTCGACAGCCGCCCACCGCAAACTCATCTGCTTAGCCACTTCCTGGGGCAGCTCCTCAGGAGGGTGCCGTACCTCCTCGCGCCATAGCTCTCCCTCCCGGTCAAACAGGGCCAGCTGGGTGGAGGTGGAGCCGGGATTCAGCACAAAGACAGTGGCCTGTCGATCAGGTTCGATAGGGATTTTCTGGGACGGACGCGGCATCGGCCTGAAGTTCGCTAGGTTTGGCCGCGTTAACCAAAGGGAAATGGTCAACGGTACCGGATCATTGGCCGCCCCTGGTCGGATATACCTGTCGCTTGAGGCAATTATTCCCGGGACTGCGCGGTAAACAGAACCGGCAAGGCCGCCCTATACTATTGATCAAATTGCTCATACTGGATAATTTTTTTAAGTTTCGCCCGGTTTTCTGGAACTATTGGGGCTATCAGGGCATTTTCAAACCCAGCAGTTATATAAAAGCCAACACTGAACCTGTGATTTAAGGAAACGATACAAAGGAGCACGAGGTGATCCGTGTCGAGAACCTGACCAAGTATTACGGTGATGTCTGTGCCATAAAGGAGGTGGACTTCACGGTGCGCGACGGCGAGATCCTGGGATTCCTGGGGCCCAACGGCGCCGGGAAGACCACTACCCTCCGCATCATCACCACCTACCTGGCGCCCACTGCAGGAGCGGTCTACATCGATGACCTGAACATCGCCGAACACTCAGCCGAGCTGCGCGCCCGCATCGGCTACCTGCCGGAGTTGAATCCCTTGTATAACGAGATGCCGGCATACGATCTGCTGGTTTTCGTCGCCAGTGCGCGGGGAATCACGGGCCGGCGCTTCAAGGAGGCCCTGGGCCGCGTCATGGAGACCTGCGGTGTCCGGGAGGTACTGCACCGCCCTGTCGGCGAGCTGTCCAAGGGCTACCGCCAGCGGGTGGGCCTGGCCATGGCCATGATCCATGACCCGGAAATCCTTATCATGGACGAGCCCTCAGCTGGGCTGGATCCCAACCAGATCGCGGAAATCCGGACGCTCATCAAGGAGTTGGGCAAGGAGAAAACCGTTATCATATCCAGCCATATTCTCCAGGAGGTGCAGGCAGTGGCCGACCGCATGGTGATCCTGAATAAGGGTCAGGTGGTGGCTGACGGTACCACCGCGGAGCTCATGGCCGGTTTCCAGGGGAAAGCCCAACTCACCCTGGAGGTGAAGAACGCCACCGAGGACTCCGTCCAGGGGCTGGCTGTCCGGTTCCCGGCGATCCGGATCCAGGATCAGAAGCTACAGGATGGTGTCGGCCGGCTCGAGCTGGAATATCCCACTGGCCAGGATTTGCGGGAGCAGATTTTCGGTTATGCCGTTGAGTCGAGCTGGGTAGTGCTGGAAATGTCTCGCCGGCAGGCCCGGCTGGAAGACCTCTTCCGCAGCCTCACGGTGGAGGAAGGAGGCGCCCTTGCGTGACCAGCTTCAGATTTCCGCGCGCCGTGTAGCCATCATCTACCGCAAGGAAATGGGCTCCTTCTTCAATAGTCCCGTGGCCTATATCACCCTGGTGGTGTTCCTGCTAATCAGCGGCTGGTTCTTCTCCAGCTCATTCTTTCTCATTAATGAGTCGGACCTGCGGGGGCTTTTCAGCATCATCCCCACTATCTATCTCTTCTTTATTCCCGCTATCGCCATGGGGCTGATCGCCCGTGAGAAAAGCGCCGGAACCATGGAACTGCTGGTGACCCTGCCCCTGGAAGACTGGGAGGTGGTGCTGGGCAAGTACCTGGCCGCGTTGAGCCTCATCGGGGTGGGCTTGTTATATACCTTTGTCCACTTCATTACCCTCACCTTTGTCGGCACCAATATCGACGTGGGGGCCATCTTCACCGGCTACCTGGGTCTACTATTGGTGGGGGGCGTATATGCCGCTGCCGGTATCTTCTGCAGCGCCGCGACCGGCAACCAGATCACCGCCTTTATCCTCGGCTTCCTTATCGTGTTTATCTTCTTCATGATGGATAAGGTACTGTTATTCATCCCCGGATTCATGGCGGGCACGGTGCAGTACATCAGCGTTGATTACCACCTGTCCAACATTTCCCGGGGTGTGATCGACTCCCGTAATCTCGTCTACTTCATCACGGTCATCGCCGTGTTTCTGATACTGACCGTCCGGGTGCTCGAAATACGGAAGTGGAGGTAGCGCAATGATGACTATTTCCAACCGGCGCAATTTCCTCATTTATATCGCCGCTTTGATTGTAATTGTGGTGTTCGCCAACCTTATCTCCCGGCGGCTCTTCTTCCGCTGGGACCTTACCAGGAACAGGATCTACACCCTTTCCGAGTCAAGCCGGAATATCATCGGCCAACTGGATGACCGCTTACTGGCCAAGGTCTATTTCTCCGATAACCTCCCCGGGGCATACGCCAACAGCCGGCGCTATCTCCAGGACCTGCTCGAGGAATTCCAGGCCTACTCGGACGGCAAATTCCACTTCGAGTTCTACCGGCCCGAGGACGACGAGGAGCTGGAGCAGGAAGCCCAGCGTTACGGCATCCCGCCGATGCAGCTCCAGGCTATCGAGGACGACCGGCTGGAGATCAAGAACGTCTGGATGGGGTTGGCCCTGCTGTATGAAGACCGGCGGGAAATCATCCCGGTGATTCGGTCCACCACCGGGCTGGAGTATGATCTGGCCTCGGCTGTCAAGAAGCTGATTGACACCGACAAGCGGACGGTGGCCATTGTGAGCGACGCGGAGGGGGAAGGCCGGAACCGGAACGTCCAGGACCTTCTTCGGCAGACCTATAACGTTCGCACCGTTAGCCTGGACAATCCGGTCCCCCCGGATATTGACCTGCTGATCATGGGCGGCGTAAAAGACAGCCTGTCCACCGAGGCCCTGTACCACCTGGACCAGCTCGTCATGTCCGGACGGCCCCTGTTCCTGGCCCAGGGCCGGGTGAGTTCCGACCTCAACCGGGGCTTCGGCTCCGAGATCAGGAGCAACCTGTTTGAAATCCTGGAACACTACGGGATGAACATTACATCCAACCTGCTGGCTGACCGCATCTGCAGCCAGGTGGGAGTGGAAACTCAGCGTGGTATTTTCCGGATGCGAAATACCGTGAATTATCCCTTCTTTCCCCTCATCCAGAGCTTCAATGAGAACCATATACTGGTCTCCGGCCTGGAGCAGGTACGGCTATTCTTCACCAGCGAGATAACCGCAGCTATAGATTCCACCCGGCAGGGCACCGTAGCATTCCAGCCCCTGATGCATACCAGCAACTACACGGCCGTGGTGCCCGGGCCTACTTATATGCTCAGCCATCTTGAAAACAATCCCACCTTCGCCCGACTGAATGGACCGGGCCGGGCGGTCGCCGGCCTGCTGACGGGGATGGCCACCAGCGCCTTTACCGATGATGCAAAACCGGAGGATACCGCCGGCTATATCGCTGCTACTAACGCGGCCCGTATCCTGGTCCTGGGTGATAGCGACTTCTTTTCTGATGAAGCCGGTGCCAGCGTCCCGGGGAACCTTAACCTGGTCATTAATGCCGTGGACTACCTGGTGGGAGACGAGGAGCTGATCTCTCTGCGCGGCCGGGAAGTAACCACCCGCCCCCTGAAGGAGCTGTCGACCGGCACCCGCCGAACGCTTAAGTGGATTAATATCCTGGGCCCTTCGGCACTTATCGTGGCCACCGGACTATGGCGCTGGCGCGGCAGCCGCAGGCGGCGGAAAATTCTGTCCCAATGGACGTCTTAGGGAGAGGCAGCGTATGAAAAGCAAGTCGTGGCGCAATATCGGCATCGTTCTGGCCGCCCTGGTGGTCATCTACCTGTACATCAAGCTGCAGGAAGCCCGGTATACCACCCCCAGCGACAATGTGTTTGATATCCAGGCCGATGATGTGAGCCGCTTCGTTATCCAGGAGGGCGACCAGCGGATCGAGCTGGTCCGGTATGACACCCTGTGGGTGGCTGCGGGTTACGAGGAGCGTAAGGTGCAACAATGGCGGCTGGACAGCTTCTTCAACACGGTCCTGGGGGTGGAGCGCGAGAGCATGATCTCCGACAATCCGGGAAAGTGGGGCACCTACGGCGTGGACGACTCCACCGGCCGGCAGCTACAGGTTTATGACCTGGGCGGCGCACTGGCGGCTGACCTGGTGGTGGGCCGGTCCTCCACCAACTGGCAGAGCAGCTACGTCCGTGAGGCGGGCCGGGATCAGGTCTACCTGACTACCAGGAGCATCGCCAACTTCCTCTCCACCGACACCACCTTCTGGCTGGAGCCGCTATGAAGTTGCTACCTTTTGGTGGACAGTATAAGAAGTCATAGATTTCCTTGAAGCGAGAAACGGAGGCATCTATGATGGAGGAGAAGAGATCCAGGCGGCAATTCACTCGGGAGTTCAAGTTCGAAGC
>Ga0209976_10001742_pt1 | contig 12709 bp, 15 predicted proteins | sample SumtaG_FD_182806 | JGI IMG/M metagenome (GOLD analysis project Ga0209976, IMG submission 182806) | Deep subsurface microbial communities from Indian Ocean to uncover new lineages of life (NeLLi) - Sumatra_00157 metaG (SPAdes) (version 2) | ecosystem: Environmental > Aquatic > Marine > Oceanic >...
CACGAGCGACTCCCGAACCAATTCACACAGGAAACGCAAAATGTCCGTATTACAAGACTGTTATCAGGTCGTCCCCGGCTCCGGCCAATCTATCGCCTCTGCGTCAACTGAGACGACTCAAGCCGGGTTTGCTATCGGCAAGGTGTATATCATCACCGTAAACACTGATTCCTACTTCAGATGGAGTGGGTCGGCAGTTGCGGCGACTGACGGCAACTTCGACATCTTTTTACCCGCAGGCAGTTCTGCTATCCTTAGATGCACCAATGCCACGGCACGAGTCATTCAAGACTCTGCAGACGGTATTTGCGGCATTGCCGAGATAGCGATAGTTTAATGCGTTCTCCCCTGTCAGGCACTATTGGCCTTCCCGGGGTTGGCCGCTTTGGTCTATCAGTGAAAGCTGGCGGCGGTGGTGGCGGAGGCTTCTCCCCATTGACCCTCGCAGGTTGCGAGCTATGGCTCGACGCAACAGACGCCGATACGATCACAGGCACGTCTTCTATCGTTACCGGTTGGGACGACAAGTCTGCCGCCGGGAATAGCGTTACAGCTGCAGGCGCAGCACGCCCGTCACAGAGCACAATCAACAGCCTCAATGCAATAACTTTCGACGCTGCGGCTGAAGCAATGTCGCTCGCTTCCGCTTCGGTCACTGGACTTGACGGCGCAGACATGACGATATTCGTCGTAGTCAACAAGCAGTTTGACGAAGCGGACAGTTGGCCGGGCGCTATCGCTCGGGGCAGTGGCGCATGGGGTGACGGCTGGCGCATAGGTTCTGCCGACGCGGGCGGCTCCAATATGTATTTCTCAGGAAAGAGCTACACGGTCAATAAAGTCTTAATCACGACCTCGGCAACCGGGGCTGACGCCTTTGCTTTGTGGACAGCCGACCATTTGGGGTCTGCTGCGGATAGCCACGGATACCTGAACAACGGAATTACGGCTACTCAAACTAACGCCGGGCAGATCACAGACGCCAATGACGAAGACCTTACCATCGGGCAACCGGGTACGAATACCACGTACGCACTGATCGGCTCAATCGGCGAAGTCATCGTTTACAATAACGTGCTCTCTGATGAAGACAGGCTCAGAGTCTCAGAGTACTTGGCAGGCAAGTGGGGCTTTTCACTAGCTTAATCACAGATCGCCCCGTTAGAAGGGCGGCATAAAACTAAAACTACAGCAACTTTCTAACGAGGAATAGTACAATGGCAACAGACATCGAAGCAATCACAGGTGCAGCGAAGCTGCAGGCTGGTGTTGGCGAACCCCGTCAATTCCAAGGCACATTTAAGGTCATCCCCTTCAAGGTAACCCTGACGGATACCACGCAGACAGCCAACAAGGGCGCACAAGTTGACGTATCAATACTCGGCGCTGCTCTCGGCGACTTTGTATTGTGCGCCAGTAAAGCTGACCTGACGGGCGGCATCCTTACGGCTGAAGTCGCAAGCGCTGGCGTCGTCACCTTTACAGTGTGGAATCTCGAAGGTACGGACGCAATTACGCCTTTCGCTGGCGGCGTCCAAGTTCAGGGCATCATCCTGAAGCCACAGGCGAACGTGTTCGACCAAGTAGCGTAAACAATGGCAATCGTCGAGAGGGACGGCAAGGGTAGATTTCTACCCGGCCAGAGCGGTAATCCTGCAGGAAAGCAGAAGGGACTCCGCAACTACATAACGCACGAGCGTTTGATGCTGGAAGCGGGTTTGCGAGACTATATCGCAGACCCGACTCAGGCAAAGAAGCTTTTGACAGGCATAGACCGAGTGCTCGACATTGCGGTCTTAGGGGAAGACAAGGACTCCATCTCCGCAATGAAACTACTGCTCGACCGCGTTATGCCTGCCATGCCTCCGAAGGAAGCAGAGGAAGCAGAGAAGACCGACCGACGATTGCAAATCATTATCCAGACCAACCCCAACGCCAAGGTTCCTGTGCAAGCAGTCATCGACGGCGAATTTCATGAAATAGAGGAAGAACCAATGCCCACACAAGGTGAAGTACCAGCAAACCAAAATCCTGACAGTCGTCAGGGTGGCGAAGGCACTGCCAGCTTGCACAACACATCGAACGACGCTCTCTTGAAGAGTATCGGCAAGCCCGGCAATGACCACGAGAACTCGCAGGCCAAAGAAGTAGGAACGAAGTAATGGCTCGCGCAATTCCCGGCCAGTCCACGGACTCCGAAAATGCTCGGGCCGCTCCGAAAGTAGTTGACCGCAGTGACGCCGTGAAAGGTTCGAGGCGCAGCATACGTGAAGTATCTGCCGACCTCGATGTCCTCACGAGTCAGCTGCAGGGTGATGCTCGTACGCAGAAGCTTGGCGGCAGCGCTAAGTAATGGCGGAAACGTCGGAGGAAAGGCTGGCAAGGCTTGACGCCGAGACAGCCTCTCAACTCAAGGCTGAAGAGCAAGAGAGAGCAGACGCGGAACTAGCGCGCCTGTTCCCTAATCTTGCGCCTGACTTCGTAGAGCCACCTGTCGATCCCCGAGAGCGCAAGCCCCGGGGAGAAGGTGCGTTCGCGAAGTTCCGCAGGGAAGAGGCCGAGCGCAAAGCGGCTGACGTTGCAGCGGAAGACGCGGCGCAGGCAGAGGTAGCTGAGGACGAGCAGGCTGCTACTCCCGGGTTTATCCGCAGTGCTATTGCGCCAGCAACCGGCGCACTGAGCGGTCGTCAAGCAGTGATCGACCAAGACTTCGAGTCAGGCACCACGCAGCGCTTATTTCAGAATCAATCAACGGACGCACAAAACTAATGCCACGAGGAAAGCCAGCAAGTAAGGGAAGTAAGAGCGGCAAGGTCAAGGGTGCCACTTCGGTAAAAGGTAAGGTAGCAGGCACAGCCATCGGCGCGCTTGCTGGTGGAGCCATTGGCCTGAGTAGAGCTGGCCCGGGCGGCGCAGTGCTCGGTGCGGTAGCGGGTGGTCTTATGGGTCTGAACGCCGCCGGTAAAGACGGACGCGATCAAAAGTCAAACCAGAGCACAGACAAAGCGAACCCAAGCAGATCGGGTAGATAAAACAAAGCCGGAGGGGTCATGGCGCAAATCCAGTTTAACCTGCATCCCGCGCAGGCGGAGATTCATGCACACCCGGCGAGATTCAAAATCGTGGCGGCAGGTCGTCGCTTCGGCAAGACCGTCTATAGCGTCATACGTTGCTTTGAGGAAGCACTTGCGCAAGTCAACCCGCGTGGGGTCGAACTCGACAGTTCCTCGGAAGTCATCTACGTAGGGATAGACAGGGAGCAGGCCCGGCGTAACGCGTGGCCCTACTTCAAGAAATTTGCTCAAGAGATCGAAAAGGCCACTGGCCTTGAGTGTCGGACTCTTGAGAAGACTTCTATGGTCGAGTTGCCGCCTGAACTTGGCGGCTGCAGAATCAGGCTACTCGGCATGGACGACCCTGATGCAGCGCGAGGAATGAAGCTGCGGTTTGCAGTATTGGACGAGTACGCGGATATGCCGCCGCGTGTGTGGCCTGAAATCATAAGGCCCGCCCTTGCCGATGTACGGGGCGGCGCTCTCTTTATCGGCACACCCAAAGGCCGGAACCACTTTTACGAGTTGGTTCAAATGGGTATCGAAGCTGAAGACTGGGGAGTCTTCAATTACTCGATGGACGACAACCCGCTGATCCACGAAGACGAGCGGCTGTCACTGGCGAAAGAGTACGCTCGCGGGAGTCAAGACCTCTACGAGCAGGAAATTAAAGCCAAGTTCATCACGGCGGAAGGCCAGCTATTCAGGGCCGACCAGTTCAAGATCATAGACGAACTGCCGCCCTCTCACTACGAGACGTTCCTGTCAGTCGATCTGAACGGGTTCGAGGCAGACCCCGACCGCAAGCGCGAGATGCGCAAACTCGACGACACCGCCATGGCGGTAGTAAGTATCGACGCGGTAGGACGCTGGTTCGTTCAGGACATCCCCAACGGACAATGGGGCGTACGAGAGACGGCAAACCGTATCGTACGTACCGCAAAGAAATACGAGTGCCCCATGATCGGAATAGAGCGGGGCGCTCTCAAGAACGCAGTCGAACCTTACATGACAGAGTACATGTCCCGGTACAACCGGTGGTTCGAGATCAAACCATTGACGCACGGCAACAAGAAAAAGTACGACCGCATCCAATGGGCACTCCAAGGTAGAGCACAGAAAGGTGATATCTACCTTATAAAAGGCGACTGGAACGAGAAGTTTATCGACCAAGCTGTCAGCTTCCCCTCTCGCTACGTACACGATGACTTAGTGGACGCACTGGCCTACATAGACCAAATGGCTCCTATCAATATCAGCAGGTTCGACATTGCGCAGATAGAGAAGGACACTGAGTACACACCAATGGACGAGAAAGCAGGATACTAAATGCCGAATCAAGTTGTAAAAGAGCGCGAGGTCGGCCCCAACAAGCCTAAGCTTGAGGCCGGGGCCAGAGGGACTCTCGTCGGTGCGGTGATTGCCGATGTTGTTCCGTGGCGTAAGCTGCGCGACAGTAAATTTGAGAACCTGTGGGACGAATTCTACGCCAAGTGGCGCGGTTTTTGGATGCCACAGCACAAAAGCTTCAAGACAGAGCGCTCTCGGATCATTGCACCGCTCACCAGCATGTCAGTTGACCTTACGTCGGCTGAAATCATAGAAGCAGTGCTCGGTAGAGAGTACTTTATCGACCTGCCGGACGATGTCGGCGACGGTGACACTTCAGATGTCGATGCAGCGCGCAAACTGCTCGTGCAAGACCTGAAAAACGTCGGTTTCGTCGATGAATTCGCCCTGACGGCACTTAACGGTTGCCTTTACGGTACTGGCATCACCAAAATACAGATTTTGACCAAGATCGTCAAGACTTTGCGCCGCGATTCCGAAGGCGAGCTGCAAGTTGACGAGAAAGAGGTCGTTCAGATCAAACCCATAGCCATTGAGCCGGGTTCGTTCGTTGCAGACCCCTCTGCTCGCGAAATAGACGACATGAAGGGCTGTGCACATGAGTTTCTGATGCCCCTCAGCACGCTGAAGAGGCGTCAGCTGCAGGGACAGTATTACAAGACCAAGGTTGGCGCGTTCAAGGCGCGGATCATCTCGAAGAACCGGGGTGACACCGAGGAAGGCAACATACGCGATCAGGGCGAGGTCGCATACATCACTGAGTACTACGGTGAGGTTCCAACCCGGGACTTTAACGCAGCGATAGCCGAGGGCAAGGGCACTCCCCTGACTACAGAGATGATTCAGGCGATCCCTGAAGAGCTGATGACGGAAGCCATCGTCACCATAGCCAACGAGACGACCCTGCTACGCGCCATAGAGAACCCGCTCTTAACGGGCGAGCGTCTCATGGTTGCCTACCAGCACGAGTCAGTCCCCGGCAGGTTCTACGGTCGTGGCGTCTGCGAGAAGGCTGCCAACGTACAGCGCGGCATGGACGCCGAGATGCGCGCACGGATAGACGGCCTCGCATGGTCTAACATGCCGATGTTCGCTGGCGACCTCACACGTCTGCCACCTAACAGCAACATGAACGCATGGCCGGGCAAAATGTGGGGCACAAGGGGCAACCCGAACGAAGTGCTCAAAGAATTCAAGATCAGTTCCCCCGATCAGAACTCATACGCTCACATTCAAGACTTAGAGCGCATGGGACAGCAGGCGACCGGCGCACTCGACAGCCAAGGGCTGAGGGGCGGCGTGAGAGACGAGACGGCGACAGGGTCAGCCCTTGCCGCCTCGTCGTTTATCAAGCGGTCTAAGCGTACGATGTATAACATCGAAGGCTACATGAACCGACTTGTTAGACGAGTGCTCCGTCTAAAAATGCAGTTCGAGCCGACCCGCTACCCACAGGATTACGAATTCCAAGTGCGCGGCACTATGGGAATCATGGCTCGCGAGATCGAGCAGACTTTCATGGTCAATATGTTATCGGTAATTGGCGCGGACTCTCCGGCCTCTATGCCGATCATAAGGGCCATTTTTGAACACAGCGGATCGCCAGTCCGAGCAGAAGTTCTCCAAGCCCTGAAGGCAATCGAGAACAAGCAAGAGACGCCGGAAGAGGCTGCCGCTAAGAAGGCCCAGCTTGAGATACCTGTAGCCCAGCTGCAGAAGATCAAGGCTGAGACGTTCAAGCTGATGGAAGGCGGAGAGAAACTCGAAGCCGAGACGGACAAGGTCATAGCTGAAGTCAAGGGCATGCCAGAAGCTTCGTTGCTCAAGCGCGCAGCACTGGCGAACGATATGGAAGACGGCGAGAACGTCTCCCGTGGCCTCGACATTCAGGAAGACAAGAACAAGCTGACGGACAAAGGACTTGACATACAGCGTGAGGCGCTGAAGATCAAGAACAAGTAATCAGTCTCGGAGGGAGACATGGAACTAACGCCAGAACAAGCAGAATTTTATCAAGCAATGGAACACACCTTCAACACCCAAGGGTGGCGAATGATGTCCCAGCGTTGGAAAGAAGAGCAGGATCAGCTTAAGGATCGTATGTTCTTCAGTGCCAAAAGCATGGACGACGTAAACGAGCATAGAGGTCGCTACGAGTTGCTCAACGAACTACTCACTCTGCCCGAACATCTCGCTAAGCAGAGAGAGCATATCGCGGAACTCGACGAGAACGACCAGCTGTGAGCAAGTTCATGTATTTCGACTTCCGCTGCCAAAGCTGCGGAAACGTAAACGAAGCGTTCGTTAAGCCGGACACCTTAACAGGTACTTGCCCGAACTGCGGAGGTTACACAAAACGTATGATTTCCTGTCCGACGATTGCGTTGTCAGGGACAGACCCCGACTTCAGCACTGCGTACGATAAATGGGAAAGAGTACAGAAAGACAAAGTGGCTAAGGATAAGAAGTTTCACGCCGATCATGGCGAAGACAAGCCTCGATAATCCCCCACTAGAATTCGCGCTAACCTGCAATAAGGCAGGCCGCACAGGAGAGGAAAAATGGCAACACCACAACCAGCGCCTTCGGGCGTAGTACGACACAGACCGATGTCTGAGATTCTTGCACCAGCACCCGACGTACCGGCGAAGACGGCCAACACTGCAGAACCAGTGCCCGTCGTAGCGGAACCGGCGAAGGTCGAGACACCACCTGCACCGTCGAAGTATGACGGCAAGACTACCGAGCAAGTGATAGAAATGCACCGAAACGCTGAGTCGCGTCTAGGTGAGATTCAGAACGAACTTGGTACGATGCGCGGGATTGTCACCGACTTGACCCAGCTCCAATCACAACCGGCAACGCCGCAACCCGTGGAACAGGAAACGATAGACGTATCCGGCGACGACCTGATTCAGAATCCAGTGGAGACTATCAGGCGAGTCGTTGCGACGGACGCCGCAGCAAAGAAGGTTGTTGATGACGCAGACCAGCTCGATAGGACAGTTGCCGGAGAGCAACTTGCCTTACAAACAGAGTTCGGCGACATCAATGCAATAGTAGCAACTCCCGAGTTCTCTGCCTTCGCCAGCCGCACACCCACGCGTTTAGCCGATCTCAATGCGGCTGCCAAGGGTGAAGGCTTAGTGCAAGTCCGCGCTGCTCGTCGGCTATTGGAAGATTACAATGATTTCAATGCCGCCTTAAAGCCAGCTGTACCAGTGACCCCGGCACTTACTCCGGTCGAGCAAGCGAGAGCTGTCAGCACAGAAGGTGCTGGCCCCGCAGGCCCGATCAGTAACGCAGAGGTTATCTACGAGGCTGACGTTCTAAAAATGATACAAGACGAGCCTATGAAATACCGCTCTCCCAGTTTCCAGTCGGAACTTACGGCTGCAATCAAAGAGGGCCGCTACGTCAAATCAGGATAATTCCTGTTCTTTTAACCACCACACTTTAGGGGTACAACCTAATGACTGCCTCCAATTTCGACATCCAGAACAGCGTTGATACAACTGACGCTGCGGATTTCGTACCGGAGATGTGGGCGATTGAAACACTGGCTGCATACAAGAGCAATCTCGTACTGGCCGGTCTGGTTTCGCTTATCCCCCACATTGGCAAGATCGGTGATGTTATTCGCATCCCCGTTCCGGCCCGCTCTTCGGCGACTTCCAAATCAGGCAGTTCGGCTGTTACTGTTATCGCGTACGCTGACTCGACTCACAAGACCGTGACCATCGACCAGCATTACCACTATGCGCGCATAATGGATGACATCGTCGAACTTCAAGCCCTACCTTCACTGCGTCGGTTCTTCACCGACGACGCCGGTTACGCACTGGCTAAGCAGGTAGATACCGCACTCGTGACCCTCGGCGCAGGTTGGGGTTCAGCTGGCACAGTTTACGGTGCCGCTCTTGCCGGTGACGGCACGACAGCATGGGTGCAAACTGGCTCCGGTAATGGCTCTGCCATCTCCGACGCTGGCGTGCGAGAAATCGTACAAGACTTTGACGACCAGAACGTCCCGAGTCGTGACCGCTTCTTAGTCATTCCTCCGGTCGAGAAAAAGCGTATGCTCGGTAACACTCGTTACACAGAGCAAGCGTTCGTCGGCGAAGTCGGTATGCAGAACAGCATCAGAAATGGTCTGGTCGGCAACCTGTACGGCTTTGAGATTTTCGTCTCAAGCAATCTCGCCACCGTTGACAGTTCCGACTGTACCTCGTACCGTCCGGCACTGTTCTTCCAACGTGACTCTCTTGTGCTCGCAGAGCAGCTGACGCCTCGCGTCCAAGAGCAGTACAAGCTGGAAGCGCTCGGCACCTTAATGGTCGCCGACACGGTGTACGGCGTGCAAACCATCCGTGGCGACACGGCTGGCGAAGCAGGTCGTGGCTGCCGCGCTGTAATGGTACCTGCTGCTTAAGAGTGGCAATGCCAAACTGGGTGAGGGCTTCGGCCCTCCCCTCCTAATTCCAAGGGGTAGTACATATGGTCGTTAGACATCCCCAGAGACGGGGAGAAGGAATATCCGCGTCTGACGACATAACTGTAACGGGCGACTGGTCTTTTACTGGATCGCTAACTATACCCGAAGCGTCTGTCACCGCGCACACTGCTGCGATAGACCATGACGCTCTGCTGAACTTCGAGCAAGACGAGCATTTCACTCAGGCCGATATCAGCATAACCGTAAACCAGATCAGCGACTTCTCGTCTGAAGGTGGTCTAAAGAACATCGTCGAAGATGTCACGCCGGAACTCGGCGGAGATTTAGACGCCCTCGGCAACAACATTGTAAACGTCAATGCGTTGCAGTTGAATGAAAGCCCGTCCGCGCCGTACACCAGCGGTGACGGTAAGGGCTTGTTCTGGGTAAAGACAGACGGCGACAACGCGCCTATGTTTATGGACGGAGCCGGACTCGACTCACGTATGACGCGTAACCGTGTCACCGAGACGATCTACTCCGACTGGACTCACGAAGCTAGTCTAATCATGGGCGACGAAGAAATCGTCAAATGGTTAGACGATAGTGCTGTCGCACAGGACATGCTCAGACTGGCGACCGGCGTCACAGCCGGAGCAGCTGTCGGTCACATCATAGTGACGCAGGATGATTTCCAGACTACCACTAGCGCTACGTACGTGGATATCTCAGGTGCAGTGGTTCCCTATGCAAGCATGGAAGCGAACGAGGATTACGTTGTATTTGTCCGTGCTTACATAGGTAACACTACCAGCACCACGACGAACCAGAATAAGTGCAGGCTGACAAAAGACGGTAGCTTAGTCGGTGGTTCAGAACATATTTACGAGTCGCCGGGTACTACCGCCGAAAGCGTAGGCATGATATACGAGTGGGGCGGTGTCGTAAACTCTGGCGCAAGTGGTGACTTACAGTTACAACATCTGTCAGGCAACGGTTCTGACACGATGATGGCCGACAACATCAACATAATGATGATTAAGGTCGATGATCTGACGCTCAACACCAACGTGTTTCACGATACAGACGCGACCACGGTTGAGTTAGACGACGGGAACTTCCCGCCTCTGGTGTGGTTTGATACAGGAGCCGGTGTTACAATCGGCGACGGCGTGAGTGACTACCTAGTCTTTGGTTCCGTGAGAATTACGGACTTCCTGACTGGTGGCAACACTGTATCAGTCCGAGTAAACGACGGCAGCACTACTCTCGATGCTAGTGGAGTTGGACGAGGCGATAGCAGCGACCAGCTCTCTATGGGCTTCGCACAGTTTTGGACTGCGCCTGCCGCGTCAACTACACTGACCGTAGAGGCGCAAGGTACTGGCTTTCCGGTCGATAAAGATTTCGCCAGCATTGTCGCCATACGTCTGAACGCTTTTACGGAATACCAGTCAGTACTGGTGGAAACCAGCCCTGACCTCGGCGACGGCCCGACCACGATATCCACGATAGACCTGACAGTACAAGCTGCTGGCGATTTTGGATTCATGTCCGGTGCGACTGGCCCGAGCGTAGGGTTACCGGGTTCAGCCGACTACGTCACTGTAGAAGTTGACGGTGGGGGCGCTGCAGCGGTCGCTGGCTCGAACGTAATAGTAGGTATTCACAACGTCACTGCGGCTGCTATTGAGGCGCATTGGAGCGTCTCCGCCGACCAAGCACTGAACGCAGGCGAAGTGATAGAGGCTAAGTTCCTCGCAACGGACGCGACCACCCCGCAGGTTTACGAGAACTGCTTCTTTGTGGCGTTCCAGTGGACTATAAGCGATACCTCTGAGAAGTTCGACATAGGTAACCCGGCGTTTGCTGCGCGGTACTTGGGCGACAAGCACAGGTTCTACGGCAGCGACGGTGCGGACTACGTGCAGTTCGAGCACGACGACACGGATTTTAATATCAGCGGCTTCCAGACTGCTGACATTAACATCACGGACATAACTGCGATCAACGCAGGTACGGTTGACGCAGACTTTGACGCGATCACAGGCACGTCCTTTGGTGGCATAGTCGAAGCCAACCTGCTAGACAAGACTGCTACTGAAGACATCACTGGTAATTGGAACTTCAAAGCAGGTTCCGGCGGCACTGACTTTCTTAATACAGGTGGGACTGTTGGTCTTAATGTGAGCCACCCCGGCGGCAACGACGTGCTCATTGCTACTGTCGGCACCGTACAGGACGTTAAGTTCAGTGGCGCTACCGTACAATACGACTTTGACAACGACGTTGTTATCACAGGCCCGTTGACAGCTACCAGTTTTGGCGGCATCCTTTCAGCGAACCTGCTCGACAAGTCTGCTACCGAAATTGTTAGCGGTGCCTACAGGTTCAGCACTGATCTTTACGTAGGTTCAGCGAGTGCGAGTGACGTTACTAACGTCTTCATTTCGGGTGCGTCGGGATTGTCGATACGTTCCGGCACTGGCTCGGGTGGGTGGGCAAGAGGATTCGTGCCCGTCAAGCACTCTGACTCTACACGCATGGGCGGCGCTGGCTGGCTTGGTAGCAATGAGACTCTCAGCAGCTTTAATATAGGCTTCTCGTCCGATTGGTGGTTAGGAGACGATAGAGTAGAGTTTACAGCCACATCTGCGACCTTCGGGGCAGATATTACCACCCTGTTCAAGAATTCAGAGAACATCTTTGAAGGCACCACTGGCCCCGGCTTCTATTTGCGGGACACCGATGCAGCTACCGACGAGAAAGTGTGGCGCATGGACTTGTTTGGTGGCAACCTCCGCTTGTCAAGCCGCGCCGATGACCTTTCAGGTGGAGCAGAGATTTTCTTAGCAACCCGAGGCACGGGTACTGCCGTAGCTAGTCTTGGCTTTACACCTCCGGTAACCTTCGCAGACATTCTGCAAATGGCTGAGGACAAAGACCTAGAGATGGGCGGCAGCGGTGTAGGACTTATACGCTGCAAATCTCAGTCTCTTGCGGACGATGCGACAGGAACTTGGGACATAGCAGGCGGCGCGAATGGTTACGCACTACACGTATTAGTATCGACTTACAATGCGCAAGTCAGTGGCATCTTCGCGTACACTACTGACGCAACTAGAACTGATGTAGGTCTAGGAGCGCTCATGGAAATGGGCACGTCGGCTAACCCAGACGTGGACGCTAAGTGCAACGTGTGGAAGTCGGCTGCTGCGGAGTTAAGCATAAAAAACCGCTTAGGAAGTACACGGACATTTACTATTTGGTCATTTTCGCCACATACCTAACCCCTCCCCGACGTGGGCTATTCCGTGCGGCCATCTGAGGGTACGGTGAGCCGGTATGCGGTACCACGTCGGGATTTATTCAGATTCGTTACGCGATTTTTTAAGATTTTTGAGTTTTCAAATGGAGAGAGACAATGCTCAACTTAGACAACCTTAAGACAGCGATCATCCTGTGCAAGCGCGCATCACTGACAGGTGAGGAATCACTCTCAGCAGCGCAAGCCATCCTCTCACTCGAAGACGAGTACAAGCGGGTGGAAGCTTCACTGAAAGCAAAGAAGCGACCGGCGGGAAAGAAAAAGCCTAGAGGACAGCCGAAGTAATGGCGAACACACGAGACTTAATGAATAAGACGCTGCGCGGTATCCGCCAGTTTGCTCTTATCATAGCCAGCGGCACGTCATCCACGACTGACGACTATCTCTTGATGATCCTTCAATTCGTGAACGAGGCGAAGGAAGAGATAGAAGAGTCGGGCTGGCCTTGGCAAGCCTTACGGCAGACCGTCACCCTGACGCTCGCTGCCAGCACAGCAGAGTACACCCTGACCATAGCCGGAGACGCGGACGTTGATACTAACG
>Ga0209976_10001743_pt1 | contig 12708 bp, 13 predicted proteins | sample SumtaG_FD_182806 | JGI IMG/M metagenome (GOLD analysis project Ga0209976, IMG submission 182806) | Deep subsurface microbial communities from Indian Ocean to uncover new lineages of life (NeLLi) - Sumatra_00157 metaG (SPAdes) (version 2) | ecosystem: Environmental > Aquatic > Marine > Oceanic >...
AAAAAGGAGGTAAAAAAACATGTGTCATACGAAAGGAGGTAAGCATCAAAATTGGTGTGGGCCTGGCGCCTTTACTCACGGTTTTCCTCATTTCATGGGGAAAATAGCTCGACATGTAGAGGAATGCATGGGCAAATTTGGTTCAATGGTTCCATACAATCTTGAGGATCGTGAAGAAGGCTATTTGATTACGGTGCCATTACCCGGGCGTACAAAAGAGGATGTAACAGTCTCTTTAATAGGCAATAGCTTAAATGTTAAAGCACCAAAGCCTAAGTCTGAGGGAGAAACTAAGGAAGAATCGGCTCACGCGAGACATCCGTTTTTGAGGTTCTTTTTCACTTTTATTGATGTAGATATGGACATACCTTTACCTGCGAACGCAGACTTGGATTCGATAAAATCAGTGATGGCCAATGGCCTTTTAAAAGTGAAAGTAGGGAAAAAACCTTCAAAGAAAATAGATATTAATGATGCGGGAAACAATTAAATCAAATTTTAAGATATTAGGGGCAGCGCTTGGAAAATTGAAATCAATCGTTTAAATTGGGAGTAAACAGAAAAACTTCAATTCCAAAGCGCAACCCAATATTATTATTTTTTTTCTTTTTCATATTTTTTTTGGATTATAAGGCTATTAAAATTATTATGTTTTCCCGATCTTTTGTATTATTTGAGTATTATTGGGGTAAAGAAATGTTATTTGTATATTATATTAATATTTATCCTTGTCTTATCACCCTAATATTAACAAAAACCACAATTTTGAAGGTGTTAAAAAGAATTTGAGATTAATAACGTGTCATTTGCCCGAGGCATATTTATCAGGAATAGAAGAATTAGTAAATCTTAACGTTTATCCCAATCGAAGCGAAGCTATACGAGTTGCCATAAGAGATTTACTAAAATCAGAGCTTACTACGATTGTTCGTAGAATTCCTGAAAAAGAATAATTTTTTCTTTTTTCTTTTTATTTTTTCTATTAAAAGATTTCATGTCAGTCACTTTTACTTAGTTTTTAAACATATAGAACGAAGATATGTTCATATATCAATGCAGATAAATGTTAATAATATAATTATTAATATTTTAAAAGAGTGAATAAAATCAACTTTAATAAATAATCTACAAGTTCTTCATCTGTATTGAAGATCGGAATAAAGAATGTGTGATGGTGAACCATCGAATCAAGTAATATAAAAGATATTTTTAGTTTTGTATAAAGTTCTTGTTTAGTTAAATGTTTAAAAATTGTCAATTTATTTAGAACTCCTGCTGAAATCATCAATTGATCTTCTATTGTTGATATGTAAGAATCGAAACTTTGCCTATTAGATAAAAATGCTTGCTCAAATGCCAAATCAATTTTCAAATTTTCTTGATGAGTCTTTATATGATTCTTAATTAAACGATTTAAGAATTCTTTAAAATTAGAATCATTAAGATTGTTAAAATAATCAAAATCAACAATTTTTTTAATATTGTTCAAAGTAATTTCATGAACAATATCGGCCTTCCCACCTGGAAAATGATGATATACAGTGCCAATAGCTATTTTTGCTCGATCAGCGATATGATTTGTACTCATTTTATCATAGCCCTTTTCATTAATTAATTCCATAGCTACTTTAAGAATTAAGTTTATTGTTTTTTCTTTATTTCTTCGTTTAATTAGTTTTTCAGTCATTTAAATAAATTAATCGAGCATTACTCAAAAAGTTTATTAATCGTGCAATACTCGATTATTTATTAATATCATTATTAAAAAAATTATGGAAAAGAGAATCGTATTGAGGTAATTAAAATAACTAATTCTTTAAATTTGAAGAGATTAAAAAATTGGAAGTATTTAGGTGCTTTCCTTGGAATGATTGGAGGGATAATATTTATCATAGGCACATTTATCATCATGATTATTTATCCTGGAGGTTATTCTTTTACGGAAAATTACTTTAGTGAATTAGGCCACACAGTATCGGTTAGTAATGGTCAGGATAACATGACTAATTTTGTTTTGTTTGCGATAATTTGTACAGTCTTAGCTATTTTCCTAGTACCATTTATGCTTAGTTTGCGTACAGTATTTACTGAGAATAAAGCTTCTTTATACATCAGTACATTGGGAACAGTTCTTGGTATAATAGCGGCTCCATTTCTTTCCTTATTTTCCCTTTTACCACCAGATCTTTTTATGGAGGAACACACGATAGCGACGAGAATACTTTTTCTATTTTTAGCGTTAACTATTATAGTATATTCAATAGCTATTTTATTCAATGAACGGTATGAAAAAATTTATGCATATTTGGGTTTCGCTATAGGCATTTATGTTATGGTCCACCTTCTTTTTTTGATGTATAATGCACCATCACAAAAATTTACAGTCTATATAATGATTACGTGGTTTACAATTCAAGGCTTTAAGCTTTGGAAAGTCCTTGAGTAAAAACGAATTTTTTATTTTTCTTATTAACAGCTTTGAATTTTCGATAATAAAATGCCAAGTTTTAATATAAAGTTCAAAATTTTTTATTGATTCAATCACTCCTCAATATGATGGTTTATTCGCATTATGACTTCAAGTATATAGACGCCCACTGTCATTTTTTCCCTCATCAAATATTTAAGGCTATTTGGAACTTTTTTGAAATGCCCGATGAAAATGGCAATCTGGTAGGATGGCCTATTAATTATAAGTTAGCCCCAGAAAAGTTAGCAAAATTTCTTGAAAGCCAGAATGTTCAGGCATTTACAACATATAACTATGCTCATAAGGAAGGGGTAGCAAATTTTATTAATAATTGGACAAATGACTTTGCTGAAAATCATAGAAATACTATTCCATTTGGCTGTGTGTGGCCTGAAGATAAAGACCGGGTTGATTATATAACTAAACTGTTCGATGAATACGACTTTCTTGGTGTAAAAATTCAGCCATTAGTCCAAAATTTTCATGCAAATGACAAGCGTATGTATCCTATTTATGATTTAATTATTGATCGAGGTAAATGGTTTACGATTCATGCCGGTACAGCACCATATCGAAATGATTTCGTGGGATACAAATATTTTAAGCAATTTATCGATAAATACCCTGATATGAAGGTCATAGTTGCCCATATGGGAGCTTATGAATATAAAAAATTTTTAAATTTACTAGATAAACATGAAAATTTATATTTAGATACTGCAATGATATTTATTTCAGATAATATTTTCCCTGAAAAGAAAGCAAAACGCATAAGACGAGAGGTGCTAATATCATATCAAGACCGAATATTATTTGGTAGTGATTTTCCAAACATTCCATATGAATATAAATGCTCTACTAAGGGATTATTTGAGATGGAGATGCCAAAAAAATTCTATGAAGATATATTTTTCAATAATGCCAAACGATTATTTAATATTAGCTTAAAATAAAATTGAAATGAGGAAAAATATGTCGTATAAATATATTCTATATGAAAAGGAAAAACACGTCGTAACCATTACGATTAATCGGCCTGAAGTTCGTAATTGCATCAACAATGAGACTAACCTGGAATTGCAACAAGCTTGGAAGACTTTCCGAGACGATGACGATGCATTTGTTGCTATATTCACGGGAGCAGGTGATATAGCATTTTCTGCAGGTTGGGATCTTAAGGATGCTGCCGCCCTTGAATCATTTGAAAGTTATGATTGGTATCGAACAGCATGTCATAATGTTGAAGGCTTTTGTGGGTATACTAAGAGATTTGATATCTTTAAGCCAATAATAGCTGCTGTGAATGGCTATTGTTATGCTGCTGGTCTTGAAAATTGTCTTATCGCGGATATACGCATCGCCTCTGATACGGCTAAATTTGGAGCTACAGAAAGAAGATGGAACATAGTTGCTGGCGATGGACTTTGTGTAAGATTACCTCTTGTTGTCGGATATGCTCGTGCAATGGAACTCATTATCACTGGTAAAGTAATTGATGCGCAAGAAGCTTATCGAATAGGACTTGTAAATGAAATTGTCCCTCAGGATAAACTCATGGCACGAGCTAGAGAATTAGCATTATCAATTAGTAAATTACCTCAGGGAGCAATTAGAACTGATAAGGAGACTGTAGTTAGAGGTGTTGGTCGAACAGTTGAAGAGAGAACTTTTATTGAAACTGAACAGGTACTTTCTATGTTTGTACGAAGTGATAAGCATACTGAAGGTGCTAAGGCATTTCTCCAAAAGCGAAAACCATCTTGGAAAGGGCACGGGCTTTAAAACTAAAAAGTATAAGAAATAAATTTAGTGAATAAATTGAAAGAGTTAAGCAAAGAAGATAAGGTGTTCTTTTTTGAACGGAATTGGTTTACTTTAGACGGATTATGGTTCTTAGAAATCGAAGTTGAGAAAAATTGGAAAATCGCATTAAAAATAGATAAGCTTGTTTGGATACGATTATTGAAAACAATTTTTCGGAGACTTAAGAGATATCTGGGTATTGAAACAATTACCCCTTATGATATCATAAAAATGATGACATTTCGGTGGTCCATTGAAGGTTGGGAATATAAATTATTGGAAAACAAAGAGAATGAAGTTCATATAGGGATTGTAACCTGCCCATATAAAGAAATGATGAATCGTAATCCAGAGCGCACAGATATAATAAAAATAATTTGTGAAAAGATGTGCCATCCATTTTATAAAGAAGCTATTGAGGACACAATTCCTAATATTACTTTTGATGTAATTAAATCTCAAGGGCTGGGCGATGATATATGTGATTTTAAATTTATTTTTGAAAACTCTCAATCGATAGCTGAAGAAGATTTGATAAAGCGAGAGATTAGTTTAGATGATAAATTATTTTATTTCGAAAGACATTGGTTTACAATGGATGGGCTATGGATGGTCGAAACAGAAAATGAGATAGGGAATGACTTAGCTTTAAAAATAGATATTATCGTGTGGCAAAGATTATATAAAATAATTTTCCGCAGATTAAAACGGTATCTTAATCTTGAGGGTAATTCTATTAAAGATTTAATAAAAATTCTTGAATTTGCGTGGAGCTGTGAAGGTTATGACTATGAAATAGAAAAAGAAGATAATAGTGAAGCGATTTTAAACATTACCATGTGTCCTTATAAGACTATGATGGATCGAAATCCAGAACGACATGATAGAATCGAGGCTATTTGTAAAGATATGTGCATTCCTTTTTATGAGCCCGCAATAGAGGAATTTAATCCGAATATAATTTTGGAGAGGAATAAATTCTTAGGTGTAGGAGATAAAGTCTGTGATTTTCACTTTAAATTAAATCTGTCATAATGATACGAAGAAGTATAATTATTTTTTACTATTTCTTATAAACATTTTTAAAAAATTCAATTTGATTTTTCACGTGTGATTTTATTATTGATTGTTCCTTTTCTGTCATTGAATAAAGATTAAATATCATATCATCTAGTTCCTTGATTGGTTGTCCAATATCCTCATTCAATTGTCCCATACTATTTTTCATGTGATCAATAATGTCATCTACTTTCGACACTATATCGAATTTTACACCATCCTTAGCTGCTACTATAGGAAGATGCCTAATCATATATTGATTTAAATTGATTGTCGTATCTTTTTGATTATTTATCCCATATATACAATAAAATTGTATTAAAATTGAATTCATAATGGCACATAAGAACTTAAGTTCATTTACATCATCATGGAGCAATGAATAGACTGAAGAAGTAAAACATATATTTTCATCTGTATAAATGGCTTCAGGGATAATATTGTTATGTTTAATGAGGAGTTTTGGTTCCTTGTAATACTCATAATTATTACCTTTTAGCACACTGTCGCTGATTTCTTCAATGTTAAAAGATCTTTTTTTTTCTATATAATAATAGCGAAAATCGTCCTTAGCGTTTATAAAATAACATGAGCCTTTTAAATCTTTATTTAGAATTGCTTTAACTTGCTTTAAACCCGCATCTTCTTCTCCCCTAATCATTCGGGGGAGTTTTATGTGATTTAAATAATTTAGATCTCCCTTACTTTCAATTTTATTTATTAATTGATATAAGAGATTATTAGGCTTAATTCGGATTCTATTCAAATTAACCGTTTCTGAACCGCAATAGGGACAATTATTTTCAAATGTATAGACATATAACTTTTTTGCTTTCACACATAAAGGACAATTCAGATTAAAACAAATTCTTAGCTTATCTACGACTTGTTTGGGGTATGCTATAATCGGTTTGTATGGATAATCATATACGTTTAAGTTTTTCTCTTTATTTGTGGTCTTATTTTCATAAATTACGATTTGAACTTCATTTGTTGCTTTTTTGAATAGTTTGGAGCCGATATCAAAGATTTTCAATATGCTAGCTTTTGAAAGAAGTTTCCTTCTAAATTCAATATATCCTTGTCTGAGAAGAAAACTCTTGGGCACTAATAAGGCAATTATACCATTGCTCCATTCTAGCGCTTTCATTAGAAAAACGCAATAAATGTCGTTATATATTTTCTCTTTCTTAAATATCTGTTTTTCATGACGAGTTAAAATATTTCCATACGGAGGATTTGACAAAATTATGTCAAATTTCGGGATCTTCGAAAGAGTTAGACTATTTTTTATTTTTAGGTTAGATTCCAATAAAGACATAATTTTAAACAAATCATCATTTATCTCTTGATAAGCCCAATCAAATAGTTTTAATATACTTAATTTAATCGCATATTCATTAATATCAAACCCGTGAAGATTATTTATAATTTGAGTTCTAATTTTGGAGGTTTTTAAATTTGGATTTAAGTCTCTAAAAATTCTAAAAAGAATATTTGCCGCACTTAAGAGAAATACTCCTGATCCACACGCAGGATCACAGATTTTTATGTTTAATAATGTTTTACAAACATTTTCCCTGTCATCAGAATCTAACTTAAATATATCTTTAATATTTTCAATTTTATTTTCCCCATGGTATTTATTGAGTAAAAGTACAACTGCTTCAGTGGCCATGAAATCTGAAACATTGATGCTCGTATAATATACGCCTTCTTTCTTTTTTTTCCGATAAGTCTTTAAAAAGAGATCTTCTGCTGATTTAATTAATTTTAAGCTATTTTTTAATTCTCGATGATTATTATTCTTTAAACTGTCTTTACATAAATTATATATTCCTTTAATTCCTTGGAAATCTTCCACTTCATTCATATCTTTATAACAATTATTATTCTTTCTCAAAAGTATAAGGGGTTAATTCAGTTATAAATTTTAAGCTATAAATAATTAATTCTTATCCAGAATTTACTTTATATTTTTATACTTTTATTACCTTTATATTATTGAGATTATGAAAAAAGAAGATGAAAAAGAAGATTACAATGGAGTTGCTCCGATAAAGCACATTGTTAAAAAAATGAAGAAGGAGTATGACAAGGATCCTAAACATTGGAGAGTTATTGGCTCCAAGGATAAAAAAGGAAACTATGATACCTTCATTACAAAAAAACCCGATGCTTATTGGTTAAAATCAAAACAGCTGAGTCCTTTTTCTGCCTTATCAATGGGGACTTTTGTAAGAAAAATTGATCAGGATATTGATAATAAGATAGGTAAAAAACTGGCTCCAGATGAGATGCTTAGATTATTCGGAATGGTTGTACCCATTAAAAAAGATCAAAATGTTGTAGCAGCAGGAATAGAGAAATATTCTCAACAGCACGGAGATTATCTAAAAAAAATCATTAATGAAAAGAACTCAAATCTGGAGCATCAAATGGCAAAGCGGATTGATAAGGAATTTAGTAAGAAGCATCCGCAAAGAGATGGCCTCTATTTATAGAATTTTGTAAGAGGATTAAATAAAAAAAAGGTCTATAACTTCCCTTTTAAAGTTCCTAAATCATCTTTACTTGTTATAATTGGAAGATTACTTGAATAGTTACCAGTATTATTAATTAATTCTACGATTAGCATACTGATTTTCTCTGATCCTGATTTGCCTTCAAGACCTTTAGCAAAATCTTTAAGCACAGCAACTTTTAAATCATCAACATAGAAAGAAACACCCTTCGTGAGCTCCTCTAACAATAATGGGAAGGCTAAATCGGCACCTTTCTCTGCTTTTACAAGAGGCTCATCTGGATCATCAAAGGAGTATGAAACTTCAAGCCAACGATCATTATCAGCCGGAACTATTCCATAAATGTAATCTTTAGTATAAATCCATAAAGGGGTTCCTTTATCGAAGGAAGAATCTACGATCGCTTTAAATTCTTCAGCACACATAGTTAATACATTTTTATAGGTTTTTATTAAATTTTACTTTTAATATTATTATAATATTTTATATTTAAAAAATTCTGGATTTTAAAAATTACATGTTATTATGAACAGTTTTTAAATGCAATTTGGTAATGAAATGATGCGTGAATTGAATTATAAAAAGTTAGCTGCTGAAATTGAGATTTGGATTAAGAATTATATAAATTCTGCTAATGCGAAAGGTGTGGTCTTAGGATTGAGCGGAGGAATTGATAGTGCAGTTACAGCGGCTTTATGTGCTAATGCACTCGGCAAAGAGAATGTTTTAGGGTTAGGATTACCAATTGAATCCATCCCTCAAGACCTTGAGGATGCAAAGCTAGTTGCGAATCATTTAGGGATATCCTTTGCGATTTCAGATTTATCCTCTGTTTATAGAGAATTAGTAAAAGTGTTACCCTCTGACATACAAGCAAATCAAATGGCGTTGGCAAATATAAAACCCAGATTACGAATGACAACTGTTTATTATGTTGGCCAATCTTTGGGATATCTTGTCGGAGGAACAGGAAATCGGGCAGAATTAGCTATAGGATATTTTACAAAATATGGTGATGGAGGAATTGATTTTGAACCTCTTGGTGCTTTATATAAAGGTGAAGTTAGAAGAATTGCTCAAATTCTCGGCATACCAAAGAAGATAATCAAAAAACCACCAAGTGCAGGACTCTGGCAAGGACAAACTGATGAGGGTGAAATTGGTATGACATACAATTTGTTAGACGAGATATTATACAGATTTGATCATTATCTAGATTTAAATGATCTAAATGCTGAGGATGTTGAAAAGGTATTAAAGATGATGAAATCGGCGGAACACAAAAATAAAATGCCACCTTTTTTTGAAATAAAATAAATTCAACATCTCATCTTTTAAATTTCGTGATTAAAAAGTAAGAGTAACTTTTATTTTAATTTAACTAAAATGTAAATATAAATATTTATAATTATAATTGACAAATTAATCCTCATATAGAAATCACTCTTCATTTTTTCCTTTTTATGCAAAAAAAAGGTCAATTAGCTATTGACATTAAAGATCTTTCAAAAACCTATGTTTCCGGCGAAGTTTCAGTAGTCGCTTTAAAAGAAATAAATATACAAGTAAAAAGAGGGGAGAGAGTTGTAATTCTTGGGCCATCAGGAGCAGGAAAAACGACGCTTTTGAATTTAATAGGTGGGATAACAATTCCGGACAATAATACGAAATATTTAAAAATATTTGGCAGTAATATTCAAGATTACAGTATTAAAAAATTAACTTACTATCGTAAAACTCGAATCGGCTTTATTTTTCAATTTTACAATTTATTTCCCACTTTAAATGCCATAGATAATCTTATAATTGCGATAGAGTTATTGAAAGACAATAAAAAGAAAGATATTAACTTATATGAAATTGCCCAAAATTATTTAGAAAAAGTTGGATTAGGGCATCGATTAAATCATTTTCCCTCACAACTTAGTGGTGGAGAACAGCAGCGGGTCGCAATAGCAAGAGCTTTAGCTAGAATCCCATTAATAGGAAAAGATTTCATACTTCTTTGTGATGAACCTACAGGAAACCTTGATACTGATACGGGTAACAAAATAATCGAGCTAATAGGTGAAATAAACGAGAATGTAGGGATAACTTGTTTAATTGTTACGCATGATCCAAATATAGCACAGAAATTGGCCGCTAAAATTATCCGTATTAAAGATGGAATGATTGAATAAAGCAAAAACATTAATCATATGAAAGTTTTCAAAAAAAAAGCATTCACGGATTTTAAGGAATTTGGTTGGCGGAGCCTATTAGTAATCTGTGTTATAGTCTTAACTTTAGGAGGTAGTTTAGCATTTTTTTATGCAATTATTACGTCTCCTATTTGGATGGATAAATATTTTGATGAATATAATCATGCGGATTATATTTATCAATTAGATGACGATACATGGATTAATCAATCTCAATTAGATAATTTAGAATACATTGACGAAATTGATGCATATACCGGAAGACTATTTTGGTCAACTTATTTGAAGTTATCCGGCCAAAAAGAATCAAAATATATACTATTTGTAGGTTTAGATGATGATTTACGCTCTCCTGAAGTATATAAATATAGTATGACTTCAGGAGAAAATTTTAATGAAGATAATAATGAATTAAACGCCGTTATTGATCAAGATTTTGCCGAAGAAAATGATATTGATATAAAAGATAAGATCTCTATTACAGGACTTAATGGTGCTAAATTGAAAATATCTGGGACATGTAAAGCTCCAGAATTTTTGATGCTTACATCAAATCCAGAGTATACAATTCCAATAAAAGGTTCAATGGCAGTCTGTTACCTTTCAAAAGATACGTTGAAAAACTATATCATTCAATATCTTATTGAATATAACTCTACAATTCAAACAGATTTGACTTATATTATCAATTACTATAAAACCGTAGATTATAATAATCTTGCTGTTACTTTTAAAGAAGATGTTGAGATTACCGATGGAAATAATGCAGTTGAAAAATATTTAGAAGATGAATGCGATGTAAACATTGATAATTCTGAGGAATTTGAGGATTCAAGGGCATATAGTGAATTCATAGATGATATTGAAAAAGGAGCGCAATTTGTATCAATCTTATTGATCTTCATGATATTAATAGGCATTCTAATAACTTATGTAATTTTCAACAGGTATATTTTTAATCAAAAGCAACAGATCGGAATTTTATTGGGTTTAGGATATTCTAAATCAGACATAAATAAATATTTTTTTTCTATATTCGCATTGGTATCCTTAATTGCAATACCTCTATCAATATTATTAGGATACACATTAGGATGGATGCTTTTAAGTGTAATGCTCTCAAGAATCACAAATCTTCCCACGAGTGAAATATCATTCATATTTTTACCAGAAATAATAATCATTGGGATTATCATGGGAATTTTAATGATACTCATGAGCATCTATATTCCTCTAAGAAAACTGAAATTTAATCTAATTAATGAATTAATTTATGGTCAATCAGATGTATCTTATAGAATCAAGAGAAGGATAGGGAATATCAAACAAAAACAAAAAGTTTCGAATCGGTTAATCAAAAGGAATTTGTTTAAAAATAAAAAAAGGGTAGTTTTTACAACAATAGCAATGACCTTTTCACTGTTAATCATTTCTGCGACCCAAACACTAATAGATAGCCTATATTACAATGCTGATCGGATATTTAAATCTTCAGAAAATGATGTTCAAGCAAATGAAAATTGGGATTTGAATGTCGATTTTCAAAATGCTATAAATGCAAGCGAGCCAAATTCTTTAATAAACAGAATAGATGCTCTAAAAGGGATAGAAGAGATTGAGATTTATTCGAAGGGTCGAGTTAAAGCTAAGGGAGAAGAGGATCAGAGCTTCCCAGTCATAAGTTATGATGTAGAAAATACAAAAATGCATTACTTTACATGGGAGGGTAAAAAAGAAGATAATGCTATACCTAAAAATGATAATGAAATAGCAATTTCGACTGTGTATGCCCAAAAGCTAGACAAACAAGTGGGAGATTCTTTAAAAATTGAGAATGCGGCAGGAGAAAAATTTAAATTTAAAATCGTAGGAATACACAGAGAATTAATTTTAACAGGGTATGTAAATTTTGATGCAGGTTTAGAAATATTCCATAATCATTCTAATTTTGTTGATGGATTATATATCCTTCTTAAGGATGATGCTGATAAAGATGAAATAATTGAAGATATTTACGATATGGGAAATATCGAAATAATTTTTGATTCAGAAGAAATGAGTGAAACAATAATAGAATATTATAACAACTATATCCCTTTATTGTCATTAATTGTCTATTATAGTTTAGTCCTTTCATTTTTTATCGTATTTTATAACGCTGTTATGAATGTATATGACAAAAATTATGAATATGGTATTATGCGCTCGTTAGGTTTTTCAAAAAAGAGAGTTTTTAGATTCATATTTATCGAAAATATTTTGCAAGGCATTATTTCAATTATTTTAGCAATTATATTTACATTTCCTTTAAGCCTTCAATTAGCCAGTATCTTTCAAAGAGAATCCCCCTTTGAGGTCATCATAGGAATCCCAGCTATCATGATGATTGTAATTCCACCATTATTACTTATATCTTTAGGATCCTTAATTGGATTATATACTGTTTATAAATCCAATCTCTATGAACAAGTCCAAACTAGATATATAGGATAATTTACAATTAGATCTTAGAGAATCAATTCTTCATAGGTTTGATTATGATTTAGATTTTGAGGAATCAAATGGCAAACATTTTGTTTATGTTTGAAAGATGATGAGGCTAGCAGAATACAAAAAATTGCCTCCAATTTAATTAAAGAGAAAAAAAAAT